>Ga0208062_100048_pt1 | contig 30137 bp, 32 predicted proteins | sample DeeseametaMP0261_FD_184217 | JGI IMG/M metagenome (GOLD analysis project Ga0208062, IMG submission 184217) | Marine microbial communities from the Deep Atlantic Ocean - MP0261 (SPAdes) | ecosystem: Environmental > Aquatic > Marine > Oceanic | place: South Atlantic Ocean | collected 2011-01-01 | reverse complement strand
GATGCAATTGCAGGATGGGACTGACGGGACCGCCTGCCACCGGCAGGTCATTGCGCTGCACGGGCAGCGAGGCAGCGCTCTGTTGTTCTTCCTGCTCTTTCTTAAACCAGTTCCAGGGAGCCAATTTCTTGAAATCAATGTCCATGTCACACCTCCAGAAGAAAAATTGAAGAATCTCGCTCACTCCGTTTGCCTGCGGCTATGGATAGCGCTCCCAGGCAACACGGGATGTTTCGCTGCCTTCGGCTGCTTATCTGTACGTATCACCTCCTTCTTTCTGCCTGCTTGGGTCTGATCATTGATCCATCGATCGATTTCACTTTGACGAAACCGCCATGTCTCCCCACAATTTCTGCCTTCGTACAGCCTCAATCGAGGATTTTTTTCAAGACCTTACAAGATATGGCGCCTAACATGCAGAAAGTCAAGAATCAACATCCCGCGATCTGCTGGGCGATTGATGTGACACAAATTTCCAGAGAGGGTGTGCTGGGGCGGCCCGATCCGGCGATAGGCAAAGGTTTGATCGGGAGCCTACAAGTGCTGCTGTTCCACCTGCTCGGCCAGAATCTGAAACAGCCCCTGTTTGGAGGACTTGATGGGCTTCTGCCCGGAGGTCATCATCATGGGCATGCCGCCCATAGGTCGCCGCCAAACACTTCGGCGCCATTAAGCGCCTGACGATGATCATTGGCCATAACTGTCCTCTTGATCTGAGAATTCTCAGAACAAGAGGAAAGCATTACCTGAGCTTGAGCGTTGACAGGGTCCGTTCACGAACGCTGTTAAGCAGTTCTTCGTTATCCACCAGAGACTGGCCATAGGATGGCACCAGCTCCTTCATGCGGGACTGCCACTGCTCGCTCTTGATCTTCTCCGGGAAGCAGCGCTCAAGCACATTGATCATGGCGTTGGCCGCGGTGGAGGCCCCGGGAGAGGCTCCCAGCAAGGCGGCGAGAGTACCGTCTTTGGCTGCAACAATCTCGGTGCCGAACTCCAGCTTGCCACCACCCTCTTCGGTCTGCTTGATGATCTGCACCCGCTGGCCGGCCATCTGCAGTTTCCAGTCGTCTTCACGGGCATCCGGGAAGAAGTTGCGCAGGGAATTCACCCGGTCGGCATGGGACTGGAACACTTCGCCGATGAGATAACGGGTCAGATCCATATTGCTCTTGCTGACTGACAACATCGGGCGCAGGTTGGTAGCACGCACCGAACCAATCAGATCGAACACTGAGCCCTGCTTCAGGAAGCGGGTGGTAAAGCCGGCAAACGGTCCGAACAGCAGGGCAGGTTCGCCATTGATAATACGGGTATCCAAATGCGGGACCGACATCGGTGGCGCGCCAATTGGTGCCTTACCGTACACTTTGGAGTGATGCTCTTTAACAATGTCCTGCTTCTGGCACACCAACCACTGGCCACTGACCGGGAAGCCGCCGTAACCGCGGGCCTCATCAATGCCAGACTTCTGCAGCAGCGGCAGTGCACCACCACCAGCACCGAGAAACACGAAGCCGGCTTCCAGCTTGGTCAGTTCGCCGGTTTTCTGGTTTTTCACCCGCAATTTCCAGCGGCCATTATCGCGCTGATCGATGTAGTGCACCGGGCTGCTGAGCATCAACTCAAAGTTGGGCTGGGTTTCCAGCCATTTCACCATGCTTCGGGTCAGTGAACCGAAATCCACGTCAGAACCATGTTTGACCCGGGTCGCGGCCACACGCTGCATAGGATCACGGTGGCGAACCACCAGCGGCATCCACTCTTCGAGATCGTCCGGGCTTTCCGTGTATTCCATTTCCTGGAACAGGTGGTGCGCGCTCAGCCGCTCGTAACGGCGTTTTAGAAACGCCACGTCTTTCTCGCCCCAGACGAAACTCTGGTGTGGCGTGCGATTAATGAAAGAGGTCGGCTCCGGCAGGATGCCCTGCTCCACCAGGTAAGACCAGAACTGCAACGACACCTCGAACTGGGCATTGATTTTCAACGCCCGCTCAATCTCGACATCGCCATCATCGGTTTCGGGGGTGTAGTTCAGTTCGCAGTAGCCGGCGTGGCCGGTCCCTGCATTATTCCATCCGTCGGTGCTTTCATGGGCAACGTGGTCAAGACGCTCCACCATGACGATGTCCAGAGACGGATCCAGCTGCCTGAGCATCATGCCGAGAGTGGCGCTCATGACGCCCCCTCCGACCAGCACTACGTCTGCCTGTCTTACGGCCATTGGTTTTCACCCTAGCTTAGTGTTGAAGCCTGATGCCACTCCACGATCAGCAAAGCGGCCTGTCGGAAGCCGGCCTGGCGCGAGGTAGACGGCGCTGCCGTGTGCTTCCGGTATGAGATTGAGCGCGATTATCCCGATTTTTGGCGGAATAATAAATTGCGATAGTCAATCGACGTGTGTCGGGCAAACTATTTTGTTTGCGGCCATTCTCACCTGTTTTGTTAACAATATCAGCGCCACTTTAGTCTGATACCGGCCCGGAACCTATGCGGATCACCCCGTATAGCGGTATTTCACCAACGCGGGGGCTGACGTGAAACACCCACTTACGGTATCTTGTGCGCCAACTGTGACCTCGCCGGCGTAACCTGTGGCGACAACCTGAAATGAACGGAGTTTTCTATGCTGATGGCTATCGGTGCCGTTATTGCCGGGCTGGCGCTGCTGGTCTGGAGTGCCGACAAATTCGTTGAAGGTGCGGCGGCCACGGCCAAACACCTGGGCATGCCCACCCTGCTGATCGGCATGGTGATTATCGGCTTTGGCACCTCCGCACCGGAGCTGGCGGTTTCCGCCATGGCGGCGGCCGATGGTAACCCGGGGCTTGCCCTGGGTAACGGCTATGGCTCGAACATTACCAACATTGCCCTGATCGTCGGCCTGACCGCTATCATCGCGCCCATTGCCGTGCACTCACAGGTTATCCGCAAGGAACTGCCCCTGCTGCTGGTACTGACTCTGATTGCCGGTGCCCAGCTGCTGGACGGCGAACTGTCCCGGCTTGATGGCTGGGTCCTGCTGGGTGTTTTTGCGGCGGTAATGGGCTGGTCTATCTACCAGGGCTATCAGGGCAAGGAAGATCCGCTGGCCGGCGACACCGAAACCGAGATGATCTTACACCCCATGCCACTGAAAGGCGCCATCATCTGGCTGGTGATTGGCCTGGTGCTGCTAATTGCCAGTTCACGCATCCTGGTCTGGGGCGCCGTCACCATTGCCCAGAGCCTGGGCATCAGCGACCTGGTTATTGGACTGACCATCGTGGCCATTGGTACATCCTTGCCGGAGCTGGCATCGGCGCTTGCCGCAGTAAAGAAGAACGAGCACGACCTGATTCTTGGCAACATTCTGGGGTCCGGGATTTTCAATACCCTGGCCGTAGTCGGCCTTGCCGCGGCCATTGAACCCTTGTCGGTAGCCCCGGAAGTGCTGTACCGGGACTGGACGCTGATGTTCGGACTGACCCTGGCCCTGCTGGTGATGGGCTTCGGCCTGACCGGCTGGCGCAAGCTGGTCTCACGGGTAGACGGTGCCCTGTTGTTGCTGGTGTACGTTGGTTACACCGGTTACCTGTTCTCGACCATGGCAGCAAGCTGAAGCGGTTGTAACAGGTGAGGCTGGTCAGCCAGCCTCACCATCCCCCAGCAACCCTTCCAGCTGCTTACGCACCTCTTCCATCACCTCGGCCAGGTCTTCCTTGGACTTTCCCGCCGTATCGATGGGGGTGCCTACCCGCACATCCACCGGCTGGCCCAGGTTAATGCGCATACTCCGGGCCGGCAGCACCTGGTGAATCCCCCGGATGGCCACCGGAACAATCACCGCCTCGGTATCCAGCGCCAGGTGGAAACATCCCTTCTTGAATGGCAACAATTTACCGTCCGGTGACCGGGTGCCCTCCGGCGCCGCCCACAACACTATCCCGCTTTCCATCATGGCCCGGGCCCGGTCCAGGTCTCGCAACGCATTGTGCCGGTTGGAACGGTCTATGGAAGGAAACTCGGCAGCCGCCATGGCCGGGCCCAGCAAGGGAATCCTGAACAGCTCTTTCTTGGCGAGCATACGAATGGAGCCGGGCAGCGAGACAAAGCTGACCGGAATATCGTAGTGGCTGGCATGGGTGCTCATGATGATATAGCGCCGGCCGTCGTTAAAGTCCGGAACCTCGCCGCGAACGGTCAGGCTGGCTCGTACCAGTTTCAGCAATGCGGTGGACCACTCCCGGCAATACTTGTCGACAATCCGCCGGTCCAGTTTTCCGAACAACGCCCGCAACAGCACCAGCAACGAGTACAGTGCCGTCAGCCCTACAGATCCCAGCACCACGGCCGCTCGCCGCAGCAAGGTTGCCGGCTCGGTTAACGGGCTCAAGTTCAGTCGTTTCATCGCGTAACACCTGTCTGTGGATTCCCGGGCGTACCAAGCCCGGACAAACGGCCGGGGCTTCGGGACACTAGACTTCCCGAAACACCAGTGACACCGAGTTCAGGCAATACCGTTGCCCGGTGGGTGGCGGACCGTCAGGAAACACATGGCCCTGGTGGCTGTCGCAACGGGCGCAGCGGATTTCCGTGCGCACCATGCCGAAGCTGGTGTCTTCGATGTAACGGATGTGCTCCGGATCAAACGGCTGGAAGAAACTTGGCCAGCCGGTGCCGGAATCGAATTTGGCCTCGGAGCTGAACAACGGCAGGTCGCAAAGCCGGCAGTGATAGACTCCGGTCTTCTTGTTGTCCAGCAAGGTGCCGCAAAACGGGTGTTCGGTGCCGTGATCCAGCAGCACCCGCTTCTCTTCCGCGCTCAGGCCGCGGGCTTTGTCTTCAATTTCCGCTGCGCTCAGCGGGGTCAGGTCGTAGCCTGATGCCGATACACTCATTGCATTCTCCTCAGGCCAGGTCCGGGTCGTCCTGGCTGAATTCAGGTTTCAGTCGGTCCGGCCAGGCGCTGGCCAGTTTTTCCATTTTGGGCGCGGCAACCGCCATGATGTAGGGTTGGTGCGGATTACGGGCCGCAAAGTTCTGGTGGTGCGCCTCGGCCGGGTAAAACGCCGTCAGCGGCTCCAGGGTGGTAACCACCGGTGCTGGATAAACGCCGGACTCATCCAGTTGCCGGATGTAGGCCTGCACCAGCTGCTTCTGGGCATCGTTTTCATAGAATACGGCAGACCGGTACTGGCTGCCGATGTCGTTGCCCTGCCGGTTCAGCTGGGTCGGGTCGTGGGCCACCGAGAAAAACACCCGCATCAGTTCGCCGAAACCGACCTTTTCCGGGTTGTAGTGCACATCTACCACTTCGGCATGGCCGGTGCTGCCGGAACAGACCGCCTCATAATTCGCCGTGTCAGCCGAACCACCGGCATAGCCGGATTCAACCCGGGTAACTCCGTCGATAGCCAGGAACACCGCTTCCACGCACCAGAAGCAACCACCGGCCAGCACCACATGGGCTTCGCTGCCGGCTTCAGGCAGTTCCTGTTCCGGGGTCGGGAACCGGCTGCGCGGCACATTCAGGCCCGGAATATTGCAGCTTTCGGTCATAGTTTGTCTCCAGTCTCTGGTTGCACAGGTTATACCCGTGTATACGACCACCGATGATAAACAGACACAACCGCAACATGAAATTATGTCAGGACGGTTGCACATGCCCTGTCAGCCACCATAATGAAAACAGGGGCCAGCGATAAGACCCCGCTCGGCATCAGGGAAACAGCATGACAGCAAAAGTCCGCGAACCGGAAGATCAGGACGAGCTTCTCCATTACCGCCTAAGCCTTCGGCTCGGGCCGGTACACGCCCGCCAGCGCCTGGGCATAGAGCAGGAATCCGAAGCCCTGGTTCTGGGCCGCGACAAGCGATCATTTCACCTGGAAAATCTCGCCAATGCGCCGGGTTTCATCCGTTTTTGCCTGCAGGCGGTCGGTCTGTTTAACCGGGCCCAGAGCAACAGCCGCAAGCTGACAACCGCCCACAACAGCTTTGTGCTTCCGGACCTGCCCAGCGCCTTTGAAGGCTTCCGGATACTGCACCTGACTGACCTGCACGTAGACATGGACGAGCAGAACCTGCAGGCGGTCATCCGCCAGATTGAGCCACTGGACTACGACCTGTGTGTGCTGACCGGCGATTACCGCCAGCGCACCTGGGGCCCGGTCGATGCCGCCCTGGCGGGCATGGCCAGGCTGCGCCAGACGATCCGCGGAGACACCTACGCGGTGCTGGGAAACCACGACAGTGTGCGCATGGTTCCGGCCCTGGAAGATATGGGCTACCGGTTGCTGATGAATGAAATGGTGCCCCTGGAACGGGAACAGGCCAGAATCTACCTGGCCGGGGTCGACGACGCCCATTACTACAAAGCTCACAACCTGCACCGGGCCGGCGATGACATTCCCGCAGGCGGTATCAGCCTGCTACTCAGCCACACCCCGGAAATCTGGCGCGAAGCGGCCCACGCCGGCTATGACCTATTCTTGTGCGGCCACACCCACGGCGGCCAGATCTGCCTGCCCGGCGGCATTCCGGTTACCCTGGATTCAGACTGCCCCCGCAAGCTCGGCAAGGGCTACTGGCAGGTGAACGGCATGCAGGGCTACACCTCGCCGGGGGCCGGTACCTCGGTGCTGAACGTGCGCCTGAACTGCCCGCCGGAAGTGACCCTGCACACTCTCACCCGCGGCCCCGACTGAGGCACTCAGTGGGGCTGTTTGCGAATACCCAGGCGGTACAGCAGCGGAGATACCACCACGTTGGCAATGGCAAACAGCACCGCCACCACAACCGCCTGCCATAACGCCAGCGGCAGCCAGTACCAGGCCATCAGCATGGGCAACAGAGCTTCCGGCAACTGATCCAGCCAGAGGGCGCGGGCACTGGACTCCAGCCCGGCCCGGCGCTTGAGAAAGCTGCTGAGCAAGTCCCCCAGTAACGCCAGAAAGCCGAATAATGCTCCGAAGATCCAGCCCAGCCCCAGCCAGGCCGCGAATACCAGGCACGACAGCATACCGGAGGCCAGCCCGCGCCAGGTTTTGCTGTGGCCGAACACTGGCCGGCCGTCATGCCAGAGCCGGCCACCATCCACCGGCCAGTCCCAGCGATGATGCAGCAGCCGGGCCACCACCACCGGAGAACCGTTGGCCAGCACCAGCATTACAAACAACTCAAGCGATAGCAGAACGGTTTACCTCCGGCCGGGTGGGCTCAGGCGAGCCCTCCGCGGGTCAGCTTGAGCGGGTCCATCAGCTCTTCCAGGCGCTGGCGGCTCAGGCCACTGAGCTCTTCCGCCACATCAATCACCGGCCGGCCGGTGCGGTAGGCTTCTTTGGCAATGTCGGCCGCCAGGGCATAGCCGATCTCCGGGTTCAGGGCCGTCACCAGCACTGGGTTGCGCCCCACGCCGGCATTCAGGTTGTCGGCATTTACCGTAAAGCCCTGAATGGCCTTGTCGGCCAGCATGGAAGTGGCATTGGCCAGCAGGCCGATCATATCCAGCAGGTTAGCCGCCACCAGCGGTAGCATCACGTTCAGCTGAAAGTTGCCGGACTGGCCGGCCATGGCCACGGCGTTATCCAGCCCCATTACCTGGGCAGCCACCATAGCCACCGACTCCGGAATCACCGGGTTCACCTTGCCGGGCATGATGCTGCTGCCCGGCTGCAGGGCCGGCAGGCTGATTTCTGCCAGCCCGTGAATGGGACCGCTGTTCATCCATCGCAAATCGTTGGCAATCTTTGTGAGCACCACCGCAAGGCCCCGGAGCTGGGCCGATAATGCCACCGGCGCATCCACCGCACTCTGGGCTACGAACTTGTGGTTGAGGGATCGAAAACTGTAGCCACTGTTTATCTTGAGGAACTTGATGAACTGCCCGGCAAACTCGGAAGCGGCATTTACCCCGGTGCCGACCGCCGTGCCCCCCTGGGGCAGGTATGCCAGCTCGTCCATCGCCGCCTCCAGCCGTTTTTCGACGGCTGCCAGCTGTTCCCGCCAGGTTTTCAGCTCCTGCCCGAGGGTCACCGGCATGGCATCCATCAGGTGAGTCCTCCCGGTTTTCACCTGCTCCGCCAGCTCACCTTCCCGCTGGTAAATCACGCCCCGAAGGTGGGAGATTGCCGGCAACAGCTTGTCCTTCACCGCCAGCACCGAGCTGATGTGGATGGCCGTGGGAATCACGTCGTTGGAACTCTGGCTCATATTGACGTGATCGTTGGGGTGCACATCAACCCCTTGCTGCCGGGCGATGGCGGCCACCACCTCGTTCACGTTCATGTTGGTACTGGTGCCGGAGCCGGTCTGGTAGCGGTCAACCGGAAACTGGTCGGCAAACTCGCCCATGCTGAGGCGACCGCAGGCCTGCACAATGGCATCACGGTATGGGGCATCGAGCAGCCCCAGTGAAGCGTTGGCTTGGGCTGCAGACCATTTCACCAGCACGACCGCCTGAATAAATTCCGGCGGCATGGGCTGCCCGCTGACCGGAAAGTTGTCGATGGCCCTTTGGGTCTGGGCGCCCCAGAGGGCTTCTGCGGGTACTGCCACTTCGCCCAGACTGTCCTGTTCGGTTCTGTAGTCGGTCACTTGATCTCCCTGCTTCGTTGCTCCTGCATCCGACCAGTATAAAGCTAACCGGCCACCGGAATCACAATGCGACCACGAATCTTGCCATCCATCAGCCGGCCAGCGGCGTCGATGGCATCATCAAAGGCCACTTCGGTGATCATGCTGTCCAGCAGTTCCGGAGACAGATCCTCGGCCAGGCGCTTCCAGGCATACACCCGGTCCGCTTTCGGGGCCATCACACTGTCGATGCCACACAGGGTCACGCCACGCAGGATGAACGGAGCCACGGTTGCCGGAAGATCCATGCCGGCTGCCAGGCCACACGCGGCCACTACCCCGTGATACTTCATGCCCGCACAAACATTGGCCAGTACCTGGCCGCCGGCCACATCCACAGCACCTGCCCAGGTTTCCCGGGCCAGCGGTTTGCCCGGCTCACTCAATTCGGCCCGCTCCAGAATCTGTTTGGCGCCCAGGGATTTCAGGTAAGCTTCCTCTTCCGGCCTGCCCGTTACCGCAGTCACCGAGTAGCCCAGCTTGGCCAGAATGGCCACCGCCACGCTGCCAACACCACCTGTAGCACCGGTTACCAGGATGTCGCCGGATTCTGGCTTAACGCCGTGTTTCTCCAGAGCGATGACACACAGCATGGCGGTGTAGCCCGCGGTGCCGATGGCCATGGCCTGGCGGGCCGTGAACGGCGCCTGCAGCGGGATCAGCCAGTCACCCGAAAGCCGGGCTTTCTGGGCCAGGCCGCCCCAGTGTTTCTCACCCACTCCCCAGCCATTGAGCACCACTTCGTCTCCGGCCTTGAAGTCGGGGTTGGACGATTCAGTCACCACACCAGCCAGGTCGATGCCCGGAACCATCGGATAGGTCTTGGCGATGGGCGCTCGGCCGGTAATAGCCAGGCCGTCCTTGTAGTTCAGGGTGCTGTACGCAACATCCACTGTCACATCGCCTTCCGGCAACCGTGCTTCATCAATGGATTTGAGAGAAACCTGCTGATCGCCCCGACTGCCTTCAATCAGAATACCTTTGAACATCTGCCCTCCAGAGATCAGTTATCGAGGAACACGCCAGATTTACGATGGCGAACCCCAGACACAAACAGTTTGTGGATCCATTCTCACTGTAGCGTATACCGTTTTAACAACAGAGAACAAAAAAAGGCCCTGGGAGGGGCCTGAAGAGGTTGGTAGATCTATCCCGTGCTCCGAAGAGCAGCCCGGCAGGTGCCGGGCCCAACAAATGCACAGTCCCTGTGCGGTCACACGAAACGGGGCCCGTGTGGATGAGCCCCAACTGCCACTTGCAGATCAGAAGAACCCGAGCGGGTTGGTGTCGTAGCTGGTCAACATGCACTTGGTCTGCTGGTAATGTTCCAGCGCCATCTTATGGGTTTCACGGCCGATACCGGATTTCTTGTAACCACCGAAGGCTGCATGAGCCGGGTAAGCGTGGTAACAGTTCATCCATACCCGACCGGCCTGAATATTACGCCCCATCCGATAAGCCAGGTTGGTATCGCGAGTCCAGACGCCGGCACCCAGGCCGAACTCGGTATCGTTGGCGATTGCCAGGGCTTCTTCCTCGGTCTTGAAGGTGGTGACACCCACCACCGGCCCAAAGATTTCTTCCTGGAACACACGCATCTTGTTGTCGCCCTTGAACAAGGTCGGCTGGATGTAGAAGCCGTTGTTGAACTCGCCTTCCAGATGCTCACGGTCACCGCCGGTCAGCACCACCGCGCCCTCCTGGCGACCGATTTCCATGTACGACATGATCTTGTCGAACTGCTCCTTCGAGGCCTGGGCACCCACCTGAACGTCGGTATCCAGCGGATTGCCACGTTTAATGGCCTTGGTGCGCTGAATAACCTTCTGCATGAACTCCTCAAACATGTCTTCCTGGACCAGGGCCCGGGATGGGCAGGTACAGATCTCCCCCTGGTTGAAGAATGCCAGCACCAGGCCTTCCACACACTTATCGATGAATTCCGGCTCTGCCTTCATCACATCAGAGAAATAGATGTTCGGGGACTTGCCACCCAGCTCAACCGTGGACGGAATGATGTTTTCAGCCGCGCACTTGAGGATGTGCGAACCCACCGGGGTGGAGCCGGTAAAGGCGATCTTGGCGATGCGCTTGCTGGTGGCCAGGGCCTGGCCAGCTTCAATGCCGTAGCCGTTAACAATGTTGATTACGCCCGGTGGCAACAGGTCGCCGATGATTTCCATCAGTACCAGGATACTGGCCGGAGTCTGCTCGGCAGGCTTCAGCACAGTACAGTTACCAGCAGCCAGGCAGGGGGCCAGTTTCCAGGCGGCCATCAGCAGCGGGAAATTCCAGGGGATAATCTGACCAACCACACCCAGCGGTTCGTGAAAATGGTAGGCCACGGTATTGTGGTCGATTTCGCTCATGTGCCCTTCCTGGGCCCGGATACAACCGGCGAAGTAACGGAAGTGGTCGGCCGCCAGAGGGATGTCGGCATTCAGGGTTTCGCGAACCGCCTTGCCGTTATCCCAGGTTTCAGCCACCGCCAGCTTTTCCAGGTTGGCCTCAATGCGATCGGCAATTTTCAGCAAGATATTGGAACGTTCGGTGGGCGACGTTTTGCCCCAGGCCGGTGCGGCCTTGTGGGCGGCGTCCAGTGCCAGGTCTATGTCTTCAGCCGTCGAACGGGGTGCTTCACAGAACACGGCACCGGTTACCGGGGTGACGTTGTCGAAGTACTGGCCCTTGACCGGGGCCACCCACTCACCGCCAATGTAGTTTTCGTAACGGGATTTGAAGGAAACAACGGAGCCGTCTTGTCCGGGTTGTGCATAGATCATGCCTTCTGCCTCTTTGTTGTGGTTGTCGCAGTGCAACGCAGCCTTTCGCGTCAACACAACAAAGATAGACCTCAATCCAGCAGGTTTGTAGGGCGACGCAGCAGGAATCGGCTAAGCCAATGGTCGTATTGTCAGCCCAGTTGATCCAGTTCCGCCAGGCAATCCTCCAGAAACGCCGCAGGGTCCGCCACCACCGCCTCATCGGCAACCACACCAAACTGCACCTGCCCGGCATAGCTGACAATGCTCACCCCCAGGCCGATGTCCCCGGCCTGGGGCACCCAGAACATCTGCTCGCTAATCGGGCAACCGGCCAGGTAGCGGGTTTCCGGGGTGCCCGGTACGTTGGAGACCACGGCCGAGGCCTTGCGAAAGAACAGGTCGGCCAGGGGTTTGCGGCCTATGTCTGGCAACAGGGAGGCGCAGGCAGTCAGGCCCCAGGCCAGGCCCGGTTGCCAGCTCTTCTTGAGTTTGCGGGTTTCATGTTTGATGCGGAACAACCGCTCCAGGGCGCTTTCGCCATCTACCGGTAGTGGCACAAACACGGTCCCGAAACAGTTGCCGGGCTCACCGGTTTCGGGCTTGATGCCTTCGGGCAATCGGGTGCGGATGTCTACCGGCACGGCGGCGTGCATCACCGCATCGTCCAGCTGTTCCGGTGTCATGCCCAACCGCGGGCGTACCGCTGCCGCCACGCAGGCCAGCAGCACATCGTTGATGGTGGTGTGGGTTTGGTGGGCAATGGTGCGGAAGCGCTCCAGCGGCACCGGGGCCGACCAGCGGCAGTTGCGCCGGCCGGCCAGTGGCTGCTTGAGAGCAGACGGCGAATCTTCTTCCTCGGCCAGGAACTCGCTCAGCTCATGCACCAGCCGCGCGCCGTTCTTCACAGTGCGGGCCGCCAGGGTTTGCTCCGGGCCGGGCTCCGGCCGCTCTGAACCCGGCTGTGCGGTGGTGCCATAGCGGGCGAGCTGGGCACCGAGCCAGTGTTGGGCGGCTTCCAGCCAGCGCCCTGCCCGGGGCTGCTCCGGGGCGCCGTACACCGCCGGGTATTGCCGGGGCGACGCCGGGCAAAGTTGGTCAAAAATACCCAGCAACGACAAACCGTCGGCATAGCAATGGTGTAATCGCAGCAGCAGGGCAGCGCCGCCTTCGGCGTTAGGGACCAGCCAGAATTTCCAGGCCGGGCGATAAAGCGGCAGGGGTTCGTTCAACCGGGCAGAGACCCAGTCCTGCAACTGGTGCTCGTCAAACCGGTCCAGCGCCACATCCAGGTGGTGCGCCACATTAAAGGTAGCGTCCGGCTGCCAGTACCAGGCCGGCGCTTTCCACACCGGCCGGCAACCAAAGCGTTCCCACGCCGACCAGTAAACCGAGAGAAACTCCCGGAAACGGCCGGCGGTCAGCCCGTCCACCCGGAGCATGATGGTGATGGTCATGGGGTTGTCGGGCCGTTCCAAAGCCAGCCAGGCCGAATCCGAAGGCAGCATGAGATGCGAGTGCTCTTGGTTCAAACCTGAAGGTCCCCGGTCAGTAAACTGGTGAAAAGCCAATCCGGCATTGTGCCAGAGTCATTCACCCGGCTCCATTATGCGAACAGCACGCACACGCTTACAAAAAGTTACACGCGATTAACTATTCACTTCTATAATCATTTTATGGCTTGGTGCAATGGTTATAGACTGAACAAGCAGAAGCCTGATTGGCCCCGAATCACCAAAAATCCGGGCGCTGGTGCCACTACACCCGCACAATGATCGGGGCACAAAAGACAAACCGGCTATCCAATTCCAAAAAAAATCTGAAGCTGTGCCGGGGGGAGATGAACAATGAAAGCCAGTCATGTTCGCAAACTGATCAAACCCATCGAAAACGCCTATTCGGAAATGTTTTCCGGCCGGGTATTCCGGGTTGGCAAGGGCGCTGTGTCTGTGCGTAACCACAGCGGCACGGCGAAACAGACCGTAATCGGCGTACACGGCTTCCTCGAGAACCACTGCTACTTCACCCAGGCCTACGACGCCCCCACCACGGAACTGATTCTGCTCACGTGCAGTAACTATCACATCCCGGTGAACGGCGTAACGCCCGAAACTCCGGGCTGGGAAGTGCCCATCAAACACCTTGAAGGCACCATCGAATACGACGCCTGCATCCTGAACCAGGCCCTTCAGAACCTGCCCACCACCCGCAACATCCGGGTGCACGGCCATTCCCGGGGTGGCGCGGTTATTCTGGAAGCCATCCGCCAGTGGCCGGAACTCTATGAAGATGTCGAAGTGGTACTGGAAGCCCCGGTACTGCCCCAGGGCAAACTGCACGCCCTGGTAACCACGCTTCTGGAACCGGTCAGCCACGGCATGTGGCCCTGGTTGATCCGCCTGATCAACAGCGCCCCGCAGTCGGCCTATGGCCAGACCTTCTTCGGCAAGATGAACCCCCGCAAGCGCCAGTTGCTGGGCAAACTGTTCTACGCCACCAAGGACCACCTCACCATTGTTCGCAACATCGAGAACATCTTGGAGTGGATGGCTCGCACAGACTGCTCCGTGTACCAGCACGTGCGCCATGGCACCTTCCTGATTCCCGGCACCGACCGCATTCTGGACCGCACAGCCATGCTGGCCAGCGCTCGCACCAGCCCTACCACCATGCGGATTGTCGAAACCGGGGCACCCAGCCACTTCATCACCCTGGACAGCAAGGAATGGGTCCCGGGCTTTGACACCCTGCCGGCTGCAGCGCAGGGCTGAGTCGCTGGCCCCGATACCGGGTGCACCAACTGCGGGGCTCCGTTAAACTGCGCGGTTTCAGGTTCAGTGTAATGGAGTCCCGGGATGTATCGTGAGCGCCTGGTCGCAACGGAAGTGCAGTCTGAAAACGCCCACAGGCTCAAACGCCTGCTGCTGGAATACCACGACTTCCGGCAACTGAAAGCTGCCAGCCCGCTGCTGGACGACACACGCCGGATTGCCGACTGGCAGGCCGAACGCCTGAAAGCCACCCACCAGGACCTTTACCACCACCCCGGCTACCACACCGGCCTGGAATTCCTGCTGACGGACCTGTACGCGCCCGCCGGCATGACCCGCCGTGACGACAACATCGACCGTATATTCCCTAAAATGGTGAAGTGGCTGCCCGACCACCTGCTGGCCACCTTTGCCGGCCTGGTGGAGCTGAACCTGCTGACCCAGGGCCTGGACCTGGAACTTGCCGAATGGTTTGACCGGCAAGGCCTGGAAACCGGCGCAATCACCGCCGACACCTGGTGCCTGGGCTACCGGGCCAGCGGGCAACTGCCGATGCGGCGGCGGCAATTGGAACTGGTTTCGGAGACCGGCCAGCAGCTCGACCGCTACGTCCGTAACCGCACGCTGGGCTGGCTGCTGTCGATGACCCGGGGGCCGGCAGAAATGGCGGAACTGGGCGACCTGCACAGCTTTTTACACCGGGGCTACAGTGCATTCCGGAAAATGGACAGGGTGGATATATTGATAGAGCGGCTGATCAGCCGGGAAAGGCAGGTCATGGAGAACATACTGGCAGGCCACCCTGAGCCGTTCAAGCTGCCGGGTGACCTGTAGCGGTCAGGCCTTGATAATCTGGTCCAGCTGGGAGTGGATTTCCTGCTCGATGCGGGATTTGAACGGCCGCAGCATCATGCCCAGCTCAAGGCGGATATGCAGGTCGGTCTCGGCAATGTCGAGCTGGCCTTTCACACCGCTACGCTTGAATTTCAGGAGGTCGCCTTCCCACTGGTAGTTAACGTCGAACTGCCTGGACAGATCCTTGGCCAGGGCCTCGGCAGCCTCCCGGGCATGGGCTTTGTCCAGGGAATGGGCGCGATGGATATCAATAACAGACATGAATCAGTTTTCTCGGTGATTTGGAAACGGTTTTACAGTGTAAGCCGGCAATAAACTTGTAGCCACCCCCTCAAAGGTTAGAATACCAACCCTAGATTCTGACAGGACAAACTCCCATGAGCGAGCAGCAAGCACCGGGCACTCCCGGCAACGGCCAGGACGACGTTACCCACTTCGGGTTCCGCAATGTACCGAAGAGCCAGAAAGCCAGCCAGGTAGCCCAGGTTTTCCATAGTGTGGCCGGCAAGTACGACCTCATGAACGACCTGATGTCGATGGGAATCCACCGCCTGTGGAAGCGCTTCACCATTGAGCTGAGCGGTGTTCGCCCCGGCCACCAGGTGCTCGATATTGCCGGTGGCACCGGCGACCTGACCATGAAATTCTCCGACCTGGTAGGCCCCTCCGGCAAAGTGGTACTGGCCGATATCAACGCCTCCATGCTGCAGGTAGGCCGCAGCCGCCTGACCGACCGGGGCTATGCCGGCAACATTGAATACGTGCAGGCCGATGCCGAACACCTGCCGTTCCCGGACAACAATTTCCAGGCGGTTTCCATTGCCTTCGGCCTGCGTAACGTCACCGACAAAGACCAGGCCCTGCGCGACATGGCCCGGGTACTGAAGCCCGGCGGCAAACTGATGGTGCTGGAATTCTCCAAGCCCACCAACCCGCTGCTGAGCAAGGCCTACGACACCTACTCTTTCACCGCCCTGCCCCTGATGGGCCAGCTGATTGCCGGTGACAGCGAGAGCTACAAGTACTTGGCCGAGTCCATCCGCATGCACCCGGACCAGGAAACCCTGAAAGGCATGATGGAAAACGCCGGCCTGGTGAACTGCAAGTACTACAACATGACCGGCGGCATCGTGGCCCTGCACGTGGGAATCAAGCCCTGATGTTTCCCGGCCCTACCCTGCTGTCTGCTATCAGTGCCATTATCGAAGCTGCGCTGAACCGGGCCCTGGAGCTGGATCCTGCCGGCCACAAGGCCCTGATGCAGGCACTGGCAGGGCCGGTTCAGTTCAGCCTGACCGCGCCGGTGGCCATGAGCTGGACACTGGAACCCGTGGCCGACAGGGTACAGGTACGCAGCCAGCCGGCAGACGACCCCGCACTGGAGATCAGCGGCCGGCCGGTTGCCTTCGCGGCCCTGGCGCTGGGTGATGACCGGGTCTTTGCCGACGAGCGCCTGCAAGTACAGGGCGACACCGCCCTGGCCCACCAGTTCCAGCGGGCCCTGAACCAGCTGCAGCCCGACTGGGAAGCCGCCATGGCCCGGCACATCGGCGATGTGCCCGCGCACTTTCTGGGCCAGCGTATCAGGAATGCCGCGAAATGGAGCCGGCAGGCGGTCAGCACCATGAACGCCAACGTGGAGGAATACATCCACGAAGAAAGCCGCACCCTGCCCGGCCGGCGCGAACTGGAAGCCACCTTTCAGGACATCGACGAGCTGAACCTGCGCACCGAGCGGCTGGAAGCTCGCCTGAACCAGCTGGCAGCACCCGGTAGCATTAACGATACGGAGACCCTGTGACCCGCCTGCAACGCCTGTTCCGAATTGCCTGGGTATTCTGCCGCTACCGGCTGGACACGTTTCTGCCCCTGTCGGAACTGCCCACGCCCCTGAAGGTCTTTTTCCTGCTGGCGCCCTGGCACCTGTTTCCGCAACCGAAGCTGAGCCGTGGCGACCGCCTGCGCCTGGCACTGGAAGAACTGGGGCCGGTTTTCGTTAAATTCGGCCAGATTCTCTCTACCCGCCGGGACCTGCTGCCCGACGACATGGCCGAATCCCTGAAACAGCTGCAAGACCGGGTGCCGCCCTTCCCCAGCGACCAGGCCCGGGGCATTATCGAGAAATCCCTGGGTGCCCCGGTGTCAGAACTGTTTGCGGAATTCAGCCCGGACCCCATGGCCTCGGCCTCGGTAGCCCAGGTACACGCCGCCACCCTGCCCAATGGCCAGAAAGTGGTGGTAAAAGTGCTGCGCCCCGGCATCGAAAGGGTTATCCGCCAGGACCTGGGCCTGATGTACCTGATGGCCGGGCTGCTGGAAAAGTACTGGTCTGAAGGCAAGCGCCTGCACCCGGTGGATGTGGTGGCCGACTACGATGCCACCATCCACGACGAACTGGACCTGCAGCGCGAAGCCGCCAACGCCAGCCAGCTGCGCCGCAACTTCGAAAACTCCAAGCTGATTTACATCCCTTTCATCGACTGGGATTACACAAGCAAGTCCGTACTGGTGATGGAGCGCATCCACGGCATTCCCATTGCCGATGTGGATACCCTGAGAAACGCCGGCGTGAACATGAAAGTTCTGGCTGAGAAAGGCGTCGAGATCTTTTTCACCCAGGTGTTCCGGGACAGTTTCTTTCACGCCGACATGCACCCGGGCAATATCTTTGTGGACATCTCCAACCCGGCAGACCCGAAATACATTGCTATAGATTTCGGCATTGTCGGCACCCTGGCCCCGGACGATCAAAGCTACCTGGCCCGCAACCTGCTGGCGTTCTTCCGCCGGGATTACCGCCAGGTGGCTCAGCTGCACATCCAGTCCGGCTGGGTACCGCCGGATACCCGGGTGAACGAATTCGAAGCCGCCATCCGTACTGTGTGCGAGCCTATTTTCGAGCGGCCGCTGAAAGACATCTCCTTCGGCCACTTCCTGTTGCGCCTGTTCCAGACCGCCCGCCGCTTCAATATGGAAGTGCAGCCGCAGCTGGTGCTGCTGCAGAAAACCCTGCTGAACGTGGAAGGTCTGGGCCGCCAGCTGTATCCGGAGCTCGACCTGTGGAGTACCGCCCAGCCGTTCCTTGAGGACTGGATGCGCAAGCGTATCGGCCCGGCCGGCCTGGTCAAGTCGCTGCAAACGCACCTGCCGTCCTGGCTGGAGCAGTCTCCGGAGATGCCGCAACTGGTGCACGATGCCCTGTTACAGCTGCGCGGCAGTGGCCCGACCGAAGAGCAGAACCGGGCAACACTGGAGCTGATGAAGCAACAGCAGCTTCGCAGTGAACGGCGCTGGCGCCGGGGCTTTATCGCCGCCGTACTGGCCGTTATTGCCGTGGGCAGCAGCCATCCGCAAGCACAGCAACTGGTGACCGACATGCCGGTGTGGAGCTGGGCATTGCTTGCCGCAGCCGCAGGCGTCATGCTCCGGGGTAGCCGGTGAACACAAAGATTTTCAGGATTCACACAAATGCAAGATTCCCCCGATAACGTCGTACAGCCTGGCTGGCTGGACGACATCAAATGGACAGACGACGGCCTGGTGCCGGCCATCGCGCAGGACGCCGGCAACGGCGACATCCTGATGATGGCCTGGATGAACCGGGAGTCCCTGGCGTTGACCGTTCAGGAAGGCCAGGCGGTGTACTGGTCCCGTTCCCGCGGCAAACTCTGGCGCAAAGGCGAAAGCTCCGGGCACCAGCAAGTGCTCAGGGATATCCGTCTGGACTGTGATGCCGATGTGATCCTGCTGAAAGTGGAACAAAAAGGTGGCATTGCCTGCCATACTGGCCGGCGTAGCTGTTTTTACCGGACCCTGAAAGATGGCCAGTGGGTAAGTGCCGAACCGGTACTGAAAGACCCGAACGCCATCTACGGCAGCAACTGAGGAGCAGACACCGTGAGCGATGTACTGGAGCGCCTGGCGCATGTACTGGAAGCCCGAAAAGAGGCAGACCCGAACACCTCCTATGTGGCCAGCCTACATGCCAAGGGCCTGAACAAGATTCTGGAAAAGGTTGGCGAGGAGTGCACGGAAACCCTGCTGGCCGCCAAGGATGCCGAACATTCCGGACAAACCCGGGATGTGGTATACGAGACAGCAGACCTGTGGTTCCACAGCATGGTCATGCTGTCGAGCCTGGGCCTGGGCCCGCAGGATATCCTGGATGAGCTGGCCAACCGGTTCGACCTCTCCGGCCTGGAAGAAAAAGCGTCACGGCAATCCTGAGGGAGTACCCCTAACGGGGATTTCCGCCTGAGGTAATCGTTGGCGTACAATGTCACGTAACAGAAACAATTGAACGAGGAACCCTCATGGGTATCAGTATCTGGCAACTTCTTATCGTACTCGGCATCGTTATCCTGTTGTTCGGAACCAAGAAACTGCGCAATATCGGCTCCGATCTCGGCGGTGCTATTCGTGGCTTCAAGAAATCCATGAGCGACGAAGAAGAAAAGAAGCAGACTGACCAGGATAACCTGGAGGGCCAGCAAGCCGAACAGACCCAGGCCGAAGAAAAGCCCAAGGAAAAGCAGAGCTGAGCAACCACTGAATGTTCGATATCGGCTTCATTGAGCTGCTGATCTGCGGCATTATTGCCCTGCTGGTGCTGGGCCCTGAACGGCTGCCCGGCGCTGCACGGGCGGCTGGCCGCTGGATTGGCGGCGCCCGGCGTATGGTTGGTCAGTTCACCTCTGAACTGGACCGCGAGCTGAAAGCCGAAGAATTGCGCAAGGAACTGAAAAAGGCCGGCGATGTTGGCCTGGATGATGTGCAGAAGACGGTCAAAGGCGCCCTGGATGAGGCCAAGAAGTACGAGCACATGATCCTGGACGACGGCGCCAGGAAAACCCGCCCGGCTCCCGCTACCCGCCGGGTTAACAAGCCGGAGGAAAGCAGCCCGGATTCGGCAACAGCCCCGGCGGATCAGGGAAACACCACATCCAGCGCCGACGCCGAGCCCGGCCCATCGACTGAGAGTTCACCGGATCATCGTTCATGAATGCCAAGCCAGACGGCAATCAAGCATCTTCTGAACAACAGGAGATGCCCCTGATCGAGCATTTGCTCGAGCTGCGTAACCGATTACTGAAAATGGTGCTGGCAGTGATTATCTGCTTCGCCGTTATCTACCCGTTTGCCAACGATCTCTACCTGCTGTTGTCCCAGCCCCTGAGGGAGTTGTTGCCGGTGGGCCAGATGATGATCGCCACCGACATCACCTCGCCGTTCTTTGCGCCCCTGAAACTGGCCCTGGTGCTGGCAGTGTTTGCCGCCATCCCGGTCATCCTGTACCAGCTCTGGAGTTTTGTGGCGCCGGGCCTGTACGCCCATGAAAAGCGGCTGGCATTCCCGCTGCTGTTCACCTCGGTCATCCTGTTCTATGCCGGTGCCGCCTTCGCCTACTTCGTGGTGTTTCCGCTGGTGTTCGGTTTCTTTACCGCCATCGGCCCGGAAGGCATCGTGGAACTGCCGGACATCACCAGCTACCTGAACTTCGTGCTGAAGATGTTTTTCGCCTTTGGTGTGGCGTTCGAGATTCCCATTGCTACCGTACTGTTGATCCTCACCGGCGCCACCACGCCGCAGGATCTCGCCGCCAAGCGTCCCTACGTGGTCGTCGGCTGCTTCATAATCGGCATGCTGCTGACCCCGCCAGACATCATTTCCCAGACTCTGCTGGCGGTGCCTATGTGGATTCTGTTCGAGTTTGGCATCATCTTTGGCCGCCTGGCCTATCGCGAGCGTGAACAGGCCGCCGAAGACGAACCGGAAGCCTGATGAACCTGGCCCTGCTGCTGGACGAAGACTTCGTCAGCCCGGACCGTGCCCGGCTTCAGGGCCGCCGGCTGCAACACCTGAAAACCGTACTCAAGGCCAGTGCCGGCGACCGCATTCCGGTGGGCCGGGTCAACGGCCTGATGGGGTACGGTGAAGTACTCAAGCTGAACGACTCCGAGGCGGAACTGCAGCTAACGCTGGACACCCCGCCACCGGCCGCCCTGCCGCTGACCCTGATCCTTGCCATGCCACGCCCCAAGATGTTCCGCCGGGTGCTGCAAACCTGCGCCTCTCTGGGCGTGAAAGATATCTGGCTGATCAACAGCTACAAGGTGGAAAAGAGCTTCTGGCAAACGCCCTGGTTGTCAGACGACAACCTGAGGGAAAACCTGACACTGGGCCTGGAACAGTCAAAAGACACGGTGATGCCAAAGGTGCAGATCCGCAAACTGTTCAAACCCTTCGTGGAAGACGAATTGCCGGCCTTGCTGGAAGGAAAGCGGGCACTGGTCGCCCACCCCGGTATGGCAGCGCCCTGCCCCACCCACCTGAACGAACCCGCCGCCCTGTGCATCGGCCCGGAAGGCGGCTTCACCGACTACGAAGTGGGTAAACTCGAAGAAGCCGGCTGCCAGAGCGTGCACCTCGGCCCCCGTATCCTGCGGGTGGAAACCGCTGTACCGGTGCTGGTCAGCCGGTTGTTTGACGCCTGCTTGTGAGCTGACAGGCGCCAGAAGGTCATGCTGCCTTGCGCTGCCAAAGCTTCGAAAGTGGTGTAATAACCAGTACCAGAACAGCCCCTGCCAGCAATCCGAACAGGCCATCCCCCAGCGTGGTGACCAGCAACTCCGGCACCGATGAGACCATGCCGGCCACATGGTGAATGGCGTCGTACACCGCCGGAATGCCGTGGGTCAGAATACCGCCACCCACCAGGAACATGGCAATGGTGCCCAGTACCGACAGGGTTTTCATCATCCAGGGCGCCAGCCAGAGTATGCCGTGCCCCACTTTCTGCGCCATGGCGCTCGCTTTCTGGCTCAGGTAGAGACCGGCATCGTCCAGTTTCACAATACCCGCCACCAGGCCATAAACTCCTACGGTGACCATCAGCGCCACCACCGTCAGCACCGCAAACTGCATTCCGAAACCCTTGCCCGCCACGGTGCCAAGCGTGATGGCGATGATCTCTGCGGAGAGGATAAAGTCGGTGCGAACCGCGCCTTTGATCTTGTCTTTCTCGACCGTTTTCAGGTCCACTTCCGGCTTTTTCAGCGCTTCCCGGAGTTCTTCCCGGTGCTTCTGTTCTTCTTCCTTGTGCAGGAATTTATGCACCAGCTTTTCGAAACCTTCATAGCACAGGAAGGCGCCGCCCAGCATCAGTAACGGGGTGATCAGCCAGGGCACGAAGAAGCTGATGGCCAGTGCCGCCGGTACCAGGATCGCCTTGTTGATAAACGAACCCTTGGCCACCGCCCAAACCACAGGTATTTCACGGGCCGGCTTTACGCCGGTTACCTGCTGGGCGTTCAGGGCAAGGTCGTCCCCGAGCACACCTGCGGTCTTCTTGGTGGCGGCCTTGGTCATGACCGCTACGTCGTCCAGGACGGTCGCAATGTCATCGATTAAAACGAGCAGGCTGGAGCCGGCCATAAACAGTTCCTTTGTTAATTCGACAAGAAGGGAAAGACCAAAGTTTACGAAAACCCGGAGCGGGAAAACAGTTCCGGGCACCCAGAACCGGACACGTCAGGCATCAATGCCCATCGCCTCTGCGGCAATGCGGTTTTTCAGCGGCGCCAGCTGGTTCAGCCAGCGCATGCCGGTGTTCCGAAGCCAGCGAACGGGTAATTCATCCCGGGCGAACAGCTGCTTGAAACCTTCCATCGCCGCCATCATGGTCAGGTTCTCACCCTTGCGCCGGCGCTGATAACGGGCCAGCACCGAGGCATCATCCGGAGCCAGGCCAAGTTCCCTGGCACGCTCAAGCTCCTCCAGCAACGCCCGCACGTCGCCATAGCCCAGGTTTGCACCCTGCCCGGCCAGCGGGTGGATGGTATGGGCGGCATCGCCCACCAGGGCCAGGCCATCGGCGATGTAATCCTTGGCGTGGCGCTGGCGCAGGGGAAAGGCAAAGCGCCGGGAAACCGCCAGCACCTCACCCAGCTCCCGCTCGATGGCGGCTTCCAGCTCCTTCCGGAAACTCTCGGTCTCCAGCGCCATCAGACGGCGGGCTTCCAATGTGTCCTGGGACCAGACAATGGAGCAGAAGTGTTCATCCCCGGCTTCATTCAGTAACGGCAGGAAGGCCAGTGGCCCGGTTGGAGAAAACCGCTGCCACGCCGTGTAGCGATGGTTCTGGCTGGTGCGGACGGTACACACGATGGCCTGCTGGTCGTAATCCCATTCCCGGGTTGCCAGGCCGCTCCACTGGCGCAAGCGCGAAAGCGCGCCATCTGCGCCCACCACCAGCCTGGCAGCCAGGCACCGACCGTCTTCCAGCTCCACACCCTGCCCCCGGCTCCAGGCTTTCACCCTCACGCCATCCAGCAACTGTACCGAGCTGTCTGAAAGGCTTTCGAACAGGGCGCGAACGATGTTCCGGTTCTCGACGATGGTGCCAAGGCTGCGGGCGTGCAGTTCGGCCGCATCGAAATGAATACGGCCAGTGCCGTCACCGTCCCACACGGTCATTTCCCGATAACCACAGTGGCGGCTGGCCTGTACCTTCGGCCAGGCTCCCAGCTCTTCCAGCAAGCGCTGGCTGGCCAGGGAAATCGCGCTGACCCGGGGCTCAAAGTCGTCAACCGAGTTCGCGGGTTCGGCCGGGGCCATCAGGCTTGCGGCCGGGGCACCTTCAATCAGGCCCACCTGCCAGCCCTGTCGGGACAAGCCCAGGGCCAGTGCGGAGCCGATCATGCCGCCACCGATGATCAGGATATCGAATTGCTGTGTTGGGGCATCAGCGGTCATGGTGTTCGGACTCCTGCAAAGACTCAGCGGCTGAAATCACCGGCTTGCGGCCACCGGTACCCATAGCCTTGCGGGCAAACCAGCGCTTGGCTCCGGGCACCAGGTCCAGCCCAACCAGGCCGGCATCCCGGGCGGCAGCCAGCGGTGGCAGGGATTGCCCGAAAACACGGATCAGGGAATCGGAGAACTGCACTGTCTGCTGCCAGTCCTGACGATGCAGACGCTGGTATTCACCCAGTACAGACAGGTCACCGATCGACACACCGGCATCCACCGCCTTGCGGAACTGTTCCACCAGCGTCACCAGCCCACGCAGGGCCAGGTTAAAGCCTTGCCCGGCCACCGGATGCAGGGCATGGGCGGCGTTGCCCACCAGGGCCACGCCGGGGCGCACGGCTTCGTCTACAGTTACCAGCTTCAACGGGTAATGATTGCACTGCCCGATGCGGGTAAAGCGCCCGAGACGCCAGCCGAACCGATCCTGCAGCTGCCGGCATTTTTCATCGTCAGACACCGACAGTATGTGCTCCAGCGCGCTGTCAGTCAGCGTCCACACCAGCGCAGACTGGTTCTCGGCCCGCACCGGCGAACCATGGGGCAACAGGGCCATGGGGCCGGAATCGGTAAAACGCTCGAACGCGGTGTACCCGTGCGAATCGCTGGTGGACACGTTGGCAATCAATGCATTCTGGCCGTAGTCTTCGGTTCGGGTCACAAAGCCCAACTGTTCCCGCAGTCCGGAACGGCCGCCATCGGCCACCACCAGGCACTGGCCGGTCAGGGCTTGTTCTTCACCCTCTTTACGGATGCTGACCTTAACGCCACCGGGGATCGGCGTCATGCCAACCACTTCTGCCGGCGCCTGCCAGCTTACCGGGGTTTCCAGCAGCGCCCGCATGAGGCAAAGCCCCATCCAGCGGTTGTCCGCCACATAACCCAGAGCGGGCTGGCCATGATCTGCAGCATCCAGCCGGGTGGCGCCGAACCGGCCCCGGTCAGACACATGAATATTCCGGATGGGCGTGGCGTGTTCCGACAACGCTGCCCACAAACCCAGCTCTTCGAAGATCAGCCGGGAGCCCCAGGCCAGCGCCGTGGAACGGGCGTCGTAGCTGGGTTGGTAGTCGTCCGGCAGGGCATCGGGCGAGAGCGGAAAACTTTCCACCACGGTCACCCGCAATTCCGGCACCACGCGGGCCAGCGCCAGCGCCAGAGTGGCGCCGGCAAGGCCGCCACCGGCAATAATCAGGTCGGTATCCATCCGGGGTTCGGTCACAGGCTCAGTCCGCCATCAGGGCTTCAATATCGGCCACGGTTTTAGGCACCGCGTCGGTCAGCACGCGGCAACCGTCTTTGGTTACCACCACATCGTCTTCGATGCGAATGCCAATACCGCGCCATTTTTCCTCTACGTTCCCGTTATCCGGCGCAATATACAGGCCGGGTTCTACGGTCAACGCCATACCCGGCTCCAGCTGGCGCCAGGCATCGCCTACCTTGTAGTCGCCCACATCGTGCACATCCAGCCCCAGCCAGTGGCCGGTGCGGTGCATGAAAAACGGTTTGTAGGCCTCACTGGCAATGGCATCGTCCAGGCTGCAGGACAGCAGCCCCAGATCTATCAGGCCCTGGGTCAGCACGCTCAATGCCGCTTCGTGGGGATGATTCCAGTGGTTACCGGGGCGGACCGCATCAATGGCGGCGTACTGGGCATCCAGAACCACGTTATACAGGGCTTTCTGTTCCGGGCTGAACTTGCCGCTGACCGGGAAGGTGCGGGTAATGTCGGAGGCATAGCAGTCCAGCTCACAACCGGCATCGATCAGCACCAGGTCGCCCTCTTTCAGCGGCGCGCTGTTCTCGATGTAGTGCAGGATGCAGCCGTTGGCGCCACCACCCACGATGGAAGGGTAGGCCGTGGAGCGGGCGCCGTGTTCCATGAAGGTGTGGATCAGCTCGGCTTCCAGGTTGTACTCATAGCCACCCCTGCGGGCCCGCTTCATGGCCCGGCAATGAGCCTCGGCGCTGATTTTCCCGGCCCTGGCCATCACTTTGACTTCGGCCGCACTCTTGTACAGGCGCATGTCGTGCAGCAGGTGTTCAAGGGCCACCAGCTCACCCGGCGGATGGGCACCGGCCCGCACCTTGCTGCGGATGACCTTCACCCAGTCCATCACCCGGTTATCGAAGACCGGGTCTTTGCCAAGCGGGTAATACACCCGGCTTCGGCCTTCAATCATGCCAGGCAGGATGTCGTCGATATCGCCGATCGGGAAGGCATCGTCCAGGCCATAGCGCTCGATGGCTCCCTCGGGGCCCACCAGGAAACCGTCCCAGAGTTCTTTCTCCGGATTACGCTCCTTGCAAAACAGCACGGTCTCGCCGTGTTCCCGGCCCGGAATCAATACCAGTACCGCTTCCGGCTCGCCAAACCCGGTCAGGTACTGAAAGTCGCTGTCCTGGCGGAACGGATGCAGAACATCCCGGTTACGCACACGCTCCGGCGCTGCCGGCAGAATGGCGATGCTGTCCGGAGCCATCCGGTCCATCAGCTTTCGGCGGCGGTCGGCGAATTCTTTCATCGGAATCATTGAGGCCATGCTGTCTCCTGATCAGTGCAGGGTGGGCGTTGCGCCAGCCGGTTTCTCCGGCTCATTGAATTCGGTAAACACCGCCAGGGCACCCAGGCGGACGTATTCGGTGATTTCCAGCAGTTGCTGCTCGCTTTCGTCGTCGGACTCTTCGTCTTCCGACAGCTGGCTGATGGCAACCATGTCTTCAATCAGTTCACGGATTTCATCCGGAGCCTGCCCCAGCGAAGCGCCGGCCGCCAGGGCCATGCCCTCGAGGAAACCTCGCACCCAGGCGATCAGGGCTTCCAGGCGCTGTTCGATGGCATAGTCGTCATCCGGCAACAGGGGCTGGAAGGTCATCTCACTGGACTGCAGCTGCGCCAGGGTTTTCTCGTAGGCACCGTACATAAACGGCGCCAGGTCATCTGATTCTTCCATGGCCTGGTCCGCCAGCCCCATGTGCTCGCACACCATGGCCAGCCACTGCTGTTCTTCAATACGGGTGCCGGCCGCCAGCCGACCACAGAGAACACCGTGCAGTTCGGAGGGGTGGCTGAAGGCCTTGTGGGCCGTGAAGACGTTAGCCCAACGTTCGAATTCGGCAGCGCGGGCGGCACCTGAAGTATCGCTTTCAGACATGAAAAAACCGGTTCCTGTTTCGGGGGAGACTGCCGAGGCCATTGCCCGGCCGCTCCGTCTGTTTGAGGTGTCTATCCTAGCATTACGGCGCTGTGCTGGCACGGGCCGGCCAGATCGGCACTTGCTTTTACCGGGCCAAAGGAGAAAAATGTTATAACATATCAAAATACCGGAGATTCCCCCGATGCGAAAGCGCCTGCCCTTGCTCGCTTCCCCCAGACTGATCCTGGCCCTTGGCCTGGCAACCATGACGGCACCTGCCATGGCACAGGATAACCCGGCCGCTCACCAGCATGGCCATGCCGAACTCCAGGTTGCCTTTGCCGGTGAACAGATTGACCTGTTGCTGGAGTCGCCGGCCTGGAACCTGCTGGGCTTCGAACACCAGCCCCGCACAAAGGAACAGCGGCAGAAACTGGACGGTTTGCGCGAATGGGTGGCCGCGAATGCCCTGATCAACACCGAAGGAGGCAACTGCCGGGTGACCACTTCGGAACTGCATACCGGCTGGGAAGGGCACGAAGCTCACGATGACCAAGGGCATGACCAGGACGCCCACGCAAACCATTCCGACCTGGAAATCACCCAGAGCATGCGATGCGACGCCTTGCCAGATGCTTCCGCCTTCACCGCCCCCATACTGGACGCCTACCCGACCCTGGAGCACCTGAATGTGCAGTGGGTTTCGGCGCAGGGCCAGGGTGGCACCCGGCTGACCCGGTCCGACAACCGTTTCCGGCCGGGGCAGTAAACTTACTCGGTATAACGCTCTACAGACTCCGCCACCATGGAATAAGACGAAGTACCCAGGTCGTTTTCGGTACGCTCAATCACCAGCTTGCCTTCGATCCAGACCGGATCGTACAGGGCTTCCAGGGTGAAGCCTTCGCGGTATTTCACATGGATAATCTGGTTCGGCGGTGGTGGCGGTACGTGGATACAGGCGCCGTAGTAGGGCACCAGGAAGAACTCGAGGATGCGCATGTCACTGGTGGTTTTCAGGGGTACCACAAAGCCCGGAATACGGCCTTCGACATCGCCCATTTCCGGCACAACCCGGCCCGTCATGATCTCGTCGGGCAACAAAACCGGGCCATCGCCTTCGTGCTCCACCTCAGGCATGCTTTCCAGCAATGCCAGGTCTTCGGGCGGCATCAGTTCCAGCCAGTCGATTTCCCGGAGCTCGGCCCGGGCTGATAATGTCAGCAGCAACATCAGCGGCAAAAGGCAGGCAAACAATGCCCGGGACTTCGGATACACTGGCATGGACGGCATCTCCAATCGGGGTGATTCACAACACGGCCCACATCATACAACGCAACCGACCAGACCGATATGAACAGCAGTACAGCACTCGCCAGATCGGCCTGCCCGGCCATAGAGACCCGAGACCTGATGTTTCGCTGGCCAGGCCGGGAACAGCCGCTCGTTTTTCCTGACATGTCCCTGGCCGCAGGCGAACACCTGTTTCTGCACGGGCCCAGTGGCACCGGCAAAAGCACGTTGCTGGGCCTGCTGGCCGGCATGCAGACGCCGCAAACCGGTTCGGTCAGCCTGCTGGGGCAGCAAACCAGTGCCATGAGGGCCGGCGCCCGGGATCGCTTCCGGGCTGACCATATGGGCGTCATTTTCCAGCAGTTCAACCTGGTGCCTTACCTGAGTGCGCTGGCCAATGTGACCCTGCCCTGCCGGTTATCGGCGCTGCGCCGGGCCCGTGCCGACCGGCACCCGGATGCCGCTGCCAGCGAACTGCTGACGGAACTTGGCATCCCCGAGAACCACTGGCACCACGGGGTTACCAATCTGTCCATTGGCCAGCAGCAGCGAGTGGCCGCCGCGCGGGCGCTGATCGGCGCGCCGGAAATCATTCTGGCCGACGAGCCAACCTCCGCCCTGGACACCGACAACCGCGACCGCTTCCTGGATCTTCTGCTGACGCTGGCCAGGGAACGGCAATGCTCGGTGGTGTTTGTCAGCCACGACAGAAGCCTGGCCAGCCACTTCCACCATCAACTGGCCCTGGGAGGTACGCCGTGAGCAAGGTCCGACTGGCACTCTCCCTGGCAACCGCCAGCCTGTGGTACCGGCGCAAGGTACTGGCACTGGTTTGCCTCACCCTTACCCTGAGCGTCACGCTACTGCTCGGAATCCAGTATCTGCGCACTGAAGTCCGGCAGTCATTTACCAGCACCATCAGCGGAACAGACCTGATTGTTGGTGCCCGCAGCGGCCAGCTGAACCTGCTGCTGTATTCGGTCTTCCATATTGGCGATGCCACCAACAACATCCGCTGGTCCACTTACCAGAAACTGGCACAGGACAAGCGTATCGACTGGGTGGTTCCGGTCTCACTGGGCGACAGCTACCGGGGCTACCGGGTAGTAAGCACTAACGCACAGTTCATCGAGCGCTTCCGATATGGCAATGACCAGCCCCTGGAGCTGACAACCGGCCACTGGTTTACTGGCCTGTTCGATGTGGTGCTGGGCGCCGGCGTGGCCCGCCAGCTCAACCACCAGGCTGGCGACCGTGTTGTGCTGTCCCACGGGGGTGGACGCACCAGCTTTGCCAACCATACCGACCTGCCGTTTACGGTGTCCGGCATTCTGGCACCTACCGGCACCCCGGTAGACCAGGCGGTTTACATCAGCCTGGAAGCCATGGAAGCCATCCACGTGGGCTGGGAATCCGGCATTGCCCTGCCCGGCCGAACCCTGACAGAAGAGAAGGCAAAGACCCGCTCCTTCGAACCAGACGCCATTACCGCAGCGTTTATCGGGCTGGACAAGCCGATACTTACCTTCCAGCTGCAACGGGAGCTGAACCAGTATCGCGAGGAGCCCTTGTCCGCCATTCTGCCGGGCGTTGCCCTGAGCGAACTGTGGCGCATGATGGGCCAGTTTGAGAAAGCCTTGCTGGGCATCAGCGCGTTTGTGGTCATTACCAGCCTGACCGGCCTGATTGCGGTGCTGCTGACCATTCAGGCCCAGCGCCAGCAGGAAGTGGCCGTGTTACGGGCTACCGGTGCCCCGCCCATCCTGATTGCCTCGCTGTACAGCTTTGAGTGTGTGGTACTGGCCCTGGCGGCCTGTGCCCTGGCGCTGCTGCTGGGCGCCGGCGCCATTGCCGGCCTGGGCCCCTGGCTGCTGGACCAGTACGGCATACAG
>Ga0208062_100039_pt1 | contig 34801 bp, 33 predicted proteins | sample DeeseametaMP0261_FD_184217 | JGI IMG/M metagenome (GOLD analysis project Ga0208062, IMG submission 184217) | Marine microbial communities from the Deep Atlantic Ocean - MP0261 (SPAdes) | ecosystem: Environmental > Aquatic > Marine > Oceanic | place: South Atlantic Ocean | collected 2011-01-01 | reverse complement strand
GGTGGCTGTTGGATTTTTTGCCGGAAAAAGATGTCTGAGCGAAGCGAGTTGTTTTTCCAAAAAAAATCCAACAGCCACCCCGCAAGCCCGCCCGCACAACCGGAAGGCTAGGAGCCGAAGCCGGACAATCAGCGCCCAAGCACCGAACGGGCAATGATCTCCTTCATAACCTCCGAAGTGCCGCCATAAATCCGCTGAACCCGCGCATCGATGAAGTTGCGGGAAATCGGATACTCGGTGGTGTAACCGTAACCGCCGAACAGCTGCAAACAGCCATCCGCCACACGACACTGCATCTCAGTGGCGCTGTACTTGGCCATGGATGCTGTCGGTGCATCCAGCTTGCCGTCTTCGTATTCGCGGATGCACTGGTCGACGAATGCCTTGTTAATGCGGTAGTCGGTTTCCATGCGGGCGATTTCGAAGCGGGTGTTCTGCAGTTGGCTCAGTTTCTGCCCGAACAGTTCCCGTTCCTGGGTGTACTGGATGGTCATGTCCAGTGAGCCACGGGCGGCGGCAACACCCAAGGCGCCGATGACCAGTCGCTCCCTTGGCAGTTCGCGCATCAGATACACGAAGCCCTGCCCTTCTTCACCCAGCAGTGCCGAGGAAGGAATTCGCATGTCGGAGAAGAAGAGTTCAGAGGTATCGCCGGAATGCTGGCCGATTTTGTCCAGGTTGCGGCCTTTGCTGAAGCCCGGCAACGAGGTGTCGATCAGGAACAGGCTGATGCCCTTGGCGCCGGCATTGGGGTCGGTCTTGGCGGCGACGATGACCATATCCGCGTGCTGGCCGTTGGTGATGAAGGTTTTGGAACCGTTCAGGATGTAGTCGTCACCGTCTTTCACTGCGCTGGTGCGGATGGCCTGCAGGTCGCTGCCTGCTCCCGGTTCGGTCATAGCTATTGCGCCGACGGCTTCGCCGGAGACCATTTTCGGCAGCCATTGCTGTTTCTGCTCATCGTTACCGATGTGGCTGAGATACGGCGCTACGATGTCGGAATGGACCATCACGTTGGTGGACAGCGCACCGAATCCCATCCGGGCCAATTCTTCGCCCACCACAACCGAATACTGGAACGGCGCACCGCAGCCGCCGCAGTCTTCCGGTACGTCGACACACAGCATGCCGGCTGCGCCCAGGGTGTTCCAGAGTTCCCGGGGAACAATGCCGCTCTTTTCCCAGGCTTCATAATGGGGCGCCACTTCGGTTTCGAGGGCCTTGATGACGGCGTCCCGGAACAGTGCCAGTTCTTCCTGATCAACGGTGTTGGTCATTTCGCTCACCTTTTATCCTTGTTATCCGTGCCTTATCGGGGCGCCATGCGCAGGGCGCTGTCGAGCCGGATGACTTCGCCGTTCAGAACGGGGTTGCGTACCATCTGGTCGACCATCATGCCGAACTCTTCCGGCTTACCGAGGCGTTTGGGGAACGGCAAGGTGGCGGCCAGGCTGTCCTGAACTTCCTGGGGCATGCCGGCCATCATCGGGGTCATGAACAGGCCCGGCGCAATGGTGTTCACCCGGATCCCTTCGCGAGCCAGTTCCCGGGCCGATTGCAGGGTCAGTGCTACCACACCGCCTTTCGAGGCACTGTAAGCGGCCTGGCCAATCTGGCCTTCGTAGGCGGCAACCGATGCGGTGTTGATGATCACGCCCCGCTCGCCATCGGCGTTGGGTTCGCGCTGGGCCATGTCTGCTGCGGCCAGGCGCAGGATGTTGAAGGTGCCGATCAGGTTAACCTGAATCACCTTGCTGAAGTTATCCAGCGGCATCACACCTTCGCGACCAAGAATCTTTGCCGCCGGAGCAATACCGGCGCAATTCACCGCAATGCCGCAGGGGCCGTGGGATTCACGGGCAGCTTTCAGTGCAGCCTCGGCACTTTCTTCTGAAGCCACGTTACATTCAATAAAAACACCGCCAATCTCGGCGGCCACCTGTTCACCGCGCTCTTTGTTCAGGTCCAGGATGGCCACTTTGCAACCGGCAGCCGCCAGGGCACGCGCTGCGCCTTCACCCAGGCCGGAGGCACCGCCGGTGACGATGGCGGGAGTGTTTTTGAAATCCATAACTTGCGTCCTGTTATTGGTATTAGCGCGGCCAAAAACTGGCCGCGCATAGTTTACGTTTACGTAAACTTAACCCAGATACCCTGTTTGAAACAACACACGTTTCAGCCGAGGCGCTCAACAATTAGTGCAATACCCTGCCCGCCACCGATACACATGGTGATCAGGCCGTAACGGCCACCGGTACGTTCCAGTTCCGCCAGGGCTTTGATAATCAGGATGGAGCCGGTCGCACCCACCGGGTGGCCCAGAGCGACCGCGCCGCCGTTCGGGTTCACCTTGTCTTCCGGCAGGCCAAGCTCGCGGCTGACGGCCATGGCTTGGGCGGCGAAGGCTTCGTTGGATTCGATAACGTCGAGGTCTGCCACCGACAGCCCGGTGTTTTTCAGAACCTGGCGAACCGCCGGAATCGGGCCCACGCCCATCACTTCCGGGTCTACGCCGGCAAAGGCATAGCCTACCAGCCGGGCGCGGGCTTTCAGGCCACGCTTTTCGGCTTCTGCGGCACTGGTCAGCACCATGGCTGCGGCACCGTCGTTAAGGCCGGAGGCATTGCCCGGGGTCACAATGCCGTCTTTCTGGAACGCAGGTTTCAGGCCTGCCAGGCTTTCTACCGTGGTGCCCGGGCGTACGTGCTCGTCTTTATCGAACACGACTTCCTTGCGACCCTGTTTGACGGTAACCGGCACGATCTGGCCATCGAAATAACCTTTCTCGATGGCATTCGCGGCCCGGCGGTGGCTTTCGGCAGAAAACGCGTCCAGTTCTACCCGGGTCAGGCCCTGATTGGCGGCAATGCGCTCGGCGGTCATACCCATGTGGCCACTGCCAAACGGATCGCTCAGAATGCCCAGGGTCAGGTCTACCGTGCGGCCATCGCCCATGCGCAGGCCTTTGCGAACGTTTGGTAACAGGTAAGCACCCTGGCTCATGGATTCGGCACCACCAGCCAGCGCCATGCGGCTGTCGCCCATCACAATCAGCTGGGCCGCGCTGATCACCGACTGCACGGCAGAGCCACACAGGCGGTTTACGTTGAACGCCGCAGAGCTTTTCTCCATACCCACATTCAGGGCAATGTGCCGGGCCAGGTAAGCGTCCTGCGGGCCCGTGGTGATGATGTGGCCGAAGACCGAGTGGTCGATATCTTCGGCAGGAACACCGGCACGGCTGATGGCTTCTTTGGCCGCTGCTGTGCCCAGCTGTGCGGGGGTCAGTGAGCTCAGCGTGCCGCCGAAGCTGCCGATGGCGGTGCGCACACCATCCAGAATGACTACGTCTGTCACTTTCATGGTTCTCTCCTGTAAGGCAGTAATTGAAAGGCTTATTTGCCCAGCATCGAGCGGGCAATCACCTCTTTCATAATTTCCGAGGTGCCAGCGTAAATGGTCTGTACCCTGGCATCTACAAAGAATCGGGAAATCGGGTATTCCAGAGTGTAACCGTAGCCGCCGAACAACTGCAGGCACTCGTGGGCAATGTCACACTGCATTTCGGTGAGCATCAGTTTCAAAATGGCTGCGTCGGTGGCCGTCATGGCGCCTTGATGATACTTGCTGATGCACTGATTCAGGTAAGCGCGGGCCATATCAATACGAGCCCGGGCTTCCGCCAGCTTGAACCGGGTGTTCTGGAAATCGGCAATGCGCTGGCCGAAGGCGTGGCGCTGCTGCACGTAATCCAGTGTCAGCGCCAGCGCGCCTTCGGAGGCACCGATCGCCTGGGCACCCACACCCAGCCGCTCCCGGGGCAGCTCCTGCATCAGGTAGGCGAAGCCTTTGCCTTCTTCCCCGAGCAGTGCCTCCTCAGGCACGATCAGATCCGAGAAAAACAGCTCTGCGGTATCACTGGCGTGCTGGCCAATTTTCTTGATGCCCTTGCCCCGGCTAAAGCCTGGCAGGCTGGTATCCACCAGAAACAGCGACACGCCCTTGGCCCCGGCTTTCGGGTCGGTCTTGGCGCAGACAATCACCATATCGGCATGCAGGCCGTTGGTGATAAACACCTTGGCGCCGTTAATGCGCCAGCCGCCCTCGGTGCGTTCCGCCGTGGTGCGCATGGCTGCAAGATCACTGCCGGCACCCGGCTCGGTCATGGCGATCGCCCCCAGCACCTGGCCAGAGATCATCGCCGGCAACCAGGCCTGTTTCTGCTGTTCATTACCCAGATGCAGGATGTACGGCATCACAATGTTGGCGTGGATGTTGTAACCGGAGGCCAGGCCGCCAAAGCCCATGCGGGCGATTTCTTCGATCGCCAGCTGGCTCACCTCGAAACTGGCCGCCGCACCGCCATACTCTTCGGGCATATCAATGCCGAGCATGCCGGCCTGCCCCAGGGTGTGCCACAGCGGCCTCGGAATCTCTCCGGCCTCTTCCCACTGCTCATAAAAAGGTGTGACTTCCTGCTCCAGAGCCCGGACAATCATGGCCTGGAATAATTCGGTTTCTGCCTGTTCTGCTGACATGGGCGCCCCGCGTTTAAATTCAGTGAATAAAATGGAACACTATTAGACTCCGTATGCCTCCGGGCTAGAATGACCCTTCTTGCCGAATTAATTGACCTGTTACGCGGCTGCGCTGACCACTATGGCCAAGGCTCACATTGCCAACCACTACCTTCAAGCGACCCTTCGTGGCGCGGAACGCCAGGGCCACGACGGCCCCACACTGCTTGAACAAGCAGGCATCCCTGCCGACTGGCTAAACACGCCGGAACAGCTGATCACCGAACAACAACTGACCCAACTGGTGAAATCGGTCTGGCGCGCCACCCGGGACGAATTCCTCGGCTTGTCATCGGAACCCTGCAATAACGGCACTTTTGCACTGATGTGCGACTACTGCCTGGGTTCGGCCACTTTGGGCGCCGTGCTTCGAAAAAGCGCGCACTTTTACCGGGCGATCTGCCGGAATCTTGATATTGCGATGGAAGCGCAAGGCAAGCAGGTGTTCTTCCGTTTGCACCTGAAAGAAGCCCGCAACGACACCGACCACCTGCTGCAGGAATTCCTGATTCTGATGTGGGAACGCCTGTCCTGCTGGCTGGTAGACCAGCAAATCCCCTTCGCCCGCACTCAATTCAGTTACCCTGCCCCGGCTCACGAAGCCGAGTACCGGGCCATGTACCCGGGCGAACTGAAATTCGAGCAGCCGGTGTGCGGCTTTCTGTTCCATGAAAAATACCTGCAGCTGCCCATCGTGCGCAGCGAGGAAGAGCTCCGGCAATTCCTGCAGGCGGCTCCGGCCTACATCCTGCACCGCCCCAGCCAGGACGAAAGCCTGCGCGCCCGCATCCGCGCGCTGCTGGCCCGCTACAATTACCCGGACATGCCGGGGCTCGACGCCCTGGGCCGGGAGCTGCACATGACACCCCGCAACATCGGCCGAAAACTGCAGGACGAAGGCACCTCCCTGCGCAAGATCAAGGAAACCCTGCGGCGGGAACACGCCACCCGCCTGATGACCAGCGAAAGTCTGAGCATCAGCGAAATCGCCGAACTGGTGGGCTTCTCCGAAACCGCCGCCTTCTCCCGGGCCTTCAAGCGCTGGACCGGCTTGTCGCCGGCCCGATGGCGTGGCAGCCAGGTTAACGGGTAGTGTGGGCCTGGCTTGGGCTCCTAGCCTGCTGGGTGCGGGGGCAGGTACGCGGGGTATGGGGTATTTTTCTTCGGGGAAAAACAACTCGCTGCGCTCAGACATCTTTTTCCCTGTCAGAAAAATACCCCATACCCCCCTACCGACGGGCAACACGGGGATAGGAGAGTTTAAAGACGCAGGCAAAAGCAAAGATTGTGGAGGTTGGCAGCCGGTCAAGAGGTTAAGCTTTGGATTTTCCCAGACACGTCTTTTCAAACGAGAACCCGCCAATGCCCGTCGGCGCGGGGTGGTCTTTTCATTTTTCGCCAGAAAAAGATGTCTGAGCGCAGCGAGTTCTTTTTCAAGGAAAATGAAAAGGCCACCCCGCAAGCCCGCCCGCATAACCGGAAGTCTGGGAGCCCAAACCAGCCATAATCCGAACTTTACGTTAACGTAAACTTCAATTAACCTGAGCAGAAATAACACAACCGTTCCGGGCCGCACATGAGCGACAAGAAAACCTTCAGCATCAGCGAACTCGCCAAGGAGTTTGACGTAACCACCCGAAGCATTCGCTTCTACGAAGACGAAGGCCTGCTGCACCCTACCCGCAACGGCCAGACCCGGATTTTCAGCAGCAAAGACCGGGTGCGCCTGAAGCTGACGTTGCGTGGCAAACGCATGGGATTTTCCCTGGCGGAGATCCGGGAACTGTTCTCCCTGTGGGACGAAACCGCCACCGGCAGCGAGAAACAGTTACTCATGGCCCTGGAGGTGGTTGAACGCCGGCGCGCCCAGCTGGAGCAGCAGAAACACGACATCGCCATGATGGAAATCGAACTCGACAACCACGAAGCCCGCTGCCGGGAAGCCCTGGCAGAGCTGCGGCAAGCCGGTTAGGCAAAACACCAAAGACGAACACGCAACAAGAACAAAAGGTAAGCACCATGAAATCCCAATACAGCGAACTCAACTTCGGCCTCGGCGAAACCCTCGACAGCCTGCGTGAACAGGTCAACCGCTTCGCCGCCGATGAAATCGCCCCCCGGGCCGAGGAAATCGACCGCACCAACGAATTCCCCATGGACCTGTGGCGCAAACTGGGCGACATGGGCTTGCTGGGCATCACCGTGAGCGAACAATACGGCGGCGCCGACATGGGCTACCTGGCCCACGTAGTGGCCATGGAAGAAATCAGCCGGGCCTCCGCCAGCGTTGGCCTGTCATACGGTGCCCACTCCAACCTGTGCGTCAACCAGATCAACCGCAACGGCACCGAAGAACAAAAACAGACATACCTGCCCAAACTCATCACCGGCGAACACATCGGCGCCCTCGCCATGTCTGAGCCCAACGCCGGCTCCGACGTCATCTCCATGAAACTCCACGCCCGCGACGAAGGCGACCACTACGTCCTCAACGGCAACAAAATGTGGATCACCAACGGCCCGGATGCCAACACTTACGTCATCTACGCCAAAACCGACCCGAAAGGCGGCTCCAAAGGCGTCACCGCCTTCATCGTAGAACGCGACTACCCCGGCTTCAGCCGCCAACAGAAACTCGACAAACTCGGCATGCGCGGCTCCAACACCTGCGAACTGGTGTTCGAAGACTGCAAAGTCCCCAAAGAATGCGTCCTCGGCGGCATAGGCAACGGCGCCAAAGTCCTCATGAGCGGCCTCGACTACGAACGCATCGTCCTCTCCGGCGGCCCCCTCGGCCTCATGCAAGCCGCCATGGACGTCGTCGTGCCCTACATCCGCGAACGCAAACAATTCGGCCAGGCCATCGGCGACTTCGAACTGGTACAGGGCAAAGTCGCCGACATGTACACCTTCATGAACACCGCCAAGTCCTACGTCTACATGGTCGCCCAATCCGCCGACCGCGGCGAAACCACCCGCAAAGACGCCGCCGGCGCCATTCTGTATTCAGCCGAAATGGCCACCAAACTCGCCCTCGACGCCATCCAGCTCCTCGGCGGCAACGGCTACATCAACGACTACCCCACCGGCCGCCTGCTTCGGGACGCGAAGTTGTATGAAATCGGGGCTGGAACGTCTGAAATCCGGCGGATGTTGATTGGCAGAGAACTGTTCCTGAACAAGTAAGCGTTGCGCGGAATCCACTGACCAAGTCAAACGAGGTCCTGCGGGTAGAGCGATTCAAAAATTTCGTAGGCCATGGATGGCCGGAGAGAAGCGCACAGGGACGTGCTTGTAGCGGCTTTTTAATCGCTCTACCCGCAGGGCCGATGCACGGACGAATATCTAATGACGATACTCCAGAGCAAAATCAACCCGAGGTCCGACGAATTCCAGGCCAACCACCAGGCCATGCAACAAGCCGTCGCCGACCTCCGGGAAAAAGTCGAAACCATCCACCAGGGCGGCGGCCCCGAATACCAGAAGCGCCACACCGAACGCGGCAAACTCCTGCCCCGCGAACGCATCAACAAACTACTCGACGAAGGCTCCCCCTTCCTCGAAATCGGCCAGTTCGCCGCCTACAACGTCTACGGCGAAGACGTCCACGCCGCCGGCGTAGTCGCCGGCATCGGCCGGGTCAGCGGCACTGAATGCATGATCATCGCCAACGACGCGACCGTCAAAGGCGGCAGCTACTACCCGCTGACCGTCAAAAAACACCTGCGCGCCCAGGAAATCGCCGAAACCAACCGCCTGCCCTGTATCTACCTGGTGGACTCCGGCGGCGCCAACCTGCCACGGCAGGACGAAGTCTTCCCGGACCGGGACCACTTCGGGCGCATCTTCTACAACCAGGCCCGAATGTCTGCCGATGGTATCCCCCAGATCGCCGTCGTTATGGGCCTGTGCACCGCCGGCGGTGCCTACGTACCCGCCATGGCCGACGAATCCATCATCGTGCGCAACCAGGGCACCATCTTCCTGGCCGGCCCGCCACTGGTCAAAGCCGCCACCGGCGAAGTGGTCAGCGCCGAAGACCTGGGCGGCGCAGACGTACACTGCAAAACCTCCGGCGTGGCCGACCACTACGCCGAGAACGACGCCCACGCCCTGGACATCGCCCGGCGTTGCATCGCCAACCTCAACCGCCGCAAACCCGTGCCGGTCGAACTACGCGAACCCAAGGCACCGCTGTACAACCCGGAAGAAATCTACGGCATCGTCGGCACCGACTTGCGCAAACAGTTCGACGTACGCGACGTGATTGCCCGTATCGTCGACGGCTCCGAATTTGACGAATTCAAGCGCTACTACGGCTCCACCCTGGTGACCGGCTTCGCCCATATCCACGGCTACCCCGTGGGCATCATCGCCAACAACGGCATCCTGTTCAGCGAATCCGCCCAGAAAGGCGCGCACTTTATTGAACTGTGCTGCCAGCGCAACATCCCGCTGCTGTTCCTGCAGAACATCACCGGTTTTATGGTGGGCCAGAAATACGAAGCCGAAGGCATCGCCAAGCACGGCGCCAAGATGGTCATGGCGGTGGCCTGCGCCAACGTGCCCAAGATCACCGTCCTCATTGGCGGCAGCTACGGTGCCGGCAACTACGGCATGTGCGGCCGGGCTTACAGCCCGGATTTCCTGTGGATGTGGCCCAATGCCCGCATCTCGGTGATGGGTGGCGAACAGGCTGCCGGCGTACTCGCCACCGTTAAGCGTGAAGGCATGGAACGCAAAGGCCAGGACTGGAGCGCGGAAGAAGAAGCCGAATTCAAGAAACCCATTGCGGATAAATACGAGCAACAAGGCCACCCCTACTACGCCAGCGCCCGCCTGTGGGACGACGGCGTGATTGACCCGGCACAAACCCGGGAAGTGGTTGCCCTCAGCCTGTCTGCCACCCTGAACCGACCCGCCAAGCCGACGCGCTTTGGCGTGTTCCGCATGTAACCGGAGAGAACGCCATGACCAAACAGACCTCTGCCGTTCTGCTCAACTACCTGGAAGGTGGTGTGTCCGAAATCGTGCTGAACCGGCCAGACAAGCGCAACGCCTTCGACGATGTGATCATCCAGCAACTGATCAAGGCGCTGGAAGTCACGGAACGAGACGACCAAACCCGCGTTGTCCTCCTGCGTTCCGAAGGCAAACATTTCTCCGCTGGTGCCGACCTCGGCTGGATGCGCCGCATGGCAGACAACGACCATGCCGAAAACCTGAACGACTCCCGGGAACTGGCCAGGCTGATGAGCACCCTCAACCACCTGTCCAAGCCGGTGATCGGCCTGGTTCAGGGCGCAGCCTATGGCGGCGCTGTCGGCCTCGCTGCTTGCTGCGACATCTTGCTGGCCACCGCAAACGCCAGCTTCTGCCTGAGTGAAGTGAAACTCGGCCTGGTTCCCGCCGTTATCAGCCCCTACGTGGTTCGGGCCATCGGTGAGCGACAGGCCCGGCGCTATTTCATCTCCGCCGAAGTCTTCAACGCACAACAGGCCAGCGAATACGGGCTGGTGCACATCGTCTGTGACGACGAAGCCGCCATGCACGCCCGCTGCAACGAGCTGCTGCAACAACTGGCCGGCAATGGCCCGCAAGCCATGAGTGCCGCCAAGGACCTGGTGTTTGCTGTCAGCCACAAGCCCATCAGCGCCGATGTCATCGAAGACACCGCCCAACGCATCGCCGACATCCGTGTGGGTGAGGAAGGCCAGGAAGGGCTCAGCGCTTTCCTGAACAAACGCAAGGCCAGCTGGGTTCCGGGAGATAACACATAATGTTCAATAAAATCCTGATTGCTAACCGCGGCGAAATCGCCTGCCGGATTATCCAGACCGCCCACCGCATGGGTATCCGCTGCGTGGCAGTCTACTCAGACGCCGACGCCAACGCTCGTCATGTCGCCATGGCAGACGAGGCCTTCAACATCGGCCCGGCCGCCAGCGCTGACAGCTACCTGAAAGCCGACACCATTATCGACATTGCCAGGCAGAGTGGCGCCCAGGCCATTCACCCCGGCTACGGCTTCCTGTCTGAAAACACCGGCTTTGCCGAAGCCTGCGAAGCCAACGGCATCGTATTCATCGGCCCGCCCTCTTCGGCCATCGCCGCCATGGGCTCCAAGTCCGCCGCCAAGGCGATTATGGAGAAAGCCGGTGTGCCCTTGGTGCCGGGCTACCACGGCAAAGACCAGTCGCCGGAGCTGCTGCGGGCCGAGGCCGAGAAATGCGGCTTCCCGCTGCTGCTGAAGGCCGTTGCCGGTGGTGGTGGTAAAGGCATGCGGGTGGTGGAAACAATGGCCGACTTCGATGACGCCCTGGCCGCCGCCCAGCGGGAAGCCAGGAACGCCTTCGGCAACCCGGACATGCTGATCGAACGCTACCTGACCCAGCCGCGCCACGTGGAGATTCAGGTGTTCTGCGACCAGCAGGGCAACGGCATCTACCTGGCCGAGCGGGACTGCTCGGTGCAGCGTCGCCATCAAAAAGTACTGGAAGAAGCGCCCGCACCGGGGCTGAGCGAGGACACCCGTAAAGCCATGGGCGAGGCCGCCGTGAAAGCCGCGCAAGCCATTAACTACGTGGGCGCCGGCACCGTCGAGTTCCTGTACGACGTAGACGGCTCGTTCTTCTTCATGGAAATGAACACCCGCCTGCAGGTGGAACACCCAGTCACCGAAATGGTCACCGGGCAAGACTTGGTGGAATGGCAGCTGAAAGTGGCCTGGGGTGAGCCCCTGCCGCTGGCCCAGGAACAGGTGAAAACCCGCGGCCACGCCCTGGAAGCGCGCATCTACGCCGAAGATCCGGACCAGGACTTCCTGCCTGCCACCGGCACCCTGCGTTACCTGCGCACCCCGGAAGAATCCGCCCACGTGCGGGTGGATACCGGCGTTACCGAAGGCGACGAAATCAGCATCCACTACGACCCGATGATCGCCAAGCTGATCGTGTGGGACGAAACCCGGGAACAGGCCATCAACCGCATGGTGCAGGCCCTGGAGCAGTACCGCATTGCTGGGGTAAAAACCAACATCCGCTTCCTGCACGCCCTGGCCGATGCCGAACCCTTTCGCCAGGCCGAGCTGACCACCGGTTTCATTGATGACCACCGCGAGCTGCTGTTTCCCGCTTCCGGCCCGGATACCGACAAGGTTCTTGTGTTGGCTGCCGGCTTTCTCCTGGAACACCGCAAGTCCCGTGAAGTGGTCAGCACAGACCCCTGGTCGCCCTTCGGCCGGCAGAACAGCTGGCGCTTGAATTCCGACTACGCCGAACCCCTGGCCCTGCAGATGGGCGAGGAGGTGGTTGAACTAAGGGTTCTTGAGCAGGATAACGGGTATCAGATAACCCTCAGCGACAACCGCTATACCCTGCAGGCCAGCCTGCAGGAGGATTACCTGCAAGCGGCCATCAACGGCCACCGCCTGTGCGTGTACGGCAACCTGCACAACGACGAACTGGTGTTGTTCCACGAAGGCAACAGCATCACCTGCAAGCTCTACCGTGAACGCTGGGAAACCGAAGACCTGGCCGGCGACGGCAGCCTCTCTGCCCCCATGAACGGTGCCATTGTGGCGGTGCAGGTAAAGGCAGGCGACAAAGTCACCGCCGGCCAGACCCTGGTGATCATGGAAGCCATGAAGATGGAGCACGCCATCAAAGCCCCGGCCGATGGCACCGTCAGCGAGGTGTTCTTTGCCCAGGGTGACCAGGTATCCGAAGGCGCGGAGTTGATCGCCATCGAGATTGAGGAGACTGCGTAATGGCCTTCCCGAAACGTGTCCGCCTGGTGGAAATGAGCCCCCGGGACGGCCTGCAGAACGAACCCGGCCCGGTGATTGCTACCAGCATCAAAACCGGGCTGATCGACCGGCTGGCCGACTGCGGCCTTACCCACATCGAAGCCGCCAGCTTTGTCTCCCCCAAATGGGTGCCACAAATGGGTGATGCCGCCGAGGTCATGGCCGGCATCACCCGAAAGGCCGGCGTACGTTACTCCGCCCTTACCCCCAACCTCAAAGGCTTCGAAAATGCCCTGGCGGCCGGAGCCAACGAGGTTGCGGTGTTCGGCGCCGCCTCCGAAAGCTTTACCCAAAAGAACATCAACTGCAGTATCGCCGAAAGCCTGGACCGCTTCGCTCCCGTGGTGGAAGCAGCCCGCAAGCACGGCATTCCGGTACGCGGCTACGTGTCGACGGTGATGGGTTGCCCCTATGAGGGTGACATTGAGCCAGGGCAGGTCGCCAGCGTCGCCAAGGCCCTGTACGACATGGGCTGCCATGAGATTTCCCTGGGCGACACCATCGGCGTGGGCACGCCGCTGAAAGCCAGGCGCATGCTCGAAGCCGTAGCCGCCCATATTCCCATGGCTAAACTGGCGGCCCACTTCCACGACACCTACGGCCAGGCCCTGGCCAATCTGCATGCGGTACTGGAAGAAGGCATCAGCGTGATCGACGCATCGGTAGCGGGCCTGGGCGGTTGCCCCTATGCGAAAGGCGCCTCCGGCAATGTGGCCACCGAAGACGTGCTCTATCTGTTAAACGGCTTGGGGATCGAAACCGGTGTCGACCTGGAGAAACTGGTGGCGACCGGCGGCTGGATTTGCGGCCAGCTCAAACGCCCTAACGGCTCTAAAGTGGGACAGGCCATGAGCGGTTGAACGTTAAGGGCCCCGCTCACGGGGCCTGACACAGGGTTAAAGGTCTGAGCCTTCATCCGCCTCGCGCAAGCGCTCTTTGCGCTCGAGGTCTTCCTGAATCACTGCTTTGATCTCTTCCAGCACAGCATCCACATCAGAACTGCCACTGTCATCTTCAAATTCACCCGTCAGCACAGAGTCGGGGGTCAGCTCCCCCTCTTCGAACAGCGCCCACATCTCCCTAGCGAACCGGGTGTCCAGGATCTCAGGTGCATACTGGCCATAATAGCGGCGCATGTTATTCACATCGCGGTCGAACATTTCCTGCGCACTGTTGTTGGACGCAGCATTAACGGCCTGCGGTAAATCAATGATCACCGGGCCGTAATCGTCAACCAGCACGTTAAACTCGGACAAATCACCGTGCACGATCCCTTCGCACAGCATGAGCCTCACGTAGTGCATCATCAGCGTGTGGTCTTCAATGGCCTGCTCTGCTGACATGGACACATCAGCCAGTCGTGGTGCGACATCGCCGGTATCTTCTGTCACCAGTTCCATCAGCAACACGCCGTCAAAGCAACCGTAGGTTTCAGGCACACGCACACCGGCTTTCGCCAGCGTGGACAGCGCATTGATTTCGGCATTCTGCCAGACTTCTTCCTGCTGCTTGCGGCCGTAGTTTGAACGCTTTTCCATGGCGCGGGCCTGGCGCCCGCTGCGAACCTTGCGACCCTCTTGATATCGCGCCGCTTTTTTAAAGCTGCGCTTGACCGCATCTTTATAGACTTTGGCGCAGCGAATCGAATCGCCACACCGTACAATATAAATATCGGCCTCTTTACCGCTCATGAGTCGGCTGATGACTTCATCAATGATGCCATCATCGGCGAGGGGCTTCAGGCGTTCAGGGATTTTCAAAGAGTTCCTGCCAAAATTGGTCGAAGAGAAGCCGCCATTGTACCGTTGGTAGAGTCTGGCGGCTAATGTCGCCCATACGAGGATTATTCCGCTCCACTAAACCCGGGATCTACGCAATGCATCTTCCATTCTGGCTGACCACGGCTGTGCTCTTTCCGGTGTTGCTGTATCAGGCTAAGCGCACCCGTCAAACCACGCCAAGGCTGCCCGAGGCCTCCGGATCTCCGTGCGGGCAGTATGGTGAGGGCGAGCCCGCCCGGCGTATTCTGGTGATTGGCGAATCCACCGCAGCCGGCGTGGGCACCCAAACCCACGATCAGGGCCTGGCCAGCCAGCTGGCACGGGAGCTCCATGAGGGAACCGGGCAAACCATCGCCTGGCATACCTTCGGGGTTAACGGTATTCGCCTGGATGCCCTTAACCGGGCGCTGGAACAAACAGACTTACCGGAAGCCGATGTGGTTATCCTGAGCATGGGGGTAAACGACACCACCGGTTTTACGCCCCGGAAACGATTCCGCCAGCAACTGCTTGAACTGAGGGAGTTGCTCGAAGCACGGTATCCGGCACCCCTGATGCTTCTGAGCGTGCCTCCGATGCACCTGTTCACCGCCCTGCCGGCGCCCTTGCGCTACGTGATGGGATGGCGGGCCAGGCTTCTGGACAACATCTACCGGCAACTGGCCAGCGAAGCGCCGCAGCACTTCCGCTACGCCCGTTACCCGGTGATTGAAGATACCGGGCTGTTGGCCAGCGACGGCTACCACCCCGGCATCAAAGGCTATCGGTACATTGCCGAAGCCCTGGCGCCGGAGCTGAGCCGGGGCATCAGGGCCGATGCTTCTCCGGAGGAATAGAGTAAGTCATGGTGGCATGGGCCACCGGCTCCTCCATGCCTGTGGAATAGATCGACACCTCACCCACCGCCATCGTGCGCCCTACTTTCAGCAAGGTGGCGCGGGCCCACACCGCAGCGTGGGCGGCGGGCTTGCGCATGAAGTTAATGTTGAAGTTGGTGGTTACCGCCAGGGGTACCAGGCCAATTTTGCCCAGCAGGGCGGCGTACATGGCCACGTCTGCCAGCCCCATCATAACCGGACCAGACACGGTTCCACCGGGGCGCAAGTGGCCGTCGTCCACCTCCAGCTTCATCTCGGCCCAGCCATCCCCGAGCTCCTCCAGGGTGCCGTAGGCGGTACCCTGGGGAAAGTGATCTTCAAGGAAAGCTTTCAGCTCCCCGAATGTTACTTGCATGACTCTAGTGCTCAGTCCGGTTTGTAAAGCCTCAGGATACTCGAAAAGTCCAGATCACCGTTACCCTGCCCGGCATGCAGCTGGAACAGGTTTCGGGCCAGGGAGCCCATGGGGATGGAAGCCTGGTTGGCGACCGCATTATCAAACGCCAGCCCCAGATCCTTGGTCATCAGGTTCACCAGGAAGCCACCCTGGTAATCCCGGGATGCCGGCACCCCTTCCATCACACCCGGCCACGGGTTGTACACGTTCAGCGCCCAGTTGCCGCCGGAGCTCTGCTTCATGATTTCCGAGAGCACCGCAGGGTCCAGGCCATTTTTGACGCCCAGAGCCAGGGCTTCGCTGGTGCCGGCCATCAGGATGGCCAGCATCATGTTGTTGCAGATTTTGGCGACCTGGCCCGCGCCATGGGGGCCGGCGTGGAAGATGTTCTTGCCCATGGCTTCCAGAACCGGCCGTGCCTTGTTGTAGGTGGCCACTTCGCCACCGCAAATGAAGGTCAGCGTACCGGCCTTCGCACCACCCACGCCGCCGGATACCGGCGCATCGATAAAGGCCAGGTCTTTTGCTGCGGCAGCTTCTGCCACCGCCCGGGAGGTTTCCGGGGCAATAGTGGACGAGTCAATCACCAGGGTGCCGGCCGGCAGGGCTGCCAGCAGGCCGTCTTCGCCCAGGTATACCGTTTCCACATGCTTGCCAGCCGGCAGCATGGTGATTACGCACTCGGTGCCCTGGGTTGCCGCTTTAGCTGAATCCGCAGTGCTGGCCCCTTCGGCCACCAACGCTTCAACCGCCGGTTTGGACAGGTCGAAAACCGTGACCTCATGCCCCGCCTTCAGCAGATTGGAGGCCATGGGCCCGCCCATATTGCCCAGTCCGATAAACGTTACCTTCGCCATTTTGCTTCTCCTTGTTTTTGTTGCAGTGCGCCGGGATCTATCAGTGCCCGGGCGCCTGGCTGAAAAATTCTTCAATCCACTCGTTGTCCAGTTCCGCCAACGACGCATAACGCCAGCGGGGCTGCATGTCTTTGTCGATCAGCAAGGCCCGGATACCTTCGGCAAACTCGCCCTTCTTCAGGCAGTTCACCGACATCACCAGCTCGTTATCCAGCACCTGTTTCAGGCTGTCCCGCTGGCTGCGCTGCAGATGTTTCCAGGTCAGGGCCAGCGAGGTGGGGGAGGCACTCGCCAATCCCTTCACGGCTTTGCCCAGCCAGCCCTCACTGCCGCTCAGGTCTTTCAGCTGCGCTACCACCTGCTCAAGGGAATCGCCATCGGTGGCCTGCTGGATATCATCAAAGTGATCACGAACCGGAGACGCCGGCAGCGCCTCCCGGCTTTGCTGTTCATACTGGCGCAGTACCGAGCTGACAACACTATGGGCGCTGGAACCCTGCCAGTTGGCGGAGGCCAGGGCATCAATCACCTGCCCTTTGAGTTCGTGGCTGACGAACCGGTCTGCCATGCCCACAAACAGCGCATCGGCTGGGTTCATACGGGTGCCGGTCAGCCCCAGAAACATTCCGGTACGCCCGGGCATGCGGTTCAGGAACCAGCCGGCGCCGATATCCGGGTACAGGCCGATGCTCACTTCCGGCATGGCCAGTTTCGAGTGCTCGGTAACTACCCGGTGGGAAGCGCCCGCCATCAGGCCGATGCCGCCGCCCATTACAATGCCATTGCCCCAGCACACAACCGGTTTGGGGAAAGTATGGATCAGGTAGTCCAGCTCGTATTCTTCGGTGAAGAACCGCTCGCCTTCAGCCAGCTTTCCCGGCTCGGTCATGCTGCGGTACAGGGACACGATATCGCCACCGGCGCAGAAGGCCTTGTCGCCCTCAGCTTCCAGCCAGACCGCGCATACGCTGTCATCGTCGGCCCAGCGTTGCAGTTGCGGTTTGAGCAGGCGGATCATGTCCATAGACAACGAATTCAGGTTGCGCGGGCTGTTCAGCCTGGCGACCGCAATCCGGCCACCGCCGTTTGTGGTCCACTCTTCAAATACCATCGGTTGATCGCTCATAGCAGCCCCGGGCTTATCGGTTTTTCCATTCCGGCTTGCGCTTCTCGAGGAACGCATTCACGCCTTCTTTCTGGTCTTCGGTGTGGAACAGCTCCACAAACAGCTCCCGCTCCATGCGCCAGCCATCGGTGTGGCTACGGCCATCACGGGCGCTCATCACCAGCTGCTTGCACCGGGCAATGGAAGACGGGCTCTGTTTGCAGGCGCCTTCGGCCAGTTTCAGGGCGGCTTCCAGGCCTTGACCGGACGGCACCACTTCTTCCACCAGGCCAATCTGCAGCGCCTTGCTGGCATCTACCCGCTCGCCGCACAGAATCATGCGCTTGGCCCAGCCCTCGCCTACCAGCCAGGGCAGGTTCTGGGTGCCACCGGCGCAGGGCAGCAGGCCAACACCGGCTTCTGGCAGCGCCATCTGGGCGTGCTCTTCGGCAATGCGGATATCGCAGGACAGCGCACATTCCAGGCCACCGCCCATGGCGTAGCCGTTAATGGCGGCAATCGACACACCCCGGAAGGCGGTCAGCGTGGCGAAGGCCTGGCCGAACTTCTGGGCCATTTCGTTGGCCCGGGCGCGGTCGCCATCGGCAAAGGTTTTCAGGTCCGCCCCGGCGGAGAAAAATTTCTCACCCTGGCCGGTGACCACCAGCGCGAAGATGTTGCGGTCGGCGTTGAGGTCTTCAATGGTGGCTTCCAGAGCCGCCAGGGAGTCTGCCGTCCAGGTATTGGCCGGCGGGTTGGCGATGGTCAGGATCGCAATGTGATCGCGCTTTTCCAGTTGAATCAGTTCGCTCATGGTAAATTCCTTTGGTTGTTCCGGTGCTGATGATTACGGCCGGTTACTGGATGGCTTCGGCAACGCCGTCTTCCAGCATGCGGCGGGCAATAATCAGGCGCATGATTTCGTTGGTGCCTTCGAGAATCTGGTGTACCCGCAGGTCCCGTACATAGCGTTCCAAGGGGTATTCCCGAATGTAGCCGTAGCCGCCGTGCAGCTGCAGGGCTTCGTTGGCCACCTCGAAACAAGCATCGGTGGCGAAGCGCTTGGCCATGGCGCAATGCAGGGTGGCTTCCGGGTCACCGGCATCCAGCTTGAAGGCACCCAGGCGCACCATTTGCCGGGCCGCCACCAGGTTGGTGGCCATATCCGCCAGCTTGAATTGAAGCGCCTGGAAGGCTGCCAGTGGCTTGCCGAACTGCTGGCGCTCGTGCAGGTAATTGCGCGCCCGCAGCAGCGCCGCCTGGGCGCCGCCAAGGGAGCAGGTGGCAATGTTGAGGCGACCGCCGTCCAGGCCCTTCATGGCAATGGCGAAGCCGTCGCCTTCATTGCCAATTCGGTTACTGGCCGGAATACGCACGTCTTCCAGGGTGACCAGCCGCGTGGGCTGGCTGTGCCAACCCATCTTTTCCTCGTTCTTGCCGTAGGAAACACCCTCGGCATTGGCGGGGATCACAAAGGTGGAAATCCCCTTGGCGCCACTGTCGGCATCGCCGGTACGGGCCATCAGTACCAGCACATCGGTGGCACCGGCGCCGGAGATAAACATCTTGCTGCCGTTGATCACATAGCTGTCGCCGTCACGAACCGCCCTGGTACGCAGGCTGGCGGCATCGGAGCCGGCCCCCGGTTCGGTCAGGCAGTAGGAGGCCAGCCATTCACCGCTGGCCAGCCTGGGCACAAACTCCTGCTTCAGGTCGTCCGAGGCAAAGCTGGCTACCATCCAGGTGGCCATGTTGTGAATCGTGATAAAGGCCGCCGTGGACGGGCAGGCCATGGCCAGCTCTTCCACGATCACCGAGGTGTCCATGCGGGACAAGCCCATGCCGTCCAGGGCTTCCGGGGTATAAATCCCCATAAAGCCCATCTCGCCGGCTTCTTTCATCACCTCCACCGGGAAGGTGTGGTCTACATCCCACTGGCCGGCATAGGGTGCCATGGCTTTCTCGGCAAAGGCCCGGGCCGCATCCCGGAACGCCAACTGGTCTTCGGTCAGGTTGAAATCCATCGTTCAGCTCCCTGCTCGGCGTTACCGGAGTTGGATGGAGAAGTTGGCTTCGGTAGACGTCGCTTCACTGTTAAACCAGCGGGAGGTGACGGTCTTGGTTTCAGTGTAGAAACGCACTGCCTGCTTGCCGTAAGCGTGCTGGTCGCCGTAGAAAGAACCTTTCCAGCCAGTGAAAGAGAAGAACGGCAGGGGCACCGGGATGGGAATATTCACACCCACCTGGCCGACTTCGATTTCGTGCTGGAAGCGGCGGGCAGCACCACCGTGGTTAGTGAAGATAGACGTGCCGTTGCCATAAGGACTGTTGTTGATCAGCTCGATGGCGTCGCCAAGGTCGTTCGCGTTCATGCAGGTGAGCACCGGGCCGAAGATTTCTTCTTTATAGATGTCCATTTCCGGCGTGACTTCGCTGAACAGGGTGGGCCCTACCCAGTTACCGTCCGGCAGGCCATCCACGGTGCAGCCGCGACCATCCAGCATCAGCTTCGCGCCCTGGGCCTCGCCGGTGGCAATCAGGGCTTCAACCCGCTCCTTGGCCCTCGGGCTAATCACCGGGCCATAGCTGGCACCGGAGTCGTTCCAGGCACCCGGGCGTACCTTCGCCATGGCTTCCTTGAGTTCCGGAATCCACTCTTGCGCCGCTCCGACAAACACCGCCACGGAGATAGCCATGCAACGCTGGCCGGCGGCACCCACAGAGGCACCCACCAGGGCATTGATCACCTGCTGCTTGTCGGCATCCGGCATGATGACCATGTGGTTCTTGGCGCCGGCAAAGCTCTGCACGCGCTTCATGTTACGGGTGCCGGTTTCGTAGATGTAGCGGCAGACCGGTACTGAACCGACAAAGGAAATTGCCTTGATGGCGGGATCGTTCAGCAGGGTGTCCACCTGCTCCTTGGCACCGTGTACTACCTGCAGAACGCCCTTGGGCGCACCGGCTTCTTCGAACAGTTCTGCCAGGCGCATCGGGGTCAGCGGGTCCTGCTCGGACGGTTTCAGTACAAAGGTGTTACCGCAGGCGATGGCCATGGGGAACATCCACAGGGGAATCATGGCCGGGAAGTTGAACGGGGTAATACCGGCGCAAACGCCCAACGGCTGGATCCACGAGTGGGTATCCACTTCCCGCGCGACGTTTTCAACGGTCTCGCCCATCATCATGGACGCCACGTTGGCGGCATGCTCTACCACTTCGATGCCGCGCCAGACATCGCCCTTGGCGTCGTCAAAGGTCTTGCCGGTTTCCTGGGACAGGGTTTCGGCAATCTCGTCGTGATGCTCTTTCAGCAGCGCTTGGTAACGCAACATCACCCGGGCCCGCTCGGACACCGGGGTTTCTTTCCAGCTCTTGAACACCTCACCGGCGTTGTCGATGGCCTTGCGCATTTCGTCTGCCGTGGCGCAGGGCACCTGGGCGATGACTTCGTTAGTGGCCGGGTTTGTCACGTCTATCCAGTTCTGGGTCTGGCTCTGAACAAATTCACCAGCAATAAACTGAGGTACTTTTTTCATGAGGTTGGTCCCTGTTTGTTGTTGTCCGGGATAGCCGTGGCCCGCTGAATAACGCAACGGACCTGGCGATGATTTTCCAAAAGACTAGCACGCTCCATGCCGCCTGATGATTGACTAAGTTTCGCCCATGATGGATTATTTTTCGATGACCAGTCATCAAAGCACCAAGCCATCCGCGCAAACCTCCCAGTGGCCTGTTCCTGCAGACAGCGTTCGCTATGTGGTTCCGGAGCCCATCGTCCGCCAACTGGCGCACCACCCACTAACCCGGGAGCTGTACCCTCTGGCCTTCGGCCATTACCGGCGGGCGGCGGGCCATCACATGCATCGGGAACACCATCGTGACAATCTTTTGATCTATTGCACCGATGGCAAAGCTTTTCTGAACGTGGCGGGCGAGCCCTACACCGTGACCGCCGGCGACCTGTTGCTGCTGCCTGCCGGCGCCAGCCACCGCTACACGGCGGACCCGGACAATCCATGGACCATTCACTGGGTGCACTACACCGGCCCGCTGGCCGCAGAGTTTGGTGAATACATGGGGTTTGATGACAACACCCGAGTGCTCCACCTGGGGCGCCAACCCCGCCTGCTGGTAGACTTCAACGGCCTGCTGTCGGTACGCCAGACCGGCTTCCGCACCCGGGGACTGATCCACGCCAGCAACCGGCTGCGACAGCTGCTGAGCGCCGTCCCCATGAACGTGGATGAAACCAGCCAGGCCCGGCAGGCCGAGCTGGATACCCTTCACAACTACATGCGTGAACACCTGGAAGAACGACTAACCTTGAAGCAACTGGCCGAACTCAGCGGGCTTTCACCGGCCCATTTCGCCACTCGCTACCGGGAGCAGACCGGCACCTCGCCGATTCAGCATTTCCTGCACCTGAAGGTGGAGCGGGCCTGCGAGCTGCTGGACACCACCAGCAACACCTTCGCCGACATCAGCCAGCAGCTGGGCTACGACGACGCCTATTACTTCTCCCGGCTGTTCAAGAAGGTAATGGGCAAATCCCCCAGCGACTACCGGCACACCGCCAGGCATTGACCCATTGGCGCAGATAGCCTGCGTCCCTGGCCCGACTGCAATTGGCAAGGCGACAAAATTCCGGTATCACACAGGCTTCACTTATTCATTCGGGAGGCGCAGATGCAGCCACTGGACATTCAGGTAGTTGACCAGGCCATCAGCTGGTGCGATGGCGGTCAGGATTTCTGGCTATGTACGGTACTCAGCACCTTCGGCTCCTCTCCCCGGGCGCCGGGCTCCTGGCTGGTGGCTCAGGCCAATGGCGACCATTGCGGCTCGTTGTCAGGCGGCTGTGTGGAAGAGGACTTTCTCGAACGCCTGCAGGAAGGCGAATTTCAGGGCCGCATCAACCGAATCCGCTACGGTGCCGCCGATGGCCTGGACAACCCCAGAGTCAGCCTGCCCTGCGGCGGCGTTCTGGATGTGCTGATCGAGCACTTTCCCGCCTCCGCCTCATCCCGGGAGCACTTCCTGGCACTTCGGGCCGCCCTGAACGGCCAGGGCCATGTGGTTCGCAGGGTTTGCCTGAAAACCGGCGAAGCCAGTGTCGAGCCAGACCGGGAACCGGGCCAGAAAGTGATGGAAGACGAAACAACCGCCACCCTGAAACTGCGGGTGGGGCCGGTATCCCGGTTGCTCATTGCCGGCTTGTCGCCGGTTGCCTCCGCCTGCGCCAGCTTTGCCCACAGCCTGGGTTTCGAGGTGATTGTGTGCGACCCGCGCCATGAGGAAGTCTGCAACTTCAACGTACCCGGCGTTACCCTTCGCCAGGAGCTGCCCTCCGTGTGGATTGCCCGCGAAGGCTGCCACGGAGCAACCGCAGTGGTTGCCCTGACCCACGACCCGAAGATTGATGACACCGCACTAATGGAAGCGGTGAAAACCGACGCTTTCTACATCGGCGTGATGGGTTCTTTACGCACCTCGGAACAACGCCGGGAACGTTTACTGCGTATTGGCGGGCTGAACGAGCAGCAGGTTGAACGAATCCGAATGCCCATTGGGCTGAATATCGGCAGCAAGACGCCGGCGGAGATTGCTCTCGCAGTGATGGCAGACATCATCCGGGTTCGCGAGGGCATCCCGCCGCATAAAGTTGTCAGCAGGTTAACGCCAGTCACTCACTAGGGCATGGTAGTCCGCAAAGAACCGCCCAAAGCTCAAATACCGGCCCCGATGATCCACCAGCTCCATCGCATCAAACGCCTCAACAAAGGCCCGGGATTCACCGGTGCTGATTACCCCTCGATAATCGCCGGTCCAGTCCATGTACTGCACCAGGTCCAGCAGCAAGGTCATCGTCAGGGCGCCATTGGCCTGCTCGAGGTAGCGATACGCCAGGGCATAATGTTCAAATCGATAACTGACATTGCCGGCCTCGCTTCGGGTGGCATCTCGCAGCGGGCTGTAGTCGTAGTGCTGGTAAGCCGGGGCAACCGGGTCACCGGCCACAAGGGCGGCCTGGCCTTCCGCGAACCAGTACGGCAGCAGGGGAACCGCGGCGCTGTAACGGCTCAGGTTTTCCTGAACGTAATGGGCCAGCTCGTGGGTGAATATCTGCCCGGCCTCATAAGGCCAGTTTCTGTGATATGGCGCGATGGCCACCGCTGCGAGGGTTCCCGATGCCAGGTTGGCATTTGTCACCCGCGAGCTCAGACACCCCACAATCCGCTCAGGATAGGGCGCCTCGGCACTGCGCTCATCCACAAAGTCACGCCAGGTCATTTTGAACCGGTTTAATACACCGTCTATGCGGGTATTCAGTTCTGTGGCCGCGGCGCGGAAGGTGTTTTCGCTATAGGCGGAAGAACCGTACACCCGAACCCGGCCATCGGCGGTTTCGAAGTACAGAGTTTCACCGTTGCACACCTCGGCTTCGTGGTTCAGGCTCCAGCTTTCATTGGGGAAATAACGGCCGGTGTCCCTGGCATCCAGGAAGTAGCCCCGGCTATAGCTCGGCTCGTCGTAGTAACGATCACCCGACGTGGCACTGACCTTACAGCCAGACAGCACAACTACTGCCAATACCAGCAATCCTCCCACCCTCAACCTTGGCGACTTAAGCATCTGCTTGCTCCAGATTCGATTGTTAGGATCTATAGTGACCAAGATACCCAGCCGTGTCCGTCAACCAGTGTAAAAACAAGGTAAAGGTAGCCGCCGCCGCTACGTTTCATGGCGTACGCACAACCCCCGATCCCGCCAGTGAAATTTATGTAGCGCCTACCCTGACATCGTGTTAAAAATCGCTCGGATCCCACCAGAACCGCGTGCGTCCTGCACGCTTTGTATCCATCCCTTTTAAGTGAGGGACACCATCCAATGTTGAAGTTGTGTAAGCCACAGGCGCTTGCCGCCGCTGTTGCTATGTCTCTGGGTGCCTCTTCGGTTTTTGCAGCCGAGGAAGTGCGTGTCTACAACTGGTCTGACTACATCGCCGAGGACACCCTGGCGAAGTTCACCGAAGAAACCGGCATCAAGGTTGTCTACGACGTGTACGACAGCAACGAGGTGCTGGAGGCCGCCCTGTTGTCTGGCCGTTCCGGTTATGACCTGGTGGTGCCCTCCAACCACTACGTAGCCAAGCAGATTTCTGCCAAGGCTTTCGTAGCGCTGGACCACAGCAAGCTGCCGAACATGGCTAACCTGAACCCGGACCTGATGGATGATCTGGAAAAGGTGGACCCGGGCAGCCAGTTCTCCCTGCCTTACCTGTGGGGCACCAACGGCTATGGCTACAACGAAGGCCGCATCCAGACCATTCTGGGCGACAGTGCCCCGACCGACTCCTGGGCTCTGGTGTTTGATCCCGAAGTGACCGGCAAGCTGGCCGCCGGCGGTTGTGGCATTGCCATGCTGGATTCCGGCGAGGAAATGGTGCGCGCCGCCATGGCCTACATCGGCCTGGACCCGAACAGCAACAACGCCGACGACATCAGGAAAGGCGGTGAAGTGATCAAGGCGGTGCGCCCGAACATCACCTACTTCCATTCATCCCGTTACATTGGCGACCTGGCCAACGGTAACCTGTGCGTGGCCGCCGGCTATTCCGGCGACATCCTGCAGGCCGCTGCCCGTGCTGAAGAAGCCGAAAACGGCAACGTGATCCGCTACACCATTCCCAAAGAGGGTGCGGTGCTGTGGTTCGACATGATGACCATTCCGGCCGGCGCACCGAATGTGGAAAATGCCCACAAGCTGATGAACTTCCTGATGCGCCCGGAAATCATCGCCGATGTGACCAACTACGTCTGGTACGCCAACCCGAACAAGGCGGCCAACGAGTTTGTAGACCCGGAAATCCTCAACGACACCAGCATCTACCCCACCGATGAGGTGATGAAGAAGCTGTACATCATGGAAGGTCGGCCTCAGGACGCCCAGCGCCTGATGACCCGCACCTGGACCAGCGTGAAATCCGGTCGCTGACGGTGGCCGTAATCAACAACACCTCCGCGCAAGCGGAGGTGCTCCTCAGCATCAAAGGCATTTCCAAGAGCTTCGACAGCACCCTGGCGGTGGACGACGTGAGCCTGGACATCCACAAGGGCGAGATCTTCGCCCTGCTGGGTGGTTCCGGCTCTGGCAAGTCCACCCTGCTGCGCATGCTCGCGGGCTTTGAAACCCCGGATTCCGGCCGCATCGTGCTGGACGGTCAGGACATCACTGCCCTGCCTCCTTACCTGCGCCCCACCAATATGATGTTCCAGTCCTATGCCCTGTTCCCGCACATGACGGTGGAGCAGAACATTGCCATGGGCCTGAAACAGGACAAACTGCCGAAAAACGAAATCGCCGACCGCGTGGCCGCCATGCTCAAGCTGGTAAAAATGGAAGCCTACGGCAAGCGCCGGCCCCAGCAATTATCCGGTGGCCAGCAGCAACGTGTGGCCCTGGCCCGCTCGCTGGCGAAGCGCCCGAAGCTGTTGTTGCTGGACGAGCCCATGGGCGCGCTGGACAAAAAACTGCGCACAGAAATGCAGCTGGAGCTGGTGGACATCCTGGAAAAGGTCGGCGTGACCTGCCTGATGGTGACTCACGACCAGGAAGAAGCCATGACCATGGCCAGCCGCATTGCCATCATGTCTTACGGCCGGATTGCCCAGGTGGGCTCGCCCATTGATATCTATGAGAGCCCGAACAGCCGCATGACGGCGGAGTTCATCGGCTCGGTAAATATCTTCGAGGCGAACATCCTGGAAGACAACTCCGACAGCATCTCGCTGACCAGCGACCTGCTGGACGCACCGGTGTTTATCGACCGGGGTGTAACCACGCCCGCAGAAACCACGGAAACCCTGATCGCCCTGCGCCCGGAAAAGATCTACCTGACGACCGAGAAGCCCGAGGGCGACACCAACTGGAGCTGCGGCACAGTAGACAACATCGCCTACCTGGGCGACATCACGTCTTACTACGTGAAGCTGGCCAGTGGTAAGCGGGTTCAGGCCACCATGGCCAACGTGGAGCGCCGGGGCGAGCGGCCCACCTGGGGTGATCAGGTGTATGTGTCCTGGGAAGCTTCCAGTCCTATCCTGCTCTGGAACTGACGCCATGACCACAGGAACCTCCGACAAGGCCCCTGCTGCGGCGAAGGGCAGCGTTGCGCGGTGCTCGCAAACTCGCCTACCAAGAAGGTATGTCTCCTTTGCTGCGCTCCGTGCGCCTCGCCCTTCATCCACATCAGGAACCTTGTCAGAGGTTCCTGGAAAATTGATAACCCCCTTCGCGGAGCGGGTGCGTGCGGTGGTATTCCATCGCCGGGTGGTATTCGGCGTGCCGTTCGCCTGGCTGCTGCTGTTCTTCCTGCTGCCATTCGCGCTGGTACTGAAGATCAGCCTGACCTCGGCGGTGATGGCCATCCCCCCTTACGAGCCGGTGTTCCGGTGGGTGGAGAACACCCTGTCGGTGGTGGTGAACTTTGGCAACTACCTGTTCCTGGCCTCCGACAGCCTGTACATCGCCGCTTACTGGGGCTCGGTGAAAACCGCGTTCCTGGCCACCCTGTTCTGCCTGCTGATCGGCTACCCCATGGCCTACGCCATGGCTCGGGCGCCCAAGCACTGGCAGCTGGTGTTCCTGCTGATGGTGATGCTGCCGTCCTGGACCTCGTTCCTGATTCGCGTATATGCGTGGATGGGCATTCTGGGTAACCAGGGGCTGCTGAACAGCTTCCTGATGTGGCTGGGGCTGATCGAATCACCATTGAAGATGCTGAACACCAACTTCGCGGTGATTCTGGGCATCGTCTACGCCTACCTGCCGTTCATGATCCTGCCCATCTACACCAACCTGGTGAAGCTGGACGTACGCCTGCTGGAAGCGGCGTCGGATCTCGGTTGCCGCAGCCTGACCACCTTCTGGGCCATCACCCTGCCGTTGTCCAAGGCGGGCATCTTGGCAGGCTCCATGCTGGTGTTCATTCCGGCCGTGGGCGAGTTTGTGATTCCTGAACTGTTGGGCGGGCCGGATACCCTGATGATCGGCAAGGTGCTGTGGGAAGAGTTCTTCAACAACCGGGACTGGCCGGTGGCCTCTTCGCTGGCGATTGTGATGCTGGCATTGCTGTTGATACCGATAGTGCTGTTCCACCGCTTCCAGGCTCGGGAGATGGAAAAGAATGGTTAAGCTGAAAGCCCCCGGCTTCTCAAAATCCATGCTAGTGCTGGGCATGTTGTTCCTGTATCTGCCGATGGTGGTGTTGATCGTTTACTCGTTCAACGCCTCGCGGCTGGTTTCGGTATGGGCCGGATTTTCCACGAAATGGTACGGCGCGCTGTTTGCCAATGAGCAAATCCTGTCTGCCGTCTGGATGAGCCTGCGCATTGCCTTCTACTCCGCCAGCATGGCGGTGTGCCTGGGCACCTTGTGTGCGTTTGTGATTACCCGGTTCAAGAAGATGCGCGGGCGCACGCTGCTGTCCAGCATGATCACGGCGCCACTGGTGATGCCGGAAGTGATCACCGGCCTGTCACTGTTGCTGCTGTTTGTGCAGATGGCACAGCTGATTGGCTGGCCGGTGGACCGTGGCATGGCGACGATCTGGATTGCTCACACGACCTTTTGCAGTGCGTATGTGGCGGTGGTGGTGAGTGCGCGGTTGCGGGAGGTGGATTTGTCCATTGAGGAGGCGGCCATGGATCTGGGCTGTACGCCGCTGAAGACTTTCTTTGTGATTACGCTGCCGGTGATTGCCCCTGCGTTGGTTTCGGGGTGGTTGCTGGCGTTTACTTTGTCGCTGGATGATCTGGTGATTGCCAGCTTTGTGTCCGGGCCGGGGGCGACGACTTTGCCGATGATGGTGTTTTCGTCTGTGCGGATGGGGGTGTCGCCGGAGATTAATGCGTTGGCTACTTTGATTATTGCGGCGGTTTCGGTGATTGCCTTCATTGCCTGGTTCTGGATGCGGCGGGCGGAGAAGCGGCGATTGCGGCCTCGGTGAGTGGCTGGCTCGGGGTCGGGCTTGGGCTCCTATCCGTTTGGTTGTGGGGGCGGGCTCGGGTTCAGCTCCCATCCGTTCGGGATTGGGGGCGGGCTGGGAGGTGGGGAGGGATTTTCTTCTGGAAAAAACAACTCGCTTCGCTCAGACATCTTTTTTCCTGCCAGAAAATCCCTCCCCACCTCCCGCCGGCAGAACCTTTTTGGAAACAGCCGGGTGGACCGGTTGGTTAGCTCGCTGACTGACTAACGAGTGTGCGTTAGCGATTATGTGCCATCAACTTGTGTGAGGATGTGAGTCAGGCCGTTGCAATCCACCATGGGGTCGTCGCAGTTCACCACAATATCAGACCGGGCGATGACGTAGGCTTTGCCGGTGGTGGTATTTTTGACGACCGCATATTCCCCTTCTTGCTCAACCGCTGTGAATTCACCGATGAATCCCGTCTCCCTTAGGGAAACGGTTTCCAGCTTATCCCCGGGTTTGATTCGACCTTCGAAATTCATCAATGCGAGCCGTGCAGAAGTTCCGGTACCCGTGGTACTTCGGCAGATGACGCCAGGGTGGACGTAGGTTGCTGAGCGAGAGCGGTAGTCGCCTTCGGCTATTTGTTCTACGGGGCCCATGAAGTGGAGGAACGGGAGGGGGCCTACGTCGCCCAGGGTGTAGTGGGAGAAGCCTCTTTCGGCCTGGATGGCTTCGACGATGGCGTGGGCGGTTTGGGCTAATTGGCGTTCTTCGTCCAGGGTGAGGTCGAAGCCGAGGGATTTGGCGTCTACCAGGGCGTAGAAGCCGCCGCTGTAGGCGACGCTGTAGTTGACCTTGCCGATGCCGGGTACGTTGATGCTGGCGTTGTGGGTGTGAATGTAGCTGGGCAGGCCTTCGCAGGTGATGGCTTCTACTACGCCGTTGTGCACGGTGGCTTCTATGTTTACCAGGCCGGCGGGGGATTCGAGTTTGAAGTGTTGTTTGCCTTCCTGTTTCCGGACTATGCCGGTTTCCAGAACTGCCGTTGCCGTGCAGATGGTGTTGGAGCCGGAGTATATGGGGTATCCCATGACTTCCATGATGATGTAACCGGCGGCGGCTTCGGGGTTGGTGGCGGGTACCAGCAGGTCTACGGACATTTCAGGGATGCCGTAGGGTTCTTCCAGCAGTAACCGCCGCAGGCCGTCGGCATCGTCGCGCAGGTATTCCATTTGGGCTCTTACCGTATCTCCCGGCAAGTTCTTGATGCCGCCGGTGACGATGCGGCTGACGTCACCGCCGGCGTGGGTATCCATCAATTGAATGGTGAGTTCAGGTTTCATCCGCCCGCCCCCACGGCAAAGGGTTGGCCGTGTACCTGCCACTGGGCATCCGGCACGATCACGATCTTGCCCAGGTAGTTGCTGCCACGGTTCACGAAATACTTTTCGGCTTTGTGCAGGTCAGACAGTTTGAACGCGCCGTGCAGGACTGGTTTCAGCTGGCCATGGCGTATCCAGGTCATCAACTGGTTGGCTTCTTCCCGGGTGCCGTGAGACACGCCGAAGATCTGCACCTGGTACAGGTAGATTCGGGTCCAGAGGATTTCGCTGATGTTGCCGCCGCTGGCGCCGGCGATGCTCAGGCGCGGGTAGGTGCTGCGGGCGTTCATGTCGAAGATCATGGCGTCGATGAACTTGTCAGTCATTTCGCCGCCTACCAGGTCCATCACTGCGTCCAGGGGTTTTCCGCCGTTTTCATTCTTAACTCGGTCTACGAAGGCGTTCATGTTGCTGCGATCCAGCACCGCTTCGGCGCCAAGGTCGAGCAGTGCGTTCGCTTTGTCTTGTTGGCTCAGCGCGTAGGGAATGGCACCGATGATTCGGCAAAGCTGGATTAGTGCCGTGCCCACCCCACCGCTGGCACCCGTGACCAGCACCCGCTCGTCCGCCTGCACATTGGCGGAGGTGAGCATGTGGTAGGCGGTCTGGTAGGAACACATGCCCATGGCTGCCAGTTCGGCATCGGCCAGTTCCGGATTCGGGATATGGTGAAACTGGTCGGATGGCAGGGCCACGTATTCGGCGTAACCGCCGTCGGCGCCATGGCCGTAGTAGTCCGGCGTGAGATTGATGTCGGTGCGGTCGGTGGCGTAGATGTTGAAGTCCAGGAGGCCGCGCTCCCCGAGACGTTGTTCGCTGACGCCCTCACCCACCGCTACTACGCGGCCTACGATGTCGGCGCCTTGTATGCGCGGGAAGGTCAGCGTGGGTTTGCCGCCCATCTGGAATGAGGTTATTTCGCCTTTTTTGGTGGGGTACAGGCCTTCACGGGCTTTGCGGTCGGTGTTGTTCTTGGCGGTGGCGGTTATCTGGACCAGGACCTGGCCGGCTGCCGGCGTGGGCACGGGGACATCCTGGTATTCAAGCTTTTCCAGGCCGCCATGGGCGGTGAGGACCATGGCTTTCATGGTGGGCGGGATGTCTGGCATTGAATTCTCGCTGCGCTGGTGGATTCTTTGATTCACTGAGCATAGGAAAGATCTGGGGTTGTGTCAGGGGATTTACTGGGTTTGGCTTGGGCTCCCATGCGTTTGGTTTGGGGGGCGGGCTGGGAGGTGGGGGGTGTTTTTCTTCTGGAAAAAATAACTCGCTTCGCTCAAACATTTTTTTTCCTGCCAGAAAAACTCCCCCCACCTCCCGCCGGCTTCACCTGAGTGGGAAAGAAACACCGTTCCTGGCTGAGCAGTTGTGTTTGAGACGGCTTATCGAGCAATTACTTTGTACACCGGACGCAGTCTCGGGATTTGTTTCAGGATCACCTGGATTACGGTCATCAGGGGGACGGCCAGCAGTACGCCTACCGGGCCCCAGAGCCAGCCCCAGAAGAAGATGGATACGAAGATGATGACGGGGTTGATGGCCATGCGGAATCCGTGGATCCAGGGTTCCAGGAAGAAGCCGATGATGGTGGTGAGCAGGATGAAGCTTAGCGGTGCCAGTGCCATCATCCAGACGGTGTCCAGGGTTAGTGCCGACACTAGCGCCAGTAGCGCGATGGTGAGCATGTTGCCGAGATAGGGAATAAACCGGGCAAGGCCGGCGATCAGGCCCCATACGGCCGGGTCTGGCAGGCCGATGGCCCAGCAAGTGAGCCCGGTGATCAAGCCTACCGACAGGTTGCTCAGGCCTAACACTGCCAGGTATTGGGCGATCTGGTGTTGGGAGTCGTGGGTAATTCTGAGCACGGTTTTGCGCTGAGATCTGGGAATTTGCCGCACGAAGTTGCGGATCAACCTGTCGCCGCTGACCAGCAGAAAGTAAGTCAGCGCCAACGCCAGCGCCAGGCCGGCCAGGCCGTTGCGGGCTTTTGTCATCAGCTGGCTGCGCCAGGAATCGGTCTGAAGCACCACGGTTGTCGGTTTTTCACTACCGTCCTCAGACGACAGACCCTCTACCGACTTCTCCACCTGTTCCGCAGAACGGGTGACTTTGTCCAGTTGCCGCATAATCTCACTATCGCCCACCAACAGGCGCGACAAACCTTGCGGGGCGCGCTCAGCCCATTCCAGCGCCGGTGCGGTTACCGCAACCCCCAAACCGACAATACCCGCCAGCACCACAAGCACCAGTACAAGCGAGCTCACCACCCGCGGAACATGCCATTTCAACCTGGCTTTTTTCACCAGGGGCGACAACAACAAGCTGGTGAGCACGGCGAGAATGATCGGCAGAACAATCTGGTGGGCCAGGTACAGGGTGTACAGAATCCCCAGCGTGAACAGGCCGTAGATGGGAGTGGACAACTCGGCAAGCGCTGACGCTTTTTTGTCTTCCGGAGCGGTCTGGTCGGGCTTCTGGTCTTCCATGTGCAAGTCTGGCCTAGTGAGTGTTTACACAGAAGCCTGCGCTTCCGCAAAGACACCAGTGTAGCGTTTCGAACAAGTGGCTGCATTATCAGGGCATTACAAACGCCACGGCGCTGAACCATCAGCCACGGGGCTCGTATAGTTAACAAACGCCACCGGATAACCAGAACCCGCATGAACCCAAAATACGACACCCTGTTCTACGACGGTAACTGCCCGCTCTGCGCAAAGGAAATCCGCACCCTGCGTCGGCTGCAGCGCGGGCAACTGATCTTCGCAGACATTCACGAACAACCGGAAGGCAGCCCCCAGCTGCCATCCCATGAAGACCTGCTCCGCCGCCTGCATTTGATGACCTGGACCGGCGAATGGGTAACCGGGCTGCACGCCAACGTGCGGGCCTGGAGCCATACGCCGTTTGGGTGGCTGTTCAAACCGTTGTTGTGGCCCGTGATCTATCCCATTGCCAGACGGGTTTATGAGAGCTGGGCTGACCGGCGGTATGAGCGGAAGTATGTTTGTGCTTTGGGGGTAAAGAAAACGTAGCTTCCGCGTGCAGCTCGATGCCTCTTAACCGGCAAGCTTTGGCATAAAAGACGTATCAACCCAATAGCGATTCAGATTGCTCTCACCCACCAGCACGGGCACCGTGTCCCTCTCGATATGGTTACTGGGGTCAAACCACAGGTTATCACTGCGAAACACGTGTAAGTCACCGGAACCAAACAACAGCATCCCGGCGCCAACGAGTGTGAATACGTATTTGAGGATATCCAGGGTTTTCAATGGTTCAATCCTTGTGTTCGGGGTTCTCTTTCCTCATACCAGCTGACCGATTTCGGCGCCTTCGGGAACGAGAGAAGGCATTTGGGGCTCACGCCCCTTCAACATATTTGCCAGACGCCTCTCTCGTACCTTGTGAACGGAGGGATCAAACCTGAGCACCTTGAGGGGCACCGGGTCACCTTCCCGCAACTTGTCGAACGTTGCCAGCTTACTCAGATAGAAGGCCCCACTGTGATTTTGGCCATCAACCTGAAAATCAAACTCAATCAGAAGGTTACACTGATAATGCCCTTCCCCCTGTGGCTCATTTCGATGGTCGTATTCCTGATGAAACTGACAATCCGCTTCTTTTTTGGTCAGTACGCCGTCCACCTCTACACCGTGCTTCCGCAGCAAGGCCTGGCCGTAGAGGTAGCTGGTGCCCGAGTAAGTCGCGACGATAGCAAGCAGAACCAACCCAGCGCCCATCAATGCGAAGAAACCTCCCGCAATCATGGCACCCCAGTCGCCAAAGTCGACGTAGAAAATGCCACCACCCGCAGCGGTGGTGATTATTCCTACGCACAGCATCGTTAGCATAATGCCGAGGTCAACTTTTAGTGATGACCACAGGAGCGGCCAATCAATGTGGTTTTTTCTGAGCATGTTTCTGGCGCTGGGAGGTTAGTTAATGGGTTGAGGCTGGTTGACGACGCAGCGGAAGCCATGTCTTCCTGACGAAATATTCTCGCCATTTCGGGCAAGCACGGTACCCCCCCCATATGATCTCCGTGCCCGGCCCAGTCTCTCACGTATTTTTCAGGCTTATTGGGGTTGATCGGTGTTGCTGGGCCCCTTGGGTTTTCATCAGGTCTCTGCGCACTTTGCGTGTTTAGGGGAGTTCCTTGATTGGCTCGGGTTGATTAACAACACACCGAAAACCGTATAAATAGTTATCTAGTTCTCTGCCCACCCTTGCATAAACCGTTGCACTCCCGCCGAGATGATCACCGGTTCCCGCGAGATCCCTGACCACGCGTTTACCGGCATACTCACGGCTCGGCTCTATGGCTACAGGGTTCTTGGTGGAAAGATGGTCAAAACCGGGCCGGAACCAGTCTTTCGTCCACTCGGCCACGTTCCCGGTCATATCATGCAAGCCCAGGGGACTCGGGGGGTAAGAGCCGACCGGGCGCCTCTCCACATCGAGTGATGAGTGAATCAACACATTACCGGAAACCGGCTGCATCGGGTCGATTGCATAGGAGGGGCGTTGAAGATACTTATCTAACTCCACTTCACCTGTATCGGTTGCGAATGCGATGGCCTGGCCCCGATTCCGGGCCGCATACTCCCACTGAGCTTCGGATGGGAGGGAAAAGGGGAGCCTCGTTTTCTCGGCCAGCCACAAACAGTAGTTTTCTGCTTCCTGGAAATTCGGACTGCGGGCAGGTTTGTGTTTGTAATTTGGCGAGGCAGGATCGTCATTTGAGATTATTGGCAGCGTCACTGCACGTGTGAACCCATTATCGATGGTATAGTCTTCGGCTCTTCCGACATCGCGCAGAAATGTGACGAAATCACCCCAGGTTACTTCGGTTTTCAGGATTGAAAAACCATCAAGCTCAATGCGTTTTGGCGGCTTGTTATCATCAGCCATGGGGTTAAAAAGCACACCCGACTCGTTGCCGACGAGTTATTGTCAAATCTGGTGTATGACCATCAAGCGGCGTCTCTGTCAGGTTGATCATCCACCCGTTCTCCATCCCGAAACTGAACGTTGTTCACGAC
>Ga0208062_100038_pt1 | contig 35986 bp, 32 predicted proteins | sample DeeseametaMP0261_FD_184217 | JGI IMG/M metagenome (GOLD analysis project Ga0208062, IMG submission 184217) | Marine microbial communities from the Deep Atlantic Ocean - MP0261 (SPAdes) | ecosystem: Environmental > Aquatic > Marine > Oceanic | place: South Atlantic Ocean | collected 2011-01-01 | reverse complement strand
AGCCTGCCAAGGTGGCAGCTTTGCCGTGGAATCAGTGGCAGCTTTCGCGTGGAATGGGTGGCAGGCTTCGTCTGGAATCAGTGGCAACCTTGGTCTGGAATACGCATGCCGTTCCGGTTCGGAAGCTGCGGTTGAATCGCAACTTCCAAATTTCCTGAGTCATGAGTTGGACGCACTGAAGGAAGCGATTTCTGATGAGTTCCTGATGCGACAGGGTTGGGTTCGAGGGGAACGTGGAAGTATCAAGGACCAAAACGGCAAGGTGATCTTACGTAATGGCTTCGTGGACGTCATTGAAAAGGTGTTGAGTTTAAAGCATGTCTAATGGACAAGAGAAAGCTCGCCAAAACCTCATTGGCTTCCAGCGCTGGGCGGCCACGCAAACGGACGAGGATTTTCAGCAAATCGTTCACCGGGGCCAGTTACACCGTGGCGAGGTAGCGAAAGCCATTGGCATCGGCAAAAGCGCTCTGCGTCAGAATCCAGCCATCAAGGAGGCCCTGGAAACATTAGAGCAAGGTCTACGTGAGCGGGGTGTGCTGCCACCACTCACTCAGGAGGCTTCGGTTCAGAGGTCTCAACCCAAACGCTATGATCCCACGGTCAACCAGAAAGCTTTGGAGTCCCGGCGTCTCTCGGCACTGGAGCAGGAAAACATCGAGCTGAAAGCTCGTGTGGCAACCCTCGAAGCCAAGCTCAAGCGTTATGGCGAGCTATCGGAGGTCCTAACCGAGTTCGGGGTAGCGCCCGATGCATGAAGACTATTTCCGTGTTACCAGCTGCCAACACAGTGGCTCAAAGTATACGATCTTCACAGGCGTACCTCTCAAAGCCGACAGTTACAAAATCAATTCGGGCAAGTACATTGTCAGCATCCGATGCGAAAACCAGTCTCTACCGATCCAGCCGTCCGTGGGGCAGCAGTGGCGGGTTCGCGGCCAGCGGGCCCTTGAGGCCGTCCAGGCGGGCGGTTATGAGCTTCAGCAGCATCTGTATAACGATCCGGCTGAGATGGAATGCACGCTGCCGGAAACGGGTGAAGCGCTCATTCGCTTCATCGCTACCGAGAAAGACTTCACTGGAATTGGTGAGTCGAAAGCTCGCGCCCTCTGGGAAGCCTTCGGGAGCGACCTGCACCCGTTGCTCCAATCGGACACGGAAGAGCACAGAGAGCGTCTGAGAGACGTTCTGAGCGACGCCTCAATTGAAGCCCTGCATAACGGCTACGCCAAGTATCGGAATCTCGCACACGCGAACTTGCTCGCTTCACTGGGCATTCCGCTGCGTATTCAGCAGCGTATTCTCAAATATCACGATGAGCGCACTGTCGATATCCTAAAAGCCAATCCCTGGGCTCTGCTGGGCTTTGGGATGCCGTTCGCCGACATCGATGCGATGTCCGAGCAATTGGGCTTTGAGAAATCAGCTCCGGTGAGGCTCGCAGCTGCCCTGGAAAGCGCAATCCGCAGGCAGGTCGAAAAAGGTCACACCTACGCAACGCATCAAGTTTTAAGGCCCGAGATCATAAAGCTTCTGGGCGATAAAGACCTGGTTGCCGAGGTCTTTGCCAATGGCTATCTCAATGGCCAGTTCATTCTCAGGCCGCAGACCGGCACCTATCACCCGACCGCCCAGATAATGATGGAGTCGGTCGTCGCCAAGCGGCTCAAAACACTGGCAATCATCACGGATCAAGATGAATCCGTCTTCAAAGCGATGACCGAATCGGCCCTGGAGCTGCCCTACAGTCTTACTGGTCAGCAACTGAAGGCGGTCGAATCCAGTCTTACCAACGGTGTGTCCTGCATTACCGGCGGAGCCGGTACTGGAAAAACCACAGTACTTCGGACTGTGCTAAAGGCATATGCTTCATTGGGCTATGAAATACACGCCGTGGCTTTGTCCGGGCGGGCTGCTATGCGACTGCACGAAAGCATCGGTTTTTTCACCATGACGATTGCTCGCATGTTGCGGGAGGAGCCGATTTCACCATCTCTGGTTCAGCCCAAGCACCTCTTGGTTATCGACGAAAGCAGCATGATCGACCTGCCAACCATGTACCGGATCGTCACGCACCTTGATCCGTCGGTACGTGTTATTCTGACGGGCGACCCAAACCAACTGCCGCCCATAGGCTGTGGCAAAGTCCTCTCAGACATAATCGAGTCTGGCGCAATTGCCAATGTTGAGCTGAATATCGTGAAGCGTCAGGAAGGCTCAACGGGTATCCCTGAATACTCTGCCACCATCAACCGAGGCGATGTTCCTCCATCGTTATCATTTGGTGCAATCACGTTCCACGAGACGCCTCCGGAGCGTGTGGTCGATAAGTGCAAGACCCTGTATGCCGAATCCGCTCACAATACCCAGATTATCGGTGCAACGAAGGCCCTGGTTGGCGAGTTAAATCTGGAATGTCAACGGCTAATCAATCCAGGCGGCCAGAGGCTGGAGTTCAAACTGCATGGGGATGATTTCTTTATTGATCTGAGGGTAGGCGACCCGATCCTATTCACTAGGAACAACTATACTGTGGGCATCCAGAACGGATCTCTTGGTGTCCTATCCTCAGCAGACCGCGCTTTTCGAGGCGACCAGGAGACATTTGGTGTCGTAACTCTGGATACCGGAGAGGAGATAGACATCACCGAGGATGTGTTCGACTGCATGGAACTTGGCTATGCGATCACGCTCCACAAGGCTCAGGGTAGCCAGTTCCCAAGAATTATCGTGGTAGTACAGAAGGGCCGCATTTCCGACCGAGCGTGGCTTTACACAGCGATTACCCGCGCCGAGGCAGAAATCCATATTGTTGGGCGAACTAGCGAATTTGAGGTAATTACAAAATCGGAAAGCAATGCGCATCGGCGAGCGAGTTTTTTAAGAGAGTTGCTAGAAGAGAGGAAAAGGGATTCGGGGGTTGGCTAATTCAACACAAACCCCATCATCGCCGGTCGCGCCATCGGCGCCTCAGCCTGTAGCGCACTCTGATTTTAGCGGAGCATCTCTGGTCGTCAAATACCTCGGGTGAATCGCCGCATGCGGCGAGAGGTCAGAGCCCTGTTTCCGTGAATCAGAATTGTCCTTGAAAACTATTATTGCTACCTGAAATGATTGTTTTCAAACAGGCCAGGCCGGGTTCGCGGGATTCTTGAGCAAGAGCTGAAATTCACTTCTGGTCTTCGGCGTGCCACCGGGTCCCATCAATTCAGGTTAGCTCTAACACTATCAATGCCCTCGATGTATGTAGTGGTTCAATGATTCCGGACACCAACGTAGGTGGTAAGATCGCCACCATAAACGAGGTGTCTGATGACCAGAAAGCGACGTTCTTTTTCTCCTGAGTTCAAACAGGAAGCAGCCAGCCTGGTGCTGGATCAAGGTTACACGATTCCGCAGGCCAGCGTGTCTCTGGGAATTGGTGAAAGCGCTGTTCGGCGTTGGGTTCAACAACTGACGGACGAGCGTAAGGGCGTCACTCCGAAAGGCAAGGCGTTAACCCCGGAGCAGCGACGTATTCAGGAGCTGGAAGCCCGCTGCAATCGCCTGGAGCGAGAGAAAGAAATATTAAAAAAGGCTACGGTCTCTTGATGTCGGACGAGGTGAATCGTACGCGCTGATAGACCGGTTGGGGGAGCAGGAGTCAATTGAACTGGTCTGTGAAGCGTTTGATATCAGTCGTTCCAGCTATTACGAGTACCGCCAACGGCGGAACCGTGTAGATGTGGAGCGCCTGGCCCTGAGGGCTCAGGTAAACCGCCTGTTTACCAAGAGCCGCAGCTCTGCCGGCAGTCGTACAATCAAAGGCTTGCTCCGCGAGGAAGGCGTTGTCGTTGGTCGCTTTAAAGTTCGACGACTGATGAGCGAGTTGGGGCTGATCTGTAAGCAGCCAGGCCCTCATGCCTACAAGCAGGCTACCGTTGAACGACCAGATATCCCGAACCATCTGGACCGGGAGTTTGCAGTAGAACGGCCTAACCAAGTCTGGTGTGGTGACATCACCTACATCTGGAGCGGCCAGCGATGGAGCTATCTGGCTGTGGTGCTGGACCTATATGCCCGGCGAGTTGTTGGCTGGGCAATGTCATCCAGTCCGGATGCGGACCTGGTTGTAAAAGCTCTGGATCACGCCTGGGAACAGCGTGGTCAGCCAGAGAAAGTCATGTTCCACTCGGATCAGGGCAGTCAGTACGCCAGTCGCAAGTTCCGTCAGAGGCTCTGGCGCTATCGAATGACACAAAGCATGAGCCGGCGTGGCAACTGCTGGGACAACGCACCGATGGAGCGACTGTTCCGAAGTCTGAAATCTGAGTGGATACCGGCCCTGGGTTATCGAAATCTGCCTGAGGCAAAAAGAGATGTTGGTGGCTATCTGATGGACTACTACAACCGGCAGCGGCCTCACGCGTTTAACGGCGGCATTTCGCCAGTTGCAGCTGAGGAAAATCTTAAAATACTGTCCGGGATTAGTTGACCACTACAATTAGACAGCTATGATTAAAACGCTGGCCATGATCACAGCGAAGTGAGAAATCTGCAGCCAGCAACCTTTCCAATCAACATCAGTGAATGGAGCAGATCCCGTGAGAGCAACAACAAAATCAATTCTGGCCGCGTTCATCTCAGGTACATTGCTAGGCGCGACCACGACTGGCGCAACGGCGAACGAAGACTGGCAGGACTCTAAATGGGGCGAGGATGATACGATTGGCGCTGCGAACTATCTATCAGCAGAGCATATTCTGAAAGCAACAAGTCTGGTCACTGAAGGCAAGGCTTACTCGCTCGGCGTAGAACTGAACCGAGACTTCCCAGCGTATGGCGCACGGTTCTTTGATATTACCGTGATGGAACCCAGGGCAGGCGGGCAGGCTATCGGACCAACCAAGCTGACCAGCACTGATGACATTCTTCATACCTGGCTCGGCATCGGCAGTCAGATTGATGGCTTTGGCCATATCGGAATCGATCACAAACATTACAACGGACTCGCAGCTGAAGACATCGTATCTGTTGACGGCCTGAAAAAGCTGGGCACCGAGGGTATTCCCCCAATTGTCACCCGAGGAGTGCTCCTGGACATGACCGAGCACTTCGGGCAGGACATGTTGACGGAGGGACAGGGTTTCAACAGCGAAGAGATCCGTGCCGCGGCGGATGCCCAAGGCGTGAAGGTTCAAGAGGGCGATGTGGTGCTTTTCCACACCGGCTGGCTCAACCTGGTCGGTGAAGATAATGAGCGTTTTGGAAAGGCTCAACCGGGACTAGGTGTCGATGGCGCTGAATACCTGGCTGATCAGGGAGTGGTTGCCGTCGGGGCTGACAACTGGGGCCTGGAAGTCATTCCCTTCGAAGAGGGTACGGGTGTATTCGAAGTGCATCAGACCCTGTTGGCAAAAAACGGTGTTTACATTCTAGAGAACATGAACACCGCGGAACTGGCCAAAGATAATGTCCACGAATTTATGTTCGTCCTGGGCCAGCCCAAGGTAAAAGGGGCCGTACAGATGATGGTGAACCCGATCGCCATCAAGTGATAACTGACTGAAATCTGCTCCCATGTTGGTCTCGTTCTCAATGAGCAACGGGACCATCTATCGTAATCGCCCACATGGTTCATGGCATCAGTTAGGAACCCACCCGTGCCGCAGGTCGGGTCATACAGGGTACGAATCAAACCGGGGCTGGCCTCAAACAGGGCGTCATCCGGGTCAAGCAAAAGCGCGGTCGCCAGGTGAACGATGTCACGCGGCGTCATGAAGTCCTCGGCTCCTTCATTGACCTCAGCACCAAAGCGGCGAATCAGATGTTCGTAGATGTTGCTCATCACCCGATCCGGCACCACCTCAGGGTGCAGGTCGATCTTGGCAAAGTTCTGGCAAATCTTGTACAGCAAGCCAGCCTTCTCCAGCCGGATCACGGTATTGCCGAAATCGAACTCCTCGAAGATAGCGCGGGCGTTATCTGAAAACAGGGCGATGTAGTCTTCCAGATTGCGGCGCGTCTTGGTGCTACCCAGGGTGCCAAGGGAGTATTCTGAGGTGTTGAAGAAGGGGTATTCAGCGGTTGAGCGCAGAATGGTGTCCAGCTCAACATCGGCATTCTTGAAAGTGGCGTATGCCTCTCTCACCGCCTCGCGGGTCGGCTCCAGCGCACACTCCAGGCGGCGCAGCAAGGTAAACGGCAAGATGATCTTGCCAAAGTCCGTATGTTTGAAGTCCCCCCAAAGGTCTTCCGCGTTCTTCCAAATAAAGTCAGCCTGTGAAGCTGCCGATCCCGTAAATTCGTTCATTCCGGCCTCCAACCACCTTTTGCACAAAACATCACTATGGCCAATCTAGGAATTTCAACCAGATTTTGCACAAAAGAGGATAGTCTTCAATTTTTGGCTAAATCTGCAATCCTAACTCAGAATGCAAATAGCCGTTTGATGTTCTTAGGCTGCTGAAAGTACCTGGGCTTTAGTTGGCTCCAGTACGCACTCAAGGCGGCGTAGCAGGGTAAACGGCAGAATCACGCGCCCTGGGGAATGTGGGATCAAGATGATGAGATCTCCCCAATGCAACACAAGGAAAATTCCATCGCCGAGCAAGGACGAGTAGCTGCAAAAGTTTTGGAGAGGTTCAAGCTATCTTCATAACCAACTACATCGATCAGCTACCAACAGAAATTGAAAAGACGGTCGATATTTGCGAAGAAGCTGTTCGTGGAATTATGATTCAGATTGACAAACTGCATGGGAAGGGTGATGGCGAGCGTTAAGTATCAACGATGTCGATGAAGGGAGCTTCTCGCTATCGTCCACTGGCCACGATAGGAACGAATTTAGGCGCCTTCCTTTTGTGGACTGTTCCCTGGAGAATGGAGGTTTGATGCCGAGTCGGAGGGATCTGGATGACGGAAAGAAAATCCTACTGCCTAAGCGATCTCGTAGCCCAGTGTGACGCCGACGCGCCGATTCCAGAAACTCTTCGAGAGTGGGAGCAGATGATGCCGGTCGGACTGGAACTGGCGGTCACACGGCACGCAGTCGACGTTGTTCATCATGCCATACGAATCTGGGAATCCCGGGAACGAGCATTAGAATGGCTCCAGCGCCCGGTTCCAGCGCTTGAAGGTGGAACACCTTGCGACTTGCTGGGTAGCGTTGACGGTTGTTGCCAGATAACGTCAGTGCTTCATAAAATTGAGCATGGTGATTTCAGCTGATTCTCCCGCTTACTGCGCTAGGGTAGGCCAGAACCCTAAGCATTCGTATATAGTCTCAACGAGAGTTTTAGTATCTATGTTTGGTGCAGTTACTAAAGCAGAAAGTCAGCATTCACGCACTCACTCACTGGATTGGGATAGTTTTTATAGTTATAGGGAGCAAGGGAGCTCGGGGGCCAGTTGAATGGCTACCCCCGGCAGGGCAGTGTGGCTATGTGGCACGGTTTGTTCGGGTTGGCATGATGTACAAGCTCACGCCCAAGCCCCATCCAAGTTTCCGCAGGGTACCCACACCGAAGAAGGTGTGGGGTGAATGCGGTGCAAGGCGTTAGCCTTGCTGGTTTTCAATGTATTCTTTAATAACGGACAATGGAGCGCCGCCACAGGATGAGACGAAATACGCTCGACTCCAGAGAACCGGTTTTGGGTATGCCGCGACAAGATCGGCAAACTGACGCCTCATTCGGCGCGATGACACGGCTTTGAGGGAGTTGATTAACCTGGTTAGCTGAACCGAAGGCGGATAGTTCACCAGAAGGTGTATGTGATCTGACTCTCCGTTGCACTCTTCAAGCTCCGCTCCGAACTCTGCGCACACCTGCCTTGCGGCTTCTCGAAAGGCATCGTGATGCGCGGACGCAAAAATCTTTCTCCGATACTTGGTGACAAATACGATGTGCACATGCAGAAGGTATGCTGCATGCCTGCTTTTTTTGTACTGCATACTCATTGCTAATACCAACCTTTGTGATAGTATTGATAGCATCGACTATACTACACACTGACCTATGATTATACGCCAAGGCTTCAAGTTCCGGCTGGATACCAGTGACGCTCAGAGCGCCCGCTTGCGGGTGCTGTGTGGTCACGCCCGGTTTGTCTGGAACCAGGCCTTAAAGCGTTGTAATGAAGCGGCCGATACCGAAGGCGAGTACGTGCCTCGGTACGAGACAATGGCCAAATGGGTCACAGTCTGGAAGCGGGAGCCAGACACCGAATGGCTGAAAGAAGCCTACACCGATAATCTGCAACAAAAGCTCAAAGACCTGGATACCGCCTGGCAACGGTATTTCAAGAAGGTGGAAGGAGCACAACGCCCCCGCTTCAAGAAAAAGGGCAAATCCCGGGACAGTGTTCGCTTCGTCAACTTCCAGAAATACTGCCAGATCGACAATCGGCGGGTGAAGCTGCCAGCCGGACTCGGCTGGGTGCGCTTCCGCAAATCCCGCGAGATCGTCGGAACCGTCAAGAACTGCACCGTTGGGTTCGAGGGCGGTCGCTGGTTCATCAGCTTCCAGACCGAGCGGGAGGTGCCCGAACCGGTGCACCCCTCCGCCTCGATGATCGGCGTGGATATGGGCATTGCTCGCTTCCTTACGCTGTCTGACGGTACGTTCATCGAACCGGCCTCCCCGTTCAAAGCGAATCAGGCCAAATTGGCCCGGGCGCAACGCGCCCTGGCCCGCAAGGTCAAATTCTCAGCCAATTGGCACAAGCAGAAAGCCAAAATCAACCGCCTGCACACCCGCATTGCCAACCTCCGGCGCGACACCCTTCATAAAGCCTCCACTCAGATCAGCAATAACCACGCGATGATCGTGATCGAGGATTTGAAGGTGGGGAATATGTCGCGCTCGGCCAAGGGCAATGTGGACAATCCGGGCGTAAGCGTGAAGGCCAAGTCTGGTCTGAATAGGAGCATTCTGGATCAGGGCTGGTACGAGTTCCGGCGCCAACTCGAATACAAGCAGGCAATTCGGGGCGGTGAAGTGCTGGTGGTGCCGGCGCACCACACCAGTCAGACCTGTCCGAGATGCCAGCATGTCAGCCCGGAGAATCGGACCTCACAGGCCCGGTTTCGGTGTGTGCAGTGTGGCTTTGAAGAACACGCCGATCGCGTGGGTGCGATCAACATTAAAGCGCGAGGGCATCGCGTGTTAGCCTGTGGAGAGTCCGGGTTGCCGGACTCCGAGAAGCAGGAACCTGTGCGAAACCGTGAGGAAGTCGCACCCAGCGCAGCGCACGCTGCGTCAGGAATCCCCCACCGACGTTAGGTGGGGGAGGATGTCAAGAGGCTCAGGCGTACCGTCGAATGCTGGATAACTGTAAGGCCACTGGCCGAGTGGAGGGGTGACATGGGGCGACCTGCAACGGTAGAGCTGGAAGACGTAGCCAGGGCCGCAACGCGCCTGATCAGTCAGGGTAAGCGACCTACGGTGGATGCCATCTACGACGAGGTGGGCCGGCGCGGTTCCCGGACCACTCTAAACAAGCACCTTCGAGCGTTCCTTGAGGATTTTGGCAAGCGGGGGTTGTCGGCCTTACCGTCCGCGATCCCGGAGGCCCTGCTTCCTATCGTTGAAGACTTCTGGGCTCAGGCTTTGGTTCAGGCCAGCGAGCGTTATGAGAAAGAGCGTACACGTTGGCAGGACGACCTGGCGGCGAAAGATCAGGCCATGGATGATTTGAAGGCGGTCATTGCCGAACGGGATACCCTTCTGGCAGATCGTGACCGATTCATTCAGGAGCAGTCTGCACGCATTAGCGCCCTTGAGGCGGAGTTGACCGCCAGTAAGGATTTGGTGCGGGCCGAGAAATCGTTGGTGACAGACCTCAAGGCGGACAAGCAACGCCTGAACTCCCTGTTGCTTGATGAGCGTGAGCAGGCCGAGTCCCGCTTGCAGTCGGCCAAAGAGGATTGGGCCCGGGAGCGGGCATCCCTTGAGCGGGTGGCGGAAGACGCTCGGCAGTTGGCCGACGATGCCCGCAAGCAAATGGCGGAAGCTGAGGCTACCCATAACAAGCTGACCGACTACTGGATCATCAAGGTGGATGATGCTCGCCAGCAGGTGTCAGAGCTCAAGGAGCAGCATGCCGACGACAAGAAGCGTTGGGAGTCCGATCTGTTGCTGCAAACCCGCCGTGCCGACCGGTATGCCATGACCATTTCGGAGAAGGAGCGCATCATTGAGTCGCTTCAGGTGTGCGTTGATAAGCAGGAGTTGGTTATCGCATCCTATTACGAACTCCTGATGTTCGCTGTGGAGCAGGCTGGTGGCACTTACCTTGAGAAGGATGAGAAGGAGATGCCGTTCTGATGCCAGTCAAAACGGTCTTTCATTGGGTGCTTGGGGGTGCCATCGTTCTCGGTTCGGCCGGTGCGGTGTGGTCCGGCCTCTCTGCCCTGGACTTCCTCAGGTTGGATGGGGCACCGGATGCCTCGGCCCGCCATGAGGATCAGGCCATCCTGGCCGAGTTACCAGATTCATTGCGGCATGACGTTGATGCCTTGTCCCGGGCGTACAGCGAGATTATAACGTCTGGGCCATGGGGTACAGATTCCGCCTCTCGCGATCGTGCCAAGGAGGTTAATCGCCGCATTGGAGACGCCACGCACTGTTTGTATCAGGCGTTTGCTGAATACCGGTTGCGGGGAGGGGAGACGCCTCTGACTGCGGGCATTGTCTCGCGGCGGCTGGAGCGGGCGATGTTCGCCGGTTCCGAAGAGCAAAAAGACTACGACGCCTTTAATCGAGCCGTGTCCGGCTCGGTGTGGGCATTGCCGGAGGGTGGTGTTCAGTGTCGTTGAGTGCAAGGCGCGGGCTTGGTGCGTGTCATGCTTCTTGTGCGGCTGATCCGGCGCGCTTGCGCCGGTCACCGCTGGCGCTCTCAGCGTTTGCTTCGAGCTTCTGGGGATTCCTGAACCTGCGGGGTGGCGCTTTCGGGGGTGGCGCCTCTTGGTTCGCCCATCCAGTAAACCATTGCGAGGGCAAGGGCTGCGGCAATGAAGACTATGGCAGTCTGGACTTTAATGATGAGTTTGTTCGTCCAGGCGTTGTACGCCACCCATTCTTTTTGCGCCTCCCGACACTCCCGGATTTCCGCTTTGGCCTCGCCGATCTCCTGGGCGGTCAGTCTTCTCTTTGGGTTGGTTTCGGTTGGTTGCATGACGTTCTCCTGTCGGGAAACAGAAAAGGCAGCCCGAAAGCTGCCTGTGTAGTGGGTGTTATCCGGCCTTAGGTCACAGGCCGATGTAGTCATTTGGGTTGACGTTCAGGGCGGCCTCAACATCGAGAATGCCCATGCCGTGCTGCTTCGGGTCGTAGCCGTCGAAGTCTTGGTTCGCGGTGTCCAGAAGGATCTGGAGCACGGCCGCACTGGACAGGGAGGTAAACTTGGACTTAACCGCTCCGGCTGCCGCTGTTACCAGAGGTGCCGCGAACGATGTGCCGGTGCTTGATGTGTATCCGGTGTTGATTTCGCCGTCTCTTACGGTTGCAGTGTCCAGTAAGACCCCTGGTGCTGATATGAATCGTTCTTGGATTTTTGGCTCCGCTCCGGGGATGTTGGAGAACTCGGCTGGCTGCTTGTTATTGTTTACAGCGATAACGCTGATGAAGTTGCTCCTAAGAATATCATCATCATAAGGAATGAAGTTTAGCCTGTATCGTGAGCTTTCCAGGTAATAACACCGGTTGTAGTTGGGTGTCCCGTATTCTTCGCTCTCTCTCCAGTTTTCCTCGCAATCTGGTGCGTCGCTTGCGTAGATTTCGGATAAGTTTATGGACAGGTTGCCGGCGCCGGCAATGACTCCAATATCCCGGTCTTTGATCTTCCTGAAGGTATCTCTTTCAAGTCCATCATCGTTTTCTGGGGTCAGGTAAGTATCGGCATCCCTCATGGATAGGTTCATGAAGTCTATCTTGTGGGCGCTGGATTTTTCGGTGGCGGCCAAGACGGCGGCTCTGGTGCTAGGGCCGATCCCTTTTGGGTCAAAGGTTCCTTTAGAGACTTGCCCTACGGCTGTTACGTCGAAAACCAGGAGAGTCCCATCGGTTAGCAGCCCTCTGCTTTTCCCGAAGATTAGGGATGCCACTTGAGTTCCGTGACCGGCCTCGTCGGATATTGCTCCTACTTCGTAATCTGGGAAGTGATCATCACCGTCAAATGTGAACAGTCCATTTTCAAGGGCCGGGACTTCAGGGTTGTACCAGCTTTCGTATGAAAAGGCTCCGCTTCTGGCGTCAATTGAGGTCCCCTCGAATTCCTCATGGTTGGTATTCGTTCCAGAGTCGGCCACGGCAATAATAATATTTGTTGATCGCAGAGGTTTTTCGGCATTGATCATTGCGTGAGCTTCCGCGTTGGGTTCCGGTGCACTCGGGGGTGGGGTGGCTTTGTCGTTACCGCCACCGCCACCGCCACCACCACACCCAGAAAGTGCTAAAAGAATAGATACACCTGCCAAGTAACGTACTGCCTGCATTCTTCAACTCCATGTCATCAGATAGTGCGCTAAATAGTATCTCACAAGGTGTGTGACAGAAAGCTACAGATAGGTCTGAGGGCTTTTGGGCACCAACCAATTGAGTAAGCGGAAGCTAACGGTTCTGAAAATACCGAGGGGAGATCAATCAATGATCTCCCCTCATTAAATAAAGACTGGGCTCAGCGAAACCCATATTTGGAGACTGATCCGGAAATGGGGCGGGATCGTTTTTCCCCTAGTTTTTCGTGCGGGCCTATAGCACTCGCACGGCATAGCTTCGCTACACAAAAGCCACTCGGCGTTTGGCGTCATCATCATACAAGAATCGCTTGCTTGCTGACCGAGTTTCCAGCATCGAGAAGGTTGTATTGTGAACGCTAACCGGACTCCCCTACCCTGCTTCGCAGGAGATTCGGGTTAGCGCTCAAAATAGTGCTGGTAAAAGCAAGATTGCCTGATCCGATGCCGGGTTGGCACAATGGAGGTGTTGTCCAGAATAGCGAAGGGACTCTTCGCAGATAAGCCCGTAGGCTGGGGGTGATTCAGGAACTATTACAGAAGCCCTTCCGTTTTTCAACTAAATAGCCAGCTCTCGCAGCTCAGCGATTTCATTTTCCGATTGCTCAATTGAGTCTGCCATTGCCTTCAGCAGGCGCAAATTCGCATTGAGATAGATAATCTCCTCCTCCAGAACCTTCAAGTGACGCATCTCTTCGCGATCGAGACTTCTGAGGTAGTCCTGGATGGAGACTGCCGCAAGTCGGACATACTTCCGATCCCGTTTGCTCGATCGAAACCGCCAAAAGTATTTTCTTGTCGTTCCGTCTGATCTCGAGCTGATCGCCAACTCAAAGTTATCACCAAAAATAGTCGCGAGATCATCCCCAATCTCTGATGCCCGCCCCGAAACCCCACAGGAACAGCCAATCAACCGCCAATCAATAGCCAATAAACCGCCAATCAACGGCCAATCAACCGCCAATGAACCGCCAATCAACCGCCAATTAAAGAAAAACCCGCCAGCCTGCCCCGAAACCCCACAGGAACAGCCAATCAACGGCCAATCAACCGCCAATCAACGGCCAATCAACGGCCAATCAACGGCCAATCAACCGCCAATCAACGGCCAATCAACCGCCAATGAACAGCCAATTAAGCTAAGGCCGAGAGACTTTTACCGTGGCATCTGATCAAACTCTGACCAAAAAGATGGCATCGGACTAAATTTTAGTCGCGAGACACCTTACCTATTTCAGTCCTGCATCACGGGGAGTACAATAGTTTGAGGTGTACCATAAAGTGTATATAGTTAAATTGTGAAAAAGTAGTCCGCACCCTTGGGTGAAAAACCGTGCCTGATCCAGCGAGTTATGCTGAACAAAGGGCCGCACGTTATCGAAGCGCTTGGTGTGCTCGACAGCATTCTCAAGCGCATGGAACAGCATCAAACCAAAAAAAGGGCATTACTCAGGGCACTGAGATTGGCCCAGAACGGACGGTAACAAATGGATACCGATGAAGGATTGCTAGCCAGCTATCTAAAACGGAAGTTGTCTGCCCATGAAGCGGTCGAGACCATTTCAGGCTGCAGAAACCTGATTCTCGGAATGAGCGCCGCGCAACCGCCGGCATTGATGGCAGCCACTGCAGATGCCCTCAGAGATCGATTGATTGGTCCGTTAAACGTCTATTATCTGCATGGTACGGAACATCTTCAGCAAACTCTTTTAGCTCCAGATCTCATTGATCTCGTAACACCTCGTCCACTCTTTCTAAGCCATTCAGACAGGGCTGCCATTGCACAATCCAACTCTACAAATTGGATTGAATTCGTACCCGCAATGCTCCACTAGGCCGGCCGCCTGCTGACAGAGCACATAGATCCGGAATGTTTTTTTGTGACCGTATCGCCGATGGATCGCCATGGATATTTCAGCCTCGGCACCAACGCTGATTACGGAGCGTCGGTGATCCGAAAAGCAAGGAAAGTCATTGTCGAGGTCAACCGGCATATGCCTCGAACCTTTGGTGAATGTTCCGTCCATATTTCAGAAATAGACCACATCGTTGAGCACGATCAACCGCTGGTAGAGGCAATCCCCAAGGCGCCCACAGAGGTCGATAGAAAGATTGCGCAACAGATCATCGAACGGATTGAAGATGGGGACACCTTACAGATCGGAGTGGGCGGAGTACCAAATGCCGTGCTCTCGGGGTTGAAGCAGCACAAAGATCTGGGGCTACACAGCGAACTGTTCTCCCCGGCAATGGTTCCCCTGATTCAGGCCGGGATCTTGAATGGTCGACGCAAGACATGGATGCAACACAAGCACATTTTCACCTTCGCTCTCGGAGACCGTGCGCTCTACGAGTTCCTTGACGATAACCCTGCTATCGTTGGATACCCCGCTTCCTGGGTAAACAACCCCGACATCATTCGGCTAAACGACAACATGGTGTCTGTAAATTCAGCACTCGAAATAGATCTGACTGGCCAGATCAATTCTGAACAAATTGGCGATCGCCCCTTTTCAGGCACCGGTGGCCAACTCGATTTTGTTCGTGGTGCTTACGCCGCAAGAAACGGGCGCTCCTTCATTGCATTAAGGTCAACCGCTCAATCGGGCTCTGTAAGCCGTATCGTCCCGCGTCTACTCGGCGGTGCCGTCACAGACCCCCGGAATGATGTGCAATTCGTAGTGACTGAGTATGGCTGCGTAAACCTTAAAGGCCTCTCTATCCCTCAAAGAGCCAGAGCCCTCATCCAAATTGCATCTCCTGAATTTCAAGATCATCTTGAGCGAGAGGCAACGTCACTTGGATGGATATAGGCACTATAGATCGGATCACTGAAATCAGAGCGCTGGATAATGCCAACCTAGTTGTTTAGAACAGCCTCAATCGCCCGGTAATCATCATAGGTCACGAGGTTTATTCCCACCGCTCGCTGAGTATTCAGGTATTCCGAGAGCATTGGCGAAGGGGTTGTCAGTAGATTAATGACCCGGCTCCGAACGTCCTCGCAAATTCCACTGCGGAATACAAAAGGGTCATAGTGTAACGGTACCGAACGCCAGAGAACCGTTAGGGTGTCCTCTGCAATCATGCCGCGCCTGAGCGCTTCATCTGCTCTTGAGCTGGAGACAAAGGCAGCCTCCGCCTTGTTGTCCAGCAACGCCATCAATGCCTTGTCATGGCTACCCGCGTATATGTTGGCTCCAAAGAAATCGGAGAATGGCTCGCCGATCGTGGTTGCAAACTCGTTTTTGGGAATGAGAGCCCCTGATGTACTGGAAGAATCTGTCAGCAGTATCCTGGTATTTCTCAGGTCCTCAATGCTGTTTATCCCCGCTGCCGTTGGAACTACCAGTAACGAATAATAGAAACTCCCCTCGGGTGTAAAGAGCCCGGCCTCGGTGGTTAGAGAAGCGAAGGCATCCAGACCCGGGTCTGTTCGATGGGCGATAACATAGGATGCCGGCCCCATAACGGCCAGGTCGACACCGCCCGAGAGTACACCGTCCATCACGCTCTCGTAAGAGGTGGCTCTAACCAGTTCTACCGGCATCCCAAGCCCCTGCTCTAGCAGCGTAATCAACGGCTGATATTCAGAGGCCTGCTGGTCGATATCTTTTTTTGGGATCATCGTGAAGGTCAATCTGTTCATGTTGCAGTTTTTGACCTCTCGGACGGCTCCCCAACTATAAAACGATGCAAAGGCGAGCGATGCGAACGCGAGAATTAACGTCAGCAACCTCATGCTCTGGCTTCCTCTTCTGCGAAGGTTCTCAGGAACTCAGGAATCTTCTCCGCTGGCATGGGGCGCCCCAGGTGATAGCCCTGTGCAATGTCACAGCCGGCGACTTTCAGGTGAACCAGCTGCTCACGGGTTTCCACGCCCTCGGCCACCACTTTGAGCGCCATGCGCTTGGCCAGAATAATGGTAGAGGACACGATCGGACTGTCATCATGGCTGAGTGAGATGCGGTTAATCAGGCTTCGGTCAATCTTGAGCTTGTCTACCGGTACCGCCTCCAGGTGGGCGAACCCCGCGTAACCGGTGCCGAAATCGTCAAGACTGAGGCGGATACCTGCCGCCTTGAGGCAATGCAGGCTCTCAACTGCCCGGCCTTCCAGCATAGCAGTTTCCGTGATTTCCAGTTCCAGCAAGTCGGTGGTCAAACCGTAGTCCGCCAACGTCGCCAGAACGTCTTTGCAGAAACCCGGCTGAGCAAGCTGTATCGGAGAAACATTGACTGCGACTGGCTTCGAAATCCCATGTTTCTGTTGCCAGTCGGATATCTGGGCACAGGCCAGTCGAACCACTTCCATGCCCAGGGACACGACAAAGCCGGTTTTCTCGGCCACCGGAATAAATCGGTCTGGATACAGCAGGCCGAAGCCCGGATGTTGCCATCGAACCAGAGCCTCGTACCCAATAATTTCCATAGCCTCCAGGCAAACCTGGGGTTGGTAATGCAGAACAAACTCCCGGTTTTTGAGGGCCTCTACAAAGGCTTGTTCCAGGTGAAATTCTTCCACATCACTCACATTCAGTGACTGGTCGAAAAACCGGTACTGGCCACGGCCAGCTTTCTTGGCCGAATACATCGCGGCATCAGCACATTTGGTCAGTTCATCAATACTCTGGCCGTCCCGAGGGCTGATGGCGATACCAATGCTAGGACTGGTATTCAGCTCTGTTCCTTCCAACATGTAGGGGGCGGACAAATGCGCGGTTAAAGCTGCGGCCCACTGCTCGATGTCGGCCTCACTGCGATCACCCACCAACAGCACCACAAATTCATCACCGCCGAAACGAGCGGCAATATCACCTTTACCCAGCATGCGTTGAATGCGACCGGCTACGGCCTGCAGTAGCAGGTCACCGATGTGGTGGCCAAGAGAATCATTAATGGATTTAAAGCGATCCAGATCGATAAACAGCATGGTTGACAGCTTCCGCTGTCGACGCTGTTCCAGTACCAGCGAATCTGCCACATCGAGAAACTGGCGACGGTTGAACAGACCACTGAGATGATCAATCGAAGCGGCACGGCTACTGCGGGCATGTTCGGTTTCAAGGCGCTCAATCAGTTGCTGGTTGTTCCGCTCCGACAACCGCAATGCCTCCAACACTCTTTGCTGTCCGGTCAGGCTCCGGATCAGCCAGAACACGATACCGAAAACCAGTAAGGTCATTACGCTGTTGGCAATCAGTTGCTTGTTCTGGCCAGGCGTAAGCGGTGCAAAGATCTCGTAGTAAGGCTGGGCCACACTGACTGTAAAACCATTCGCTGGACGGGTCACGAAAACATATTGGTATTGCTCGCCCGCCAACTCCATCGTGGCTTCGCCGGTCACAACACGGCCTTCAGCCGCAATCTGCACTTTTGGCACCTGAGGCCCTCCAACCACGATGCCGCTTTCATTGGCCCGCATCCACTCATCCCCCCTGGAATCCAGAATCTGAATAAAGCCCGAGCCCAGCTCAACATTCTGTAGAAGCCCAGCCAGGTAGGCGATGTCCAGCTCAATCAAGATCAATCTTGAGGAGCGAGACAAATCTGCCAGTCTGAGTGGAACCAGGAATGGCAATCGCCAGGCAGGCTCTGCGGGTACGTATGCCGGATCCGCAACTCGTTCGGGAAGCACTGGCACAAATCCAGTTCCTGCAAAGTGGTCCTCAGTTCCAGACAACCAACTACCGAGCTTTGAGCGTGCCGAACCCAAATGACTGGTGTAAATCAGATCTCCAGACAAATTGTAAACACTGAGCCGGTTGAAAACGGGGTCTTCTGTATTCCTAAAACAGCGGAGCTCTTGATTGTGGCTTGTTTAGATAATGAGCCCGAAAAGTGCGACTCACACCAGCTCAGCCTGCAGTTGAACTGAGCGCCGTTGCAGATTCTGCGTGATCCTTTCGTACGCGAGGAGGAGGGGCGACAGAACAACCGTGATTTATGTGCGGCTCTGGTGGCCCGTACTTTACGGATACTGATTCGAATTCATCGTCGTGATGGCCGGCTGTTCCGGAATTCAGGATGGGTTAGAATAGAAAACAGCCTGTCGCGGATTCACAGCAAGGAATGGGATGAGTAAACCCGGTGCCATCAGACCCGAAATCAGATACATTCTTTACTTTGCTGTTTTTTGGGCTGTATTGATCGGTGTTGTGACATATTTATTCGACCGAGTGGATGCCCGCAATAACAACCCCAATCAGCAAATGGTCAGCCATGTCCGTGGCGGTGCCACCGAAATTGAGCTGAAAGCCAATCGCCAAGGGCATTATCTGGTGGACGGCACCATCAATAACCACAGCGTCACCTTTATTTTGGACACTGGCGCCACTACCGTGTCAATTTCAGAATCGGTAGCCCAGAAAGCGGGCCTTACTCGGGGCCGCCCCGGCGTTGCACAGACGGCGGCTGGTAAGGTGAAAGTGTGGAGTACTATCATACCGGAGCTCCGTCTGGGCGATATGAGGTTCACTAACGTGCCCGGCACCATCAGTCCCGCCATGGATCCCGACATGGTGTTGTTGGGAATGAGCGTCCTCAGCCAGCTGAACTTCACTCAGCAATCAGGCGTTCTTACCTTGAGCCGGGAAACTCAGTGAGTCAGAAATGGTTCTCCTGGTTGTTTGAGCCCGCCACAAGACGTTGCATCCTTTTTCAGCCGAGGGCGCACCCGGCGCAGAAAGGGCCTCGCTGAGGGGAAACTGAATGCTGGGGTGAGTCGTATTCCTGGTACTTGGCGGGCGGCTTTCAGAAGTAAGACCCATTTGTGCAATTTTCCACTAACCAAACGGAGGTCTGATACCGACCTATGGCCATCCATTTCTATGAGAAAGGCCAGCTATCCTCTGGTTTTCACGGCTGGCAAGTGACAGCGACACTAAGAGGTAAGCGCTACCAAAAGTACTTCAGCCTGATTCCTCCAGCGTCTGCGATTCCAAATGAATTCTGGCATCGCTATCAGGAAACACGAGCGCGTTATTACGATGCCCGTTGGTCTGCCCGCTCGGCGGCTTTGAAATACATCGATGCCTTAAAAACGAATCACCCAAACACGCGCCCATGCCGTGGTGTGGGGTTCCGGGGTATCACGATGGGGATCACTACCGGGGAACGGATTGATCAGGAGCGGTGTTATTTCTCCGTGAATGAGCCCGGCAACCCAGTCCGCTTCTTCATCACAAAAGACTGCACCTTATCTCAAGCCTGGGAGCAAGCGGTCGTCCATTGGGGCAAGGTTTTCGATATTCGGCCTAAAGATATTGAAATGAAGCGCAAACATCCGGTTGGCCCTTCTGCCTTCAAAGCGCTTCGTAAACAACTCAACGAGCATGAAGGCTACAACATCTCGGTTGAAGCACTTCACGATGTGTATGCTGAACAACGCGCCCAGATCGAGCGTCAAAAGGCCAGTGAGCAAACCCAGGGTGAGGTCACCGAGGATGATTTGCTGGGATGGTATGCCAGCCTGAAGCAGGAGATTTCAGAGTACCAAAATCGCTGAGTTCGGTCGGAGCCGCGGTTGGCCGGTATTGAAGAGCATTGCTCGGTGTATGTATTAATTACCTGCAGATTCCCGACACTGGTCCCGGTAGGCACAGGAACGGCATTTCCGGGGCGCCGGCAGACAGGGTACCGCCTCGCCATTTTTTGCTTTTCTGGCCAGAATTGTTGCGGATTCAATCTCCCTGTATAGGGCATGGTCAGAGCGGGGCAGGGTAATGTATTTCTCGGCCTGTCCTGTTTTGACTAGGATTCTGGAGACCTTGTACTGATCGCCCCTTGCGGACAATGCGGCGCATTTTGCCTGCACGATGTCACTCTCAAAGATCGGGCCATTCCGGCTTTTGTATTCGACCGCCAGAACACCGCCGTTCACGCGATAGAGCAGATCCGGTTTGCCGAACACCTTGTACCTGGCGTTAAAAAACGGCTTGGTACGCCGTCCGTCGTCGACCCAGATTAAACGGCCATCAATGCCAAGCGCATCTGAACGTTTGAGACGGTGCCAGAGAATGACGACTGCGATAGCGAATAAAAGCAGTGCCGAGGCAAGAAAACCTGTCATGACTGATTCCCTCTTCGGGAGCACCAGCACACCAGTCGATCCACCAGGAAGCGCAAAATGCCTGTAATCCTGGGCGATGACTGGCTCAAGTGAATGGCCAGTGGGGACAGTCGATAATAGAGCCTGACGAGCAGGGCTCCTCCGGGCCACTTTAATATCGCGTCATCTCGAAACTTTCGGAGAACATTGGTTCGTGGATCATCCACACCATAGAGATATGAAGCCACGTAGCAGCGCTTGTCCTGTCGAGCCTGCCGGTTCAATGCCTCATGCTTTAACTCACCCTGCTGCCGGGCCAGGACAGCCTGCTTGGTTGGCTTGGTACCCTGATATTTGAGCGCCACAGAATGCGGGCAGAAAACGGTGCGTCCGACGTCAGAAGCCGAAATCCACTCTGTTCGTTGCTGAGGCTGATTCTTCCCCATGTTCAGTCCTGCCCGGTCGTGCCATTCAGTGCAGACAAATATCCGTCTACCGTTACTCTGGTTGTATCATCTCGATACAAACCCGCAACTGGGTCTTTGCTGGACGGCTTTCCGCATAGGTACACCAGATTCTCCAGTCCATCCCGGTAGCTAGTGATGTCTGTCACGCACCGGGAAAACGCCCGGCGAACCGTGTTATCCATAGTCAGGGAATATTGATCCGTCAGCCTGGGGTTGGCCGCGATATTCAGAATGGCTTTGCCGTCAGGTAACAGGCGTTCGGATACGAGCGAAAAAAATTCAAAGGTGGCCGTATGCATCGGGATAGTGGCGGCGTTCGTGTAAAGATCCACGACGATGACATCCCATTGCCGCTTACTGGTCAGCAAATAGGCTCGGGCATCTTGAGCAACGAAGTCCCCCTGAATCTTTTCCTCCAGAAAGTTTTCCTCAACCACTGATTTCAGCTTTGGATCAATGTCGAGGTAGGTAAACCGCGCACCACCGGTCATTTCTGCGGACAAAGTGAATCCGCCGGCGCCCAACACGAGGATGTGCTTTCCGGTCACATCATCGGAAAAAATGGCCTGCTTCATCATCTCAATGTAGGGCCAGCCTTCGCGATTCTCCCTGCCAATATAGGAGGCGGAGCTGCGGTTGATGATTAAGCGCTTGCCTTCGGCATCCTGCGCAATATGAATATCGCTGTACGGGGTGGTCGCGGCAAACAGCTGGCCCGGGATGCGCACGTTGGCAACAAATGTGATGGCGAGTGAGAGTGCGGCGACGCCCAGCAGGGTGGATTTCAAGGGTGATCGCTCGGGACTGATCACCAATACAGCGCAAATAGCCAGAATTGCGCAATTAATGACGATGGAATAGCCCACGCCAAGAAAGTACATCAGCACCAAAGAGGTTAGCAGGCAGCCAACAACATTACCGATCGTGCTCAATGCCGTGGCGCTGCCGGCCGCTTCACTTTTTCGGGTGTTTTGGTCTGCTGTGTTGAGTAGCAGGGGAACTGTCTGTCCGAGTAAGAAAACAAGTGGTCCCATGATGACCACACAGAAACTCAGCAGATGGATCAGGGGATTGCGGAGTCCCGGGATGCCCGCAGTAATGTCTGCGACCGTGAGAAAATACCAGCTGACAAACGGGTAGGAGAGACCGATGCCGAACAATCCGATGGCAACAATGAGATTTACCAACAGGGCTCTGGTAAATTTTTCAGGTGGCGTTTTCCCGCCCTGATAATAGCCAAGCGCCAGGGCCGCTAAAAAGCAACTGATGATAATAGAGGTGCAAAGCACGGAACTGCCGACAAACGCCACCGTCTGGCGGATAGTGACCATTTATACGCCAGAACTGGCGAGACCCTCCAGTAGGAGGATAAGAGCCACACGCTGCTTAGAGATCATTGTTCGCCCTGCCTGAGGTTTCTGGCCAGCGAGCTTATCAACGGGGGATCAGGTGGAGTGATGAAATGGGTCTTGTCCAATAAACCCAAACGCACCATAACCTGGTTCATATTCGCTGCGGGTGGCTATGGGTTTCTCAACACCTCCTTGATAACGTGGGCTCAGTCTCGACCAATCAAGTATGATTGAAAGGATGTTGCAGCAGCGGTAGGTCGCGCTGACAGCTCGTTGCACCAAAGCAAAGAGCTTGGCCATAATCGGGTAACTATGAACTCCATTCCGCACTATCTAAAAAAACTGTTTTCCCGGGCGTATCGCCATCAGGTCGCCGCTGAAGAACGCCAAAGCGAGCTGAAGGTCTTGATTCAAGAGCATCTTGAGAAACTTCCCAGATGTGAAGGGCAAATACTGGTAGCCACCAGCGAGGACCAGGAAGAGGGTTTTTTCTGCGATGTTACGGTGCCTGCAAGAGTGTTGTTGGCCTGGGCCAGGGAAGACGCCGAGAAAACGGTGATTCAAAACGTCAGTGCCCAAGCGGCGAGGGAGGCTCTGCCGATCTGGCTAGCGAACTCGACCTTCGACACCCGCAAGGTGAGTCGGTTACCGGGCGGCCATTTCGGCCTCGTTGAAAAGCGGATTAATGACTGGGTGACCGATGGAACCGCTACGGTGTATTGCCCGGAATGCGGCCATGAAGTCCAAGACATTGCGATCACGAAGGCAAACGAAGTCCAGGCCGGCAGGGCCTATTTCTGGTGGACAGATATCTGGAGCTGCCCCCGAGGTCACCTGTTACGCCAAAAGGATCAGGAAATACGGTTTATATTGAGGCCTCACCGACAGGGAGCTTGATTCTCAGCAGGCTTCCGGGTAACTCCTGAGAGCGTCAGGGCGCGGCCTACCACGTAGCCGGCTGCCACACCGACCAACGCTGTCACCGGTCCGATCAGGCCGCCGACCAAGCCACCAACAAACATCAGTATCACGCTTTTCATACAGACTTCTCCCGCCTTCTAGGCAGCTGCATTAGTCCGAGTATAGGACATTGTGTCCGACGATGGGTTGATCCACTCGTGTTGTCTCGCCAAAACACTGTACATTAAAACAGTGTTCTGGGTAAGTATGTTCTGCATTAAGCTTGGTAACTGAGAATTCGCCTCAAGCCGGACCTAGAGCATCCTTGGATTTTGGCTACACTGCCTCAGATAGGTCGGGCAAGGATTCAGTGTATGTGCGGACGGTATAACGTAACCGACTCTCCGGAAGTCCAAACGCTGATGGAACAACTGGGGCTGTCTGGCATTGCACCCAGGCCTCAACACAATGTACCACCAGGCGGAATCGGCGAGTTTGTCATAGAAGCGGCAGATGACCGGTACCTGCTACCAGGGATCTGGTCGCTATTGATTGAGCCAAACCCAAACAGCTATGGCTTCCGGCCCAACCCGAAATTCCACACCTTCAACGCCCGCAGCGATCGGCTGACCAGCAGTCCGTTATGGAAAAAGGTGTACCCGACCAAGCGTTGCATTATTCCAGTCAGCGCATTTCACGAGTGGAAAGGTAAGCAGGTCTACAATATTCACCCGCAGAATGAAGCCACGGCACTGGCGGGGCTCTGGCAATCCTGGCATTTCGGGGACGAGCAGGTGAATTCCTTCACCGTCATCACACTGCCGCCTCACCCGAGGTTCAGCCATATCCACCCGAAAAGCATTCCACTGATGCTCCGGCCAGAAGAGTTTGATTTGTGGCTGGATCCTGAGTTTCACGAGACGGATGCCTTTCGGGGGCTGATGCGAGCGCATATTTCTGCACCGTTGGTGTGCGAGCCCGTACGGAGTACTCATAACTTGGAGCCGGAAGGCGGTGTGGAGGTTATCTCAGCTGATAGCTAGCTGGTTTCATCGAACCCACCAGGAAATAGAAAAGACCGGCGCAACCACTAGGATCGGAATCGTCACCCAAACCGGGAACGCTTCCCATTCCTTCCAGTCGACACCACAATCCATAGCACCAACCATGACCAGGGCTTCACGCTGGGTTATGGAGAATCAATGACTGAGCACCGCGCGGCACTGGGGATGCACTACCAGCAATGGCATTACCGGTAGCTCAAGCAGAAGTGCTACTCTCAGGCGAAGCAAGAGAGGCGGCAAATCGGTTCACGTTGGGTGTTTGTTGGAGAAACGGTCGTTTTTTGGACGCTCAAGGCTACCCCTCAAAAATACCCGATTTCGGCTTGTTTCGCGTCCAACAATCACGTACAACAATCTATGACAAGAAAAGGCTCCTTTTATGATCATAGGTTATGCACGCGTCAGCACTCAAGACCAGAACCCCGAACTCCAAGTGGACGCCCTGGAGAAAGCCGGGGCCGAACAGGTCTTCCAGGAAAAATTTACCGGAACCTTACGTGAGCGACCCGAGTTGTCGCAGTGTCTCCGTATGCTCCGGCAGGGCGATGTTTTGGTCGTGTGGAAGCTGGACCGTCTCGCTCGATCATTGAAGGACCTGGTAGAAATTGTTCAGGACCTCCAGGATCGCGGGATTGGCTTTAAGTCCCTGACGGAATCCATCGACACCACCAGTTCAGGTGGCCGCTTGGTATTCCATATCTTCGGGGCTCTCGCTGAGTTTGAGCGAGACCTGATTCGAGAACGGACAATGGCCGGATTGGAGGCTGCCCGGGCCAGGGGACGTAAGGGCGGTCGGAAACCCTCGCTGTCAAAGACGGACACACAGAAAGCTGCCGCAATGTTATTGGACCCGAAGATCACCAAGACCGAGGTGGCGCAGCACTTTGGTGTTAGCCGGACCACACTCAACGCTTCGTTAGCTCGTTTGAAGAAGGCGTCGGTAAACAGCAGTATCAACGAACAAGCACCACAAGGATGATTTATGAGAGGTAGAACCAAAGGCGCCATTTTATTTGTCGCGCTCTCCACCGCCGGTTGCCAGTCCACCGGAGGATTGTCATACCCGATCCTTAAGCACGAAGTCTTTGAATCACCACCCGCCAACATTGAGTTTAAGGCGGAGATTGGCCAACCAATCATCACACGGGTAGACGGGCTTGCTTGGCCGGCCTTTCAGGTAACCGAAAAGGTTCCATTTTCATACGAAGGAACTAGCTACAGCTTACAGCCGGGGCTTTACAGGGTTGATGGTGTTTCCCCGTCCTATTCACAGACAACCCTCAATGACCGGGTGGAAAGCAGCGATGTCGACGTAGTGAACTCTCGAGTTTCTTTGATTCTTCGAGATGGTCAGTGCGAGATCATTCCTCATATGATCCAGGGAGCCACGACCAGTGAAGTTGCCAATCCGATGACGGGGAACCTCAAAGGACTCATCACTGGCGAACGGGCAATTTTTGGAGCGCCAGCACCCAGTGCGGTGGACTCAAGCTCCATGGGGCATGCGATCGATCCGGCAAAGTGTTTTGCCGATTACGATTTCAACCCGAATCAGCCTGGCAGCAGTAAACGTGAGCTGGTTTACCTAGGTCAGTCTGGAGAAACACTGCGCTTCAAGTACCGAGAGTATTACGACAACTTGGTGCGAGCGGCATTCTCGAATGACCTTACTTACAACATTGCTGACGACAATGTGATCGGCTTCCGGGGAGCTCGTATTGAGATCGTAGATGCCTCAAATATAGAGCTGACCTACCGCATTCGGCGCCACATGGAAAATTGATGAGGGGTGGAGCAACGTTTCACTTCCATCAACTTAATGAGACAAGACCGCTTTAACAAGGAGTAGTAAGCTTGGAAGCCTTCATTGCAGATCCCTCTGCTGTCGACGAATTCCTCAAACGCTGGAAAGGCAACACAGGTAGTGAACGCGCAAACTTTCAATCGTTCATGCGAGACCTGTGTACGCTGCTGGACCTTCCTCATCCAGACCCGGGTGAAGGCGACACCACTCAGAACGCCTATGTATTTGAGCGGTTCATCGCGTCGGCCCGAGTCGATGGTAACACCGACAACCGGTACATCGATCTGTATCGACGGGATTGCTTCGTATTGGAGGGTAAACAGACCGGCAAGGAACTGGCCTCACGAAGTCAGCAGAATGCTATTAACGCGGCAGTAGCGCAGGCTGAGCGATACATTCGAGGGTTACCCCAGGATGAAGTAGAACATGGCCGCCCCCCGTTCATCGTGATCGTCGATGTGGGCAACGCCATCTACACCTACTCCGAGTTCTCACGAACTGGCGGTAACTATGTTCCATTCCCTGATCCCAGACACTATGAGATCCGACTGGACGACCTGCATAAACCGGATGTTCAGCACCGTCTTCGTCAGCTCTGGCTAGAACCGGATCAGCTCGATCCGAGCAAGCATGCTGCCAGGGTAACCCGAGAGGTCAGCACCAAGCTGGCTGAATTGGCAAAGTCCCTGGAGCATAATGGATACGATGTCGAGCGAGTAGCCAGCTTTCTCAAGCGCTGCCTGTTCACGATGTTTGCCGAAGACGTAGAGTTACTGCCCAAGGCATCCTTCCAGAACCTTTTGGTCGACATTAAGGACCGAAACCCTGAAGCATTCCCCCACGCCGTGAAGGCGCTTTGGGAAACCATGAATGCTGGTGGCTACAGTGAGCGTCTGATGCAGACCATCAAGCGCTTCAACGGCGGACTATTCAAAGGCATCGATCCGATCCCCCTGAATGTCCAGCAGATCCAACTGCTCATTGATGCGGCCAAGGCTGACTGGCGTTTCGTTGAACCTGCCATCTTCGGGACGCTGCTAGAGCGTGCGCTCGATCCTCGGGAGCGTCACAAACTGGGTGCCCATTACACGCCGAGGGCTTACGTTGAGCGCCTGGTTATGCCAACCCTGATCGAACCGCTTCGTGAGCAATGGGGCGATATTCGAGGTGCGGCGGAGACCCTGCTACGGCAAGGCAAAACAGACAAAGCTCTTCAGGAAGTCCAAGCCTTCCATTATCAGCTTTGCCAGACCCGAGTACTTGATCCCGCCTGTGGTAGCGCCAACTTCCTTTACGTGGCCCTTGAGCACATGAAGCGCCTGGAGGGGGAGGTCCTGGGTTTTATCTCCGAGCTGACCCAGGGGCAAGGTGTTCTGGAAAGTGAAGGTCTGACCGTCGATCCGCACCAGTTCCTGGGCTTGGAGATAAACCCACGGGCAGCCCAGATTGCAGAACTCGTGCTATGGATCGGCTACCTACAGTGGCATTACCGGTTGAATGATCGACTGGACCTTCCTGAGCCGATCCTGCGGGACTTCAAAAACATTGAGTGTCGGGATGCTCTGATCGAATACGACAGCCGAGAACCGCAACTGGATGACGGTGGAAAGCCGGTGACCATCTGGGATGGTATCAGCATGAAGGTCAGCCCCACGACCGGTGAGCTCATTCCCGATGAAGCAGGAAGGGCAACGGTTTACCGGTATCACAACCCTCGAAGGACTGAATGGCCGGAGGCGGAGTACATCATAGGCAATCCGCCCTTTATCGGAGCGTCCACGATGCGGCGAGCTTTGGGGGATGGTTATGTCGATGCCGTGCGCCATGTGTTCAAGGGCGTAGTGCCGGACTCCACCGACTTCGTGATGTACTGGTGGCACATCGCCGCCGAAAAGGTTCGTCATTCCCAGGCCCAGCGTTTCGGTTTCATTACTACCAACAGCCTTCGTCAGACTTTTAACCGCCGAGTATTGGAGCCCCATCTGGGTGATGCCAAGAAACCACTCTCGCTGGCCTTTGCGGTACCTGACCACCCCTGGGTAGACGTCAACGATGGGGCAGCCGTGCGTATTGCCATGACAGTGGGCGTGGCTGGCGCGCAGCTGGGCCAGCTGCGTCAGGTGACAAAGGAGTTTTCCACCGAGGATCGTGAAGCCCGTGAGGTTCAGATGAGCCAACGTGGAGGAAAGGTTTTCTCAGATCTTACAATTGGGGCTGATGTAGCTAGCGTAAAAGCACTAAAAGCGAACAAGGAGCTTACAAGCCGAGGGGTAATGCTATTTGGGTCTGGATTCATTGTGACGCAGGAGGAAGCTGCCGCGATAGGCTTGGGGGAAGTCGAAGGCTTGGAGCAGTTGATCCGAAATTATCGCAATGGGCGCGATCTGACCCAGAAACCTCGTGGTGTGAGAGTCATCGACCTATTCGGCCTAAGCGACTCTGAGGTCCGTGAGCAATATCCGACAGTCTATCAATGGATAAAAGAACGGGTGAAGCCTGAACGTGACCAAAATAGAGATAGGGGTATAAGAGAGAACTGGTGGTTACATGGCCGTCCGCGTCCAGAGTGGCGCTCGTATGCCGAGGGTTTATCCCGTTATATCGCGACGGTAGAGACTACTAAACATCGTCTGTTCACTTTTCTGGGTTCAGATATTTTGCCGGATAACATGCTGGTCAATATCGCCGTTGATGACCCAGCGATATTGGGCGTGTTATCGAGCCGATTACATGTTCATTGGGCGCTAGCTGTAGGAGGAACTCTTGAGGATAGGCCTCGTTACAACAAAACGCGCTGCTTCGAAACATTTCCCTTACCAAGGCTCAACCCTGAGCTGACTGCTAGAATTGGCTCCCTTGCCAAGCACATCGATGAGCATCGAAAGAAGCGACAGGCCGCTCACGAGTCACTGACATTAACCGGAATGTACAACGTCTTGGAAAAACTCCGTTCCGGGGAATACCTCACTGACAAAGAAAAGACCATCCATCAACAAGGCCTGGTGTCTGTCCTGCGAGAGCTCCACGACGATCTCGATCGAGCTGTTTTCGAGGCCTATGACTGGTCAGATTTGGCCGACAAACTGGTTGGGCGACCAGGTGCCACAACTCCGCTTCCAGATAAGCCTGCTGACCAGGCAGAAGCTGAAGAGGAACTATTGATGCGATTGGTCGAGCTCAATAAGCAGCGCACCGAGGAAGAATCACGGGGCATCGTTCGCTGGCTGCGTCCGGAGTACCAGGCATCCGATGCAGTGCAGACCGAAGTGGATATCGCGCCGAAGGCCGCCTTAGAAAAAACGGTAGCCGCTACCACCAAAGGCAAAGCCACATTCCCGAAAGCCATTCCCGACCAGCTTCGAGCGCTCCGGGAGGCTCTGGCCGAAAGGTCTCACACGACGGAAAGCCTGGCCGAGCTATTCAAACGGAAACCCAGAAAGTCTGTAGAAGAGGGCCTGCAGTCACTTGCAGCTGTGGGTGTCGCCGAATACGAACCCGAAACCCAAACGTGGCATACGGTATGACAAGTTCAAAACCACTCCAATGGGCTGAGGAGATGCATTGGAGTGGAGTAAACCCCTAAAACTTAGGAGCCGTCTAAACAATCGGCCAAAAGGAATGAGCACATGCGGTATGCATTAATTTTGAGCTTGGCGGTTTTTCTTGTGGGCTGTTTCGAAGAACCGACATTGACATGGACAACGGATGTCGAGCTTAGGCAAAGCATAGAAAATGTCCGAGAGTCACTCCCAGATTCGCAACAAGCAATTTTTATGGATGCGATTGATCTCTACCAGACTGCGAACGACCCAGTCCCCAAACCTAGCTTCGATCATATTGAAGACGTGGTTGAGCGCATGGAAGCAGAGCGCAACGCGTATGATTTCGTTGCCCATATGCTTGAAACTTACCCCCACAGACAAATTGCTATTGAGGATCTCCGCGGAAAAACTGGCGAGCAAATACTTGAAGCGTACAGCTCGGTCATCGAGGAGAGGGAAGCGCATGTGGCAGAAATCAAAGCATTTGAGCTAGAGCTCAAAGAAGCCCTCAAAACCATCAACTCCGATTATCAGGCCACCTATAATTCTCTAACCCGTCTAAAAGAAAAAACGACTGTCCCAGCTTTCATTGAGCGAATCGAAGCCGGTCTGGATAGTGCCGTTCATTTTCACAACACCCGTCTTGTAGACAGTTATAACCCGAAAATTGAGGCAGCACTGGATGCTGACGACTTCGAGCATGCCTACCAACTTGCCAAGGAGTTGGAGAGCGCTGTTATGGGTGAGAGCTTCAATATATTCAGCTATCGCTACGACCAGGCATTGAAAAAATACCCAGCCTGGAAAGAAGGTCAGGAGTATCTTCAAAATTACGTTGAGATTACCGAATTCAAGACGCGGAGAATCGATACCTACCGTCGAGATAATGCTCCAGCCATTAGGGTTGCCGCCAGAAACAACGGTGATCGCACCATCAACGAATTAACAGTGACTGTCTATTTGAAGGATTCGGAGGGAAAACGTATCCATGAGGAGAAAATTTTTCTAGCTACCGACAACCCTTATATTTATGACAAGCCCCCTTTGAAGCCGGGTTATGTCTTTGAGATGGAGGCTGACCATTACCGGATCGTCAAGCAGCCATTAAACGCGTGGAAGACGGGAAGCGCTGAATATGAGGTCACTGAGATTGAATTGGCCCCAAACGAATAGATTTTATTTGTTGCACAGCTCATCAGGGTACTGCGCATAAGAAAACGTTATGGTAGTGAGCGTTCTCAGCTGGCCTAAAATAGCCCAACTGAGATGCTTGACCAAGTTTCATCAGTGAGCCATGCGATAAGTCTGAATGCGGTTCTATGCGCCACCTCGTAATTAATAGTGGTAAAATCTCAAAGGGCCGCATACAGAACGCTCTCGTTAACTAGGGCGCACAAATGTCGCATTTAGGCGCCAGCCTACTAAACCAGCCTCGTGAAGCCACTCCTGAACCTTCTCCTTTCGGAACCCCCTTGGGTCAAATACCCGAAAGGTCATTCCGTACCTGAGGCTACCCCTGAAGTTACTCAACGAGTTTATAGTTATTGGCGACATATTTGCCCCCAAACCTGACTGAATCAAAGACTGAGCTTTTTCGAATTCCGCTTCTGAAGCGACCAAATTGCTGATCTCTACTTCCAGTTGAGCGTTTGCATCAAGATCGTTATGCATAAAAATCCCCTTATTGCTCGTTCACCAGTTTCCTCAGGAGCAGATTACCTTAACAGCCACTGGGTGATGAAGAACAAAGAGGTCTACTAAAGAAGCTGACCCACTGCGCATAATCTGAGGTTATGGTGAAACCTATACCTCGACGCTGAACCGTTCACTCATTGCTATATAAGCTTGGATCACACTGCTCACCAACGTCTAGGTTAGGGGTGGGGCGTCAGTTGTAACCTGAATCCACTCCTGAAACCGAGCATCTTCGAACTCATAGTTACCATGGGACACCAGCGATAGGTGTTCGCCCCGAAGCCGATTAACTGCATTTTGGATGTGGTGTGTTTCAACCTGGTCTGGGTCAATTCCAAGATGGCCGGCGATATAGTCTTTACAGGCCTCCTGGTATAGACCGGTGCCTCCATGGGCGATCCAGGTCAATATGGCTTGATCGATGCTCTTGAGCGTGTTCCAGGTGGCTGGGTAATTGCTATCTTCCACCTGCTCATCCCGAGCTACAGCAGCTTCGTTAATGATGTCACTGGAACCGCTGAGAATCATCTTCTCAAGCACAGAGCGGAACTCTCGCGGCACATAGTTGAGTGTGCTGAACGCAATCAGCCCATCCCGCAGGGAAAAGTCTTGGCTCGTAGCTTGTTTGTAGCACTGACGCATGTGCTCAACGAAGCCAGAACCAAGCTGAGGCAGGTCAATTTGCGATGAGCTCTGGAAGAGTGCGGCCTTGCGCTTGTTAAAAAGTTTTCGCAACCCATCCCGGCTAGAGCCGGTATACATGACTCTGACCCGCTTTCGGTTCTGATCTAGGAACGTCCGGAGGAAAAAGACCAGATTTTCAAACTCCGGCCGGGTGGCCAGGTGCTGGGCTTCGTCTAGGCACAAGAGAATGCGATCGTGTTTGGCGGCCAAGGTACTGAGGGCTTCTTTCAATGCTCTCAGTGTGTCTGGATCATTAGCGCTGCCGGCCGCCTTCGAAACATCAAGAGATCCACCAAGCTCACCGGCAGCATTTGCATGAACACTTAACCGTGCGCTGGCAATTTTCTTTGTTGTTCGCTTCCACCAACTCGATCCTTCGAGTGCCACATTGATGGCAGCTAAGAGGGATGACGTTGGATCATCCTTGTTCTCCCAGAAACTGACATAAACAGGGGTATAGCCCCGCTGTGCGGCTGCGGGAATGAGATCCAGAAGAACAAACTCGGTTTTCCCCATACGCCTGGGGGCGAACAGGGTTAGCGTGTCAGATAAGCCTTGCTCGTAAGCGATAAGGACTTTTTCTGTCAGATCCTTGCGCGGGTAATGCCAGTCAATGGTCATGGTTAATAACCTTTAGTAAGCCTCAATACTAATTAGTATCTCACCTTACTAAAATATATTAAAGCTGGTGTAAGTCCAGCCATCGTTCGAGCACCCCTTCGTTTGGGAGATATCTCACATCGATCAAGCAGTCACAATGCTAAGGTTTTCACCGAGTCACTGTCAGGATGACCGGGACTCAAAGCCGGCAGGGATGCCAGGCAAATGCGACACCTGCCCAGTGGTGTGACTCGCCAGGGAGAGGCCTGGCACCAAACGAACGCCCTCAAAAACTCATTTGAGTAAACGCTCAGTGTCGGAATAATAGTCCTCCATGCAGGCTTCCCCTTGCTGACCATCCACCTCCGATATCCTCGCCACCTTTTCGACCGGCCGGTGACGGCTTACTCCGGGCTAGGGCCGGTGTCCAAATCCAAATCCAGATCCAGCACCGGTGTAGGTGTCGGTATAGGTTCCGGTGTCGGGGCGGGGGATTGCCCCGGTATCGGCGTTTGGGCATTACGCACCGCCTGGGTCGCGGTCACCGACTTCAGGCCACCGCCACCGCCCCGGCCCTGCCGCGCGTGTCCGTAGTGTTTTCGGGTTCGGGCAGAGGCCTGCCCCAGCGCCTGGGACAGGCGGTCGTCGTTCCAGCCCCGGCGTTTTTGGTCCCCGGCGAACTGGTGGCGAAGGCTATACGGGCTGATCTTCTTGAACCCCAACCGCGCCGCCGCGCGAGTGAAGCGCTTACGCCAGGCCCCCAAGTCCCCGCGCACCCGAACCGGCCCGCCGTGGTCGTCCACATGCGCCAGCAGCCAGCTGGCGAGTGCGTCCGCGCCGTCGAACACCAGCGTTCGCGATTCTTGCCCACCGCCGGTCAGTTTGCTGATTTTTACTCCAGAAATAGTTACCCGCAGATCCTGACCAGCCCGCTCCAACACAATACCGGCCTGAAATTCCGCCGGTCGGCACCCGGTCAGCGCCAGCACCACCGCCGGAAACTGGTCCAGGTCGTTCAGCTCGGCAATGATTTGTTCTCGCCAGTCCGGCGGTAATCCGGCCAGGGTTTTGCGCTTGCTGGTTTTGCGGTTGGGGTTCGGGGCTTCGGGCCGGTACGGGGCTTCATCCTCCTGCAGCGCGTGCGCCACCTGCTCTGCTCGTCGCCGGTAGTCGCCTGCCGTAAGTCGGTCACCCGCCTTACGGGCCCGATCGGACAGCCGGAGCCAGTCAAGCACCAGGCCCGCGCGGCGGTATCGGTCTGCCGCCTTCAGCAGGTAGCCGTAGCGCCTGCTGGCGTTCACCCGGTCGGCGTAGTCTCGCCAGGGCTCCCCGGCCAAACGTTTTATGATCCGGTCGTACTCGGCTATGGTGGAGTCCGATCGACCCTTTCGGATACCCTGGGCCAACGCTCGCATTTGTCCTGCATCCATTGGGTTCTCCTGCGCCCCTCCGCCGGCTCGGCTCCGGGGTCGTTACGCCGGCAAGCCGGCTCCACTGGCGGCGGTCCGCCAAGCTCCCCGCCGCGCCTTTTGCACACCCGCCCGTGTTACGATGTAATCACAGCCGTGCGCACAAAAGGCCATTTTTTGACCGCTGTCGCGCACCAAAAATATTACAGCCGAATGGAGCCCCGCATGTCAAAAACCGTTGGTCTTTCTGCCAGGATTCCCGAAGATATCGATGCCATTCTGAATGCCGAAGCCGCCCGCCACGGCATCAAAAAGACCGCCGCTCTGGTGGCACTCATCAGGGCCAGCCAAGGCCCGGAATCGGAAGTGTTGTTGCGGGAAATTCAGGCCGCCCGGGAAGAAGCTGCCCGAGCTGCGGAAACCAGCGAGGCCCTCGCCAGCGCGCTGGAAGAAATTCGCCGGGAATTGGGGAGGCTCCAGAACTCAGTCGAGGCCAACAAGCCCCGACCGGTGACCGGCACCGCCACCGGCTGGCTGGGGAAATGGCTCGGCACCCTGCGCCTAAGCCCCGTGCCACCCGCCAAGGCCACCAAACGCCGCACCAGCGGCCCCTCTCAAAAAGTCGGGGCCCCGACTCGGCGTCCGAAGTTTTAGCCAGTCAGGTGCCAACGAATAAATCGCTTGATCAGGCACGGTTTTTCACCCAAGGGTGCGGGCTACTTTTTCACCATTTAACTATACATACTCTCTGGTACACCTCGAACTACTACACTCCACGTTACACAGGACTGAAATAGGTAGGGTGTCTCGTTACTAAAATTTAGTCTGATGCCTCGTTTTAAATAAATTACAACCAGGTTTGGCCGTTCATTGGCCGTTCAGTGGCTGTTCAGTGGCTGTTTAGTGGCTGTTTAGTGGCCATTTCTCGAGGACGCCCATTCATTGGCCGTTCAGTGGCCGTTCAGTGGCCGTTCATTGGCCGTTCAGTGGCTGTTCAGTGGCTGTTCAGTGGCCGTTCAATGGCTCACACCTTTGGCAAATCATCCCAACAGGTCGTATACGCCGGCGACAAATGCCCCCGCCGCATCTCATAGGCCGCAGGCCCGGCCTCTCTGGCCATGTAGACCGTCGCCCTCGACTTCCGGTTGATGGTATCCATCACCGCCATCAGGCGTTCCGATCTGCCACTGTCTGGCGCCTGCTCCGGCGCGGCTTGGAAGAGATCCTCTTGCCGCCCCGCTTCTTCCACTAACTCCCCCAACATAACGCCCGCCTTGGCGTAATCAAATTCTTCCCGGTACATCGGTCGAAGTAGGCTCAGGGCCTGCTGCACAATAACCCGGGAGTCCTGGCTGGGCTGGATGAGCTTCACGCTGGCACTGCGTGAATACTGAGGTGCTGCGGTGTTGAACGGGTTGGTTCGGATGAACACCATCAGCTCTCCCGCATACTGCTGGTCTCCCCGCAGTTTCTCGGTCGCGCGGGCCGCAAAGTGCGCTACGGCTTCTTCCAGGTCGCTCAGTTTCTGAAGGGGCTGACCAAACGATCGGGAGCACATGATTTGCTTCTTCGGGGCCGGTACATCCTCCCACGGAACACAGGGTACGCCATTGAGCTCCCGGGCGGTGCGTTCCAACACCACAGAGAACTGTTTTCTAAGCGTTGCCAGATGGGTATCCGCTAGTTGTAACGCCCTGACAATACCCATGGTCTGAAGTCTGGCACTGAGTTTTCGCCCGACACCCCAAACCTCCTCAACCGGTACCTGCGCCATCAGCCGCCGTTGCCGGTCGGGGTCCGTCAGATCGACCACGCCTCCAGTGGCTGGATATTTCTTGGCGGCATAGTTGGCCAGCTTGGCCAGGGTTCGCGTCGGAGCAATGCCCACACAGACCGGTAAGCCGACGTTCTGATACACCGTGTT
>Ga0208062_100037_pt1 | contig 36495 bp, 31 predicted proteins | sample DeeseametaMP0261_FD_184217 | JGI IMG/M metagenome (GOLD analysis project Ga0208062, IMG submission 184217) | Marine microbial communities from the Deep Atlantic Ocean - MP0261 (SPAdes) | ecosystem: Environmental > Aquatic > Marine > Oceanic | place: South Atlantic Ocean | collected 2011-01-01 | reverse complement strand
CACCGGCATCGAACAACGCCATATCGCCCTGCCCGGCCAGACCACCGTAGACCTTGCCGAACAGGCTGCCCTGAGGGCCATTGAAGCCGCGGGCATCGATGCCAAAGACATCGACCTGATTGTGTTCGCCACCACCACCCCGGACAAGGTCTTCCCCAGCTGCGCCTGTATTCTGCAAGCCCGCCTTGGCATTGAGGGCTGCCCCGCGTTCGATATCCAGGCCGTGTGCAGCGGCTTTGTATACGCCCTGGCCACTGCGGAAAAGTTCATCCGCACCGGCTCCAGCAAGAAGGCGCTGGTGATCGGAGCCGAGGTATTCTCCCGCATTCTCAACTGGGACGATCGGGGCACCTGCGTACTGTTCGGCGATGGCGCCGGCGCGGTTATTCTGGAGGCCAGTGAAGAAACCGGCATTCTGTCTACACACCTGCACGCCGATGGCCGCTATGAAGAGCTGCTGCACGTGCCCTGCGGTGTCGCCAACGACTTCGATGCGGTCAAGGCCGGCAAGGCTTTTGTGGAGATGAAGGGTAACGAAGTGTTCAAGGTGGCGGTAAACACCCTGGGCCGGATCGTCGATGAAACCCTCGAAGCCAACCAGATGGAAAAATCCGACATTGACTGGCTGGTGCCGCACCAGGCCAACCTGCGGATTATTTCCGCCACCGCCCGCAAGCTCGGTATGTCGATGGACCAGGTTGTGGTCACCGTTAACCGCCATGGCAACACCTCCGCCGCCTCTGTGCCCCTGGCGCTGGACGAAGCCGTTCGGGATGGCCGCATTCAACGTGGCCAGGTGGTGTTGCTGGAAGCGTTTGGCGGGGGCTTTACCTGGGGCTCCGCCCTGTTGAGGTACTGATCCATATTCTCTAAAGTGCTTTGATTATTTATTTTTAGTATTTTTAGTTCTTAGCAACCTTTGTTAGATTGCTCCTCAGATTCACTGATTCCAATCTGAGGAGCTTTCCATGAAACACCTGCTAAAAGGATTTGCACTGGGCGCTGCCCTGCTCTCCGCCCAACCAGCCCTTGCCGCTGACCGGGAGCTACTCAATACCTCTTACGATATTGCCCGCGAGCTGTTCGCCGCCTACAACGTGGAATTCAAGAAGCACTGGCAGGAAAAGACCGGTGAAACCCTTGAAGTTAACCAGTCCCACGCCGGTTCGTCCAAGCAGGCCCAGGCCATCATTCAGGGCCTGAAAGCCGATGTAGCTACCTTCAATCAGGTAACAGACATCGACATCCTGCACGAACGCGGCAACCTGATCCCCGAAAACTGGGCCGAGCGCCTGCCCAACAACAGCTCCCCTTACTATTCCACCATGGCGTTCCTGGTTCGCAAGGACAATCCGAAGAACATCCAGAACTGGGATGACCTGGTTCGCGAAGACGTGGCCCTGGTAATGCCGAACCCGAAAACCTCCGGTAACGGCCGTTACACCTACCTGGCCGCGCTGGGTTATGCCCAGGACACCTTCGGCGACGATCAGGACAAGGTTGACCAGTTCCTGGCAGATTTCCTTGGCCAGGTACGGGTATTCGACAGCGGCGGCCGCGGAGCCACCACCACCTTCGTTGAGCGTGGCATTGGCGATGCCCTGCTGACCTTTGAATCCGAAGTACTCAACCTGGCCGACCGTCTGGGCGATGAGTACGAAGTAGTCACCCCTAACGTGAGCTTTCTGGCCGAGTTCCCGGTCACCTGGATTGATGACTACGTAAGGCAGAACGGCACCGAAGAACTGGCGAAGGAATACCTGACCCACCTGTATTCTGAAGAATCCCAGCGCCTGCTGGCCGGCTTTAACTACCGGGTTCACAATGAGGTTGTGAAAGCCGAGAACGCCGACCGCTTCAAGGAGCTCAAGCTCAAGTCCATCGATGAAATCGCCGGTGGCTGGGAAAACGCCATGAAGGTTCACTTCACCAGTGGCGGCAAACTCGACCAGCTGCAGCGTCGGCGGTAAGAGGCGAGCATGTCGGTATCCGCTCAAGCAGGCGCCGCCCCCGTGCGGCGCTTTGCTGGTCGAAGCAAACGGGTGTTACCGGGGTTTGGTCTGAGCCTCGGTATATCCCTGTTCTTTGTCAGCCTCGTGTTGCTGCTGCCCTTGACCGGGCTGGTCGTGGAAACCTCCGGCATGACCTGGGACCAGTTCGTATTCACCATCACCGATCCCCGGGTAGTCGAGTCCTATAAGGTGACTCTCTGGACTGCGCTGGCAGCCTCGTTGTTCAACGGCCTGTTCGGGTTGCTCCTGGCCTGGGTTCTGGTTCGCTATGAATTCCCCGGCAAGCGGCTGATCGATGCGGTTGTCGACCTGCCCTTCGCCCTGCCCACGGCGGTTGCCGGCATCACACTGGCTACCCTGTTCGCCCAGAACGGCTGGTATGGCCAGGTGCTGGCAAAAGCCGGTATTGAGGTTGCCTTTACCCCGCTGGGTATCGTGGTTGCCATGGCCTTCACCAGCATTCCGTTTGTGGTGCGCACCGTTCAACCGGTACTTGAAGAATTGTCTCCGGCCGATGAAGAGGCCGCTGTCAGCCTTGGTGCCTCGGATTCCCGGGTTTTCCGGAAAGTGATTTTCCCGTCCCTGTGGCCAGCCCTGGTGACCGGCATTGCCTTGTCCTTCACCCGCAGCCTTGGTGAGTTCGGCGCCATTATCTTTATTGCCGGCAACACCCCCTATGTCAGCGAAGTGACCAGCCTGATGATCTTCGTGCGCCTGCAGGAATACGACTACGCCGCCGCCAGTGCCATCGCCTCTATGGTCTTGCTGGTCTCCCTGGTGCTGCTGTTTGCCATCAATCTGTGGCAAGGCCGGTATCTGCGCCGGCTGGAGGGTCGATAGATGTCGCCGGAACAGCACAGAGTCGGTGACCAGCCCTGGGTTCGCCGCAGCCTGATCGGCCTGGCGGTGAGCCTGACCGTGATCCTGCTGGTCATTCCGGTGGTGGTGATCTTTACCGAAGCGCTGAGTGCCGGCTGGAGCACCTTCAGCGATAACATTCTGGACGAATACAGCCTGCACGCTATCGGGCTGACGCTGCTGGTGGCCCTGCTGACGGTGCCGCTGAACCTGGTGTTCGGTACCGCACTGGCCTGGGCCGTTACCCGGTTCCGCTTTCCCGGCCGCAAACTGCTGATAACCCTGATTGATATTCCATTTGCTGTGTCTCCGGTGGTGGCCGGTTTGCTTTACCTGCTGCTGTATGGACGCAACGGTTGGCTGGGTGGCTGGCTGAGCAGCCACGATGTTCAGTTGATGTTTGCCTGGCCCGGCATTGTCATGGTTACGGTGTTTGTAACCTGCCCGTTCGTGGCCCGGGAACTGATTCCGTTGATGCAGCAACAAGGCAGTGAAGAGGAAGAAGCCGGCGTGGTTCTGGGCGCCTCCGGCTGGCGGATTTTCCGCAAGATCACCCTGCCCAACATCAAATGGGCATTGATTTACGGCGTGGTGCTCACCAACGCCCGGGCCGTGGGCGAGTTTGGTGCGGTGTCTGTGGTGTCCGGCAATGTTCGCGGACAAACCAATACCTTACCGCTGCATGTTGAACTGCTTTATCAGGATTACAACGTGGCCGGCGCGTTTGCCGCGGCCTCGCTGCTGGCGGCTATCGCCATACTGACACTGATCGCCAAGGCCATTGTGGAATGGCGACAGTCCCGAATTGAACACCCGGCGCCGAAAACAGGAGGTGCATGATATGAGCATCACAATCGACCGCATCAAGAAATCTTTCGGCAAATTCCAGGCTCTGAATGATGTCTCTCTGGATATTCCTGAAGGCAAGCTAACCGCCCTGCTCGGGCCATCCGGTTCCGGCAAGACCACGCTGCTACGGATTATTGCCGGGCTGGAATCGTCGGATTCCGGCCGGGTGCTGTTTGGTGGCGACGATGTCAGTAACCTGCACGTTCGGGACAGAAACATCGGTTTTGTTTTCCAGCACTACGCCCTGTTCAAGCACCTGACGGTCGCCCAGAACATCGCCTTCGGCCTGGAATCCCTGCCCCGCAGGAGCCGGCCCTCGAAGCAGGAAATCAACGCACGGGTAGCGAAACTGCTGGAAATGATTCAGCTGCCACAGCTGGCAGACCGCTATCCGGCCCAGTTGTCCGGTGGCCAGAAGCAGCGGGTCGCACTGGCACGGGCCCTGGCTACCAAGCCACGCATCTTGCTGCTGGACGAACCGTTCGGCGCACTGGACGCCAAGGTACGTAAGGATCTGCGCCGCTGGCTGCGTGCCTTGCACGATGAATTTCACTTCACCAGTATCTTTGTAACCCACGATCAGGAAGAAGCGCTGGAACTGTCTGACCAGGTGGTCGTAATGAGTCAGGGCAAGGTGGAGCAGGTCAACAGTCCGACTGGCCTGTATGCCCGCCCCGAAAGCCGCTTTGTGTTCGACTTCCTCGGCCACGTAAACGTGCTGTCCGGTGTGGTGAAAGGCCAGAGCCTGGTGCAGGGCAACGCACGGATAGCCCTGCCAGGAGTGGTGAATAACCAGGAGGCCCAGTTGTACCTTCGTTCCCACGAAGTTCAGCTGGCCAAGGCCCCGGTGGCCCACGCCCGCTTACCGCTGCGGATTGAAGCCATCAGCCTGATTGGTTCGGAGGTGCGTATCGAGCTGGCTCCGGAAGGCTGGGAAAGCAATGAAAGCTGGGAAGTCGGCATGAGCCATGGCGAGTTTGCCCGCCATAACCCCACCCGGGGCGAGTTGTGGTACGCCATCCCTGCGGTGGGCCACCTGTTTGCCGGAGACAGCGCCCAGCCGGAAACCGTCGACTGGCACAATACTGCCCACGCCAGCGCTGCCAATATGTGAGCGTTCCGGCCATCGGATCTGATTGAAACAGTCTTTTGGTTCCGGCGTTAGCCGGTTATAGTCGTGTCATATAAAAACAAACGTCCAGGAAGCAGTATCCATGACACGACGCCGGAAACAGCAGCACAAATCCCCTTCGGTTATTATCATTGGCACCGGTTTTGGTGGCATTGGCATGGCCATCCAGCTGCAGAAATCGGGTATCCGCGACATTACCCTGCTGGAAAAAGCGGGGGCCGTGGGCGGAACCTGGAGGGACAACACCTACCCTGGTGCCGCCTGCGACGTGCAATCGCACCTGTATTCCTACTCGTTCGAGCCTAAACACGACTGGACCCGGAAATTCGGCACCCAGCCGGAGATTCTGGATTACATCGAATCCTGCGTTCGCAAACACAACCTTGAGCCTTTGATCCGATTCAACCAAGCAGTGGAATCCGCCGAGTTTGATGAACAGACCAACCAATGGCAGATAACCACTGGCGCCGGCGACACCTTCCGGGCCGATGTACTGATTACCGCAACCGGTCAGCTTAATCGCCCTGCCATGCCGGATATTCCCGGCCTGGAGGATTTCGGCGGTGAGAGTTTCCATTCTGCCCGCTGGAACCACGACATCAACCTGGAGGGCAAACGGGTTGCCGTCATCGGCACCGGCGCCAGTGCCATCCAGTTTGTGCCGGAAATTACTGCGAAGGCGGCCCACCTGGACCTTTACCAGCGCTCTGCCGCATGGGTGCTGCCCAAACCGGACAAAACTTTCACCCCGCTGGAACAAACACTGTTCGCAAAGCTGCCCCTGTGGGACCGGCTGTATCGCGGGATGATTTACCTGAAGAATGAAGTGCGCGCCCTGGCGTTCACACGTTTCTCGGGGTTACTCGAGTTCTTTGCCAATCGCGCCCGCAACGAAGCGCGCCGCTGGGTAACTGACCCGGACAAGCTCGCCGAATTGATTCCGGAATACCGGATTGGCTGCAAGCGCATCCTGATTTCCAACGACTGGTACCGGGCCGTAAACGAGCCCCACGTGAACCTGATTACCGGTGGCATCACCCGGTTTGACGAAACGGGCGTGGTGTCAGAAACCGGTGAACACCGGCCTGCGGATGTGATCATTTTCGGCACCGGCTTCCGGGCCACCGAATTCCTGTCGCCCATCCACATTACCGGTCGCAACGGCGTGTCCCTGAACGAGGCCTGGGCCAATGGCAGCAAGGCATTCAAAGGCATCACCGTAAGCGGATTTCCGAACCTATTCATGTTGTATGGCCCCAACACCAACCTGGCCCATAACTCTATTCTGTACATGCTGGAATCCCAGTTCCGCTACGTGTTGAGCGCGCTCAGGGCGCTGTCCCGCTATCCGGGGCAGGCAATGGATGTGCGGGAAGACCGCCAGAGCCGTTACAGCCAGGTGGTACAAAGAGGGCTGGACGGCAGCGTGTGGGAGGCGGGCTGTACCTCCTGGTATCTGGATGAGCACGGCCGCAACACTGTGAATTGGCCAGGCTTTACCTTCAGTTACCGCTTTGCCACACGGTTTGTCGATACAGCTGACTATCAGTTCCTGAAACCCCGTTCCGAAAACGCCTGACTCCCGTTCAAGCCGCTGCCCTGCACGACTTGAACTTATCGCTAATTCATAGGATGATTGGTTCATCATATCGAGGGATGATCCACAATGCTCAAACCGATCCGAAAAGGCTCCCTGGTGGAAACGGCCATTGAAAGCCTTCGTCAGAATATTGAAAGCGGTGAATGGCCAGTAGGTACTCGCTTACCTGTAGAAGCAGAGCTTTCGGAGGCTCTGGGTATCAGCCGTAACACCATCCGGGAAGCGGTCCGGGTGCTTGTTCACGTTGGCATGCTGGAAACCCGCCAGGGCGACGGTACCTACGTAAGGGCCAATCGGGATGCCGGAGAGACTCTCCGGCGCATTGCCCGCAGCAAACTGGCGGAGCAGATAGAGGTTCGGATCATGCTGGAAACCGAAGCGGCCAGGCTCGCCGCCGGGCGGAGAACCGAGCAGGACCTGAAGGCCATGACCAGTGCCCTGGACGCACGGGCTGCCGCCGGAGAGCGGGTTTCCGAGCGCATACAGCACGACGAGCACTTTCACCACGCGCTGGTACGGGCGTCAGGCAATTCGGCACTGATCGAGCTCTACGACTACTTTTCCCACGCCGTCAGTCAGACTATTGAGCAGACAGAAACCGACTCGGAGCTTCCGGAACCCACCCAGGAAGACCATGAGCTGCTGCTGGCGGCTATCCGCCGAAAAGATGCAGCCAAGGCCGAGGCGCTGTCCCGCGCCCTGCTCACCCCAAGCCTGAAAGCCCTGACCGGGGAGGATTAAGCCGTGAAGTTCCGGATAGACACCTTCACATTGTTGTTGCTGGGCGCCATTGTCCTGGCGTCTTTCCTGCCGGTAACCGGAAGTGCGGCCGATGCCCTGGCGACCACCGGCACCATTGCGGTTGCGCTGCTGTTCTTTTTTCACGGTGCGGCACTGTCACGACAACAGATTATTGACGGCGCCACCCACTGGCGGCTGCACATTCTGATCACTTCCCTCACCTTCGTTTTCTTTCCGCTGGCAGTACTTCCGGTCAACGCACTTAGCGGCATAGCACCGGACTGGATGCCGAAAGACCTGGGGCTGGGATTCCTCTACCTGGGGGTGCTGCCTTCAGCGGTGTCCTCTTCCATTGCCTACACCGCCATGGCCCGGGGCAATGTGCCGGCAGCCATCTGCAGTGCGGCTGCCTCCAATGTGTTCGGCATGATGCTGACACCGTTTCTGTTGCTGTTGCTGGTTTCCACGTCTGGCACCGGCGAATTTGCGGTGCTTGAAGCACTCAAGGACATTATCCTTCAGTTGCTGTTGCCGTTTGCGGTGGGCCACGCCCTGCGGCCCTGGCTGGGCGGGTTCCTGGGCAGGAACGAGAAGTTGATGGCACGCTACGATCAGTGCGTTATCTGGATTATCGTCTATTCCGCCTTCTCCCACTCTGTGGTCAGCGGGCTCTGGCAGAACCTGCCGGTTCAGGCCATTGTGCTGGCGATTGTCCTCTGCTTCGGGTTGCTGGCGCTGTTTATGCTGATTGCACGGATGATGGTGAGAAAACTGGGCTTCAGCCTGGAAGACGAAGCCGCGGTGGTGTTCTGTGGCTCCAAGAAGAGCCTGGCGTCAGGACTGCCGATGGCCAAGGTGCTGTTCTCCGGCCACCCCGGGTTTGGCATGATCGTGTTGCCCATTATGTGCTACAACCAGATCCAGGTGATTGTAGGGGCCATCCTGGCCCAGAGGTACCGGGTAAAGATAGAGCAGGCCTCAGCCGCCGCCCATACCACCGAATAATGCGGCCAGAATAGCCAGCCCGACAATCCAGCCGATCACCGCCGGCCAGAAATTCATCATCTGCGGCGGCTGTTCGGCCTGGTTGTCAAAACCCTGGTCATCGGCCATTCCGGATTCCGGATAGTTTCTCTCATCCGGTTCCGGATTGGCTTCCTGCACGGTGAACCATTCAAACCAGTCCCCCAGAAAGCGGGCAACCGGTGCCGGGAAACTGCCGTTTTCGGCCATGGGCCGCACCTGGTGCTCCAGCTGGCTGGCAATCTCGCGCCGTAACGGCATCTGATCTGCTGGCGGTTCACACAGAATCGCCTTCCAGATATTGACATCCTGCTGTCGGTCGTTGTCGTTCAGCAGTGCACGAACCTGGATAATCACCTCACGGACGATCTGGGCGTCGTTGCCATCCATTGGGGCCGTCGATTCCGGGGCATCTGCAGCAGCAACCCGAGGCTCAGGCCGTGGTTCAGGCCCAGACGGTGCCTTTGCCGCCGACGGGGCATGGCCCGTTGCTTCCTGGTAGGCCTGCCTGAGGGCTTCGGCTTCGTGGTCAGAGGCGAACTTCATCTGTTGTTCGTAAGCCTGCCGTATCCGCTCCCGGTTATCGGTTGGCTCGATACCCAGAATGTCCCAACAATTCATAAATTCGCAACTCCGGTCATGGAAGATTTGTAATGTTTCTCGAGACAAATCGCCCGATCTACCCTACGATTAGGCAATAAACGCAACTAATCTGCCTGCTCGGCAAATTATAGAACGACACCCATGCCCATTACGAATTACCTGGCAGCAACCCTGCCCCGAAAACCGGCACTTTCAGCCCGATTCACGCTCGGCTTGTTAGCTGTTTCCATAACCGCTGCGGCTGCGCCACAGGCCCTTGCCCAAAGCGAGCAGGAATTCAGCAATGGTTTCTATGCCGGTTTCAATGAAGACATCCCGGAAGTGCTTACCACTACCCGGTTGCGCCAGCCCAAAACCCGGGTTCCCGGCAGCACCACCGTGATCGATGGCGACCTGATTCGCAACCTGGGCATTGTTAACCTGTACGAAGTGTTCCGCCTGGTGCCTGGCATGGTGGTCAATTTTGTTGGCAGCCACACACCGGTAACCACTTACCACGGCACTGTTCACTACGAGCAGCGCCGCATGCAGGTTCTGGTGGATGGCCGCACCGCTCACCGGGCCACCCTGTCGGATATGGACTGGGAAACCATGCCGGTGCCGCTGGAGATGATTGAGCGTATCGAAGTAGCCAGGGGTCCAAACTCGGCCGCCTACGGCATTAATGCGTTTCTCGGTACCATCAATATCATTACCCGGGACCCGGCTGACACCGGTGGCGCCGAGTTCAAGGTTACCCGGGGCTCGCGGGGGCACCTGAGAACCTTCGGGTCTGTCGGTCATACGGGGTCTGACTATGACTGGCGCCTGACTTACGAAAAGCGCAAGTTTGACGGCTTCGACTATCAGATCGAAGGGGGCGAAAAGGAACCGTTTGACGACGGCCACGACATCAACTCGTTTACCTACGACTCCCGCCTGCAATTGAACAGCCAGGCAAACCTGGAGCTTCGCGGTGGTGTGGTCGATGGCACCAATTACCAGGATCGCTTCAAAAGCGGCGATCTGGAGCCGCTGGAAAACCCGGATATCGAAGTCAGGGATTTCTACCTGCAAACCCGGTTTAACTACGCCACGTCAGACCGGCATTTTTTCCACATCCAGGCCGCTGTCGAGAACTTTGATCGCCGGCAGGCCTACGCCGTTTCCTTCCCTGACAATACGGCCCAGTGTCTGCGCGACGGAACTCCGCTTTACGAATATACCTATTTTGATAATGGTGATGACCGTGAACGACTGTGCTTTACCAGCAGCGGCGGCGAGATGGCCTTTGCTACGGTAAACGCCAACTCCGAAGACACCCGCCTGGAATTTGAGTTTCAGGACACCCTGCTGTTCAGCGACAACCTGAAGCTTGTTTCTGGCGCCGGCTTCCGCAAAGACACCTATCGCTCGGAAACCTACTTCAACGGCCATGGCAACAGCTATCAGTCCCGCTACTTCGGTAACCTGGAATACACGCCGATCTCCTTTATGACCCTGAACGCCGGCGGCAACTGGGAACACACCAGCACCACCGACGAAGGTTATTTCTCACCTCGCGTTGCCGCCAACTTCACGCTGAGCAACCGCCATGCGCTGCGACTGGTCTATTCCGAAGCCGTGCGTACACCGGATGAATTCGAACAGAACCCCGACTGGGGTTACACACTGTCGAATGTGCGGCCGGCGATCTATTCAGACCTCGAGGGTTTTCGGGTGGATACCTATGCAGCTGCGGAAGACCTGGATGTTTTAACTCTTGGCAAAGACTTGCAGGAAGAACGCATAACCTCCCGTGAAATAAGTTATTTTGGCCAGTTCCCGATGGATTCCGCATTGTTTTCACTTGAGGTCCGCGGCTTCAAGGACGAGCTCAGGGATATGATCAGCGGAGTCATTCAGCTCAAAGAATGGACCATCGACAATAACGTGGCGGTCGACCAAAAGGGCTTCGAGGTAGAGGCGTCCCTGGACTTCCCGGGCACCACCCTCCGGGCCAGCTACGGCTACCTGGACCAGGACACATGGTACTCGGGCACTCCGATTATCGGGGCGGACGGCAATGTCGACACCGATACCCAGGACAAGGCAGCAGCCCTGCTCACCCGCATGTCTGTGCGCCATTCAGGCAGCCTTGCCGTCATCCAGAATTTGCCACTGGGGTTCCGGTTCGCCTCGGCGTTTTACTGGGCAGACGAGTTCAATACCCAGTTTGAACGTATAGACACCCGGGTCAGCAAGAGCTTTTTCGGCCCGCGATACAGCGCCGAACTGGCATTCACCGTGCAGCACTACCTGAACCGGGATCCGGAGCTAAGCTCCGACAATAATATCGAAGACCATAACCAGTTCTTTGTCGAAGCCGGTCTCCGGTTCTGATGGAAACAGAACGCACCCATGATGTATGTCGACACCAGCCAGGAAGGTATGACAATAACCGTGCATAAATCTTTGCGACATTCACTTGGCATGGCCTTCTGGCTATTGCTTTGTTTTTTATGGATGGCCTCGAAAGTTCAGGCGGCCGCAATCACACACCCGGTGGCCTACATTGAAGGCTCAGGCAATGCCGCGCTGGACCAGCATATGACCAACCTGGTCAGCAAGGAGCTGGATGGCCGGGTGGACCTGGTGCCCCTTGAAGCAAAGCATTTGCCCGTAGCTTCGGGCAGACCGGTTATAGCCATAGGGCCCGCAGCCTTTTCGGGGCTCCTGGATAAGGAAATCACGGCACCGATTATCGCCTTACTGGTGGAAAAGCGGGCGATATCGAAGTATCTGGACAAGACCGGGGAGCAGCTGACCGCGGTGTTCTACGACGTCCCGCTACTGCGTCAGGCGCTGACAGGCAAGGCTATCCTCCCCCAGGCTACCCGCGTCAGCGTGCTGGCGACCCTCGATTCAGCAGACATGTATGAGCCTTTGATCGAACAGTTGCCGGCATACGGGCTGGAAGGCCGAATGTTTATCGTCAGCAGCGACGACCAGCTGATTCCAAGCCTTAACCGCGCCCTGACCTACGGTGACTTTGTACTGGCGGGGCTGGATGACAAGATCTACAACCCCCGTAACATCAAACATATCCTGCTGACCGCCTACCGCCGTAATCGAATCCTGATCGGCCCCAGCCAGGCCTACGTCAAGGCCGGCGCCCTGGCCTCCAGCTACGCACCTTTTACAACCATGGCAAAACAGACCGCGGATTATTTGCTGGCATTCTTTGAAACCGGAAAGCTGCCGGCACCCGCCTATCCGGATGAATATCGCGTAGAGGTCAACCAGCAGGTCGCACGCTCTCTGAACATTCCCCTGCCCGACCGGGAATGGATTGCACAGGCGGTTGACCGCTTCATCCAGGAACAGCAGGAGGCCGGAGAATGAGTCGCCCGGAGCATAAGTCCGGCATGTCGCTGTCCCGCCGGTTATTGATCGGAGTGTTGCCCGCTGCCGTGATGTTTGTGGTGCTGATGGCGTTCTTTACCTCCGCCCGGCTGGAAGATTCCCGCCGTGACCTGGCTGAAAGCAGCCAGCTGTTCGCGGACAGCCTGGCACCGGCCCTGGAATACGCCGTGGTTTCCGGTAACCGCGGGGCCCTGGAACAGGTTCTGCGGCAGTCGCTCAGGCGCAGCAAGGCGGAATGGCTCCGGGTAACGGATGTGGTTGGCGAAGAAATCGGATTTGTTGGCAATAGCACCGAATCTGGTGATCGCACCGCGGGCTCACCAATGATCTATTCCGCAGAGATACTGCAGGAACCGGTCGAGCTTTCCTCAGGCGCGGACTGGCTGGCGGGCCAGTGGAACTTCAGCACCGGCTCACTGCGTGTGGGCACCCTTGAGGTGGCTGTCAGCCCCCGGATCCTGGAAGAAAGACAGCAGGAAGTGCTGTGGTCGTCGTTGTCGGTGGGCATTGCCATGCTGTTATTCACCATGCTGTTGGTGAATCATTTCCTCAGCGCTATTTTCCGTGCCATCAGCCAGTTATCCGGCCGGGTAAACCTGTTGATGCAGGGGGATTACGAAGAACAGCCCATTGAAACTCACGGCGGAGGCCGCGAAATTGCCAGTATCCAGCAGCAGCTGAACCAACTGGCCCTGCATCTGGGACAGGCCAGGGAATCCCGGGAAAAGACCCTCGCTCTCTCGGAAACGGCCAGGGAAAAGGCCGAATATGCCAGCCAGGCCAAGTCGGAGTTCCTGGCCTGCATGAGCCAGGAATTGCGAACACCCCTGAAAGGTGTGCTAGGTATGGTTGACCTGGTGCACCAGGAGCCGTTGAGCAAACAACAGATGGATTATCTGGAAACTGCCCGTAAGTCTACCCAGGATTTGATGACGGTTATTTCCGACATGCTGGACTTCGCGCAGATGGAAAACGGCCACTTTGAACTGGCGCACCAGGAATTCGACCTGCGCAACCTGATCAGTAACTGTGCTGCTTCGTACCGCCTTGCGGCCGAGCAACAAGGGCTGATGCTGGAGCTGCACTTTCAGGGAAGCTGGCCTGAAAAGGCCCTGGTTTTTGGGGATTCTGCCCGGGTTCGGCAGGTTCTGGCGGGCTTGCTGGGCAACTCACTCAAATACACCACAGACGGCTATATCAGCGTCAGGGCGAGCTGGTCATCCGCTGATGGCAAGCAAGCGGTGCTCAACTGCACCGTCAGTGATTCCGGCTCGAACAATGCTGGCCAGAGGCTCGACAACCTGTTGCCGCACTGTGAGCAGTCTCTGGCAGGAACCGCAACCCGCATGCAGGTCAGCAGCGGGCTGGGTTTATCCATGGTGCAGCGGCTGGTAGAGCTGATGGGAGGCCACGTCCAGGTCGATACCGACCTTGGACAGGAAGCCTATTTCCGCTTTGACCTGCCCTTCCAGCTATCCGGTGAGGATTAAGCCACCGGCTCCCGCATGGTGACAAACTCCTCCGCAGAGGTAGGGTGAATGCCGATGGTGGAATCGAACTGGGCCTTGGTGGCTCCGGCCTTAATGGCCACCGCCAGGCCCTGGGTGATTTCACCGGCATCCGGGCCGACCATGTGGGCGCCCAGCACCTTGTCGGTCTCTTTATCGACCACGAGCTTCATCAGGCAGCGCTCTTCACGGCCACTCAGGGTGTATTTCATAGGCCGGAATTCTGACCGGAAAACACTCACCTGATGGCCCGCTTCCCTCGCCTCTTCTTCAGTCAGGCCCACGGTACCGATATTCGGCTGGCAGAACACTGCCGTCGGGATAGCGCTGTAATCCATGTCGCCCTGACCATCGCCAAACAAACGGCGTGACAGCACCATGGCCTGCGCCAGGGCGACCGGGGTCAGCTGCGGCGTGCCGATCACATCACCCAGCGCATACACAGACGGGACAGCAGTCTGGAAGTGGTCATCCACCTTCACATGGCCCGACGCCGTCAGCTCCACACCAAGATCGGTCAGACCAAGCCCGTCCACCAGCGCACGACGGCCCGTTGCCGCCATAACCAGCCCGGTTTCAAGGGTGTCGCCATTACTGAGGTTGACCTGGTAGTGGTCGTCCTTGGATTCCACCGAGTTGATGGTTACGCCAAAGCGCAGATCCACGCCTTTCTTGCGCATTTCCGTTTCGGTAAAGCGGCGAACGTCACCATCGAAACCGCGCAGGAACAGGTCACCCCGGTACAGCAAGGTCGTTTCCACACCCAGCCCCGCCAGAATGCCGGCGAATTCAACGGCAATGTAGCCGCCACCCCAGATCACCGCGTGCCGTGGCAACTGAGGCAGGTAGAACATGTCATTGGAGGTAAGCAGGCATTCCTTGCCGGGAATATCGGGCACTACCGGCCAGCTACCCGTGGCGACGGTGATGCGCTTTGCGCTGTAGACCTTGTCGCCAACAGCAACGGTGTTGGGGCCCTGAAGGCTGGCCGTGCCGTTGATAATTTCAACGCCGGCGTTTTCCAGCAGCCGGCCATAAATACCATTCAGGCGTTCGATTTCGGCATTCTTGTTGGCCACCAGGGTTGGCCAGTCGAAGCTTACGTCGTCGGTGGGGATGCTCCAGCCATAGCCGGCGGCGTCTTCCAGTTCTTCCCTGACATGCGCCCCGTAAACAAAAAGCTTTTTGGGGACACAACCAACATTTACGCAGGTTCCTCCCAGGTGGCGGGACTCCACAACCGCTACCCGTGCGCCCCGTTGGGCAGACATTCTTGCCAGCCGGACTCCACCGGAACCGGCGCCAATTACTATCAGGTCAAAATCGTGGCTGTCAGACACTGTATCTCCCGTTCTACATGATGGGTCTGTATCGGATACTATCCGTTATCAGTCCATCATATCGCAAGAGTCAATCTTACCGACACCGTTCCGGGCTCATTGCCACGATCCATCGCTGCCTGGTCAATAATCACAGCGTGATTACCATTCAGGCGTTCAAGCCAGGCCGCGACATCGGCAAACGGTACGCCTTCCAGCCACACGCGGATTGCGTCATCGCCACTGGGCTCAAAGCGTTGCAGCGCCAGACCGGCCTCACCGGCAGACCGGGTCACCAGGGCCATCAGTTCGCGGCCACTCTCAGGCTTGTCGACAGCGGCATTCGCACCATTTGTGGTTGCGCCGCCAGAGCCCAGCCGTTTGATTGTGGCTTCATTTGCCTGCATCCAGGCTAACAGCTCAGCGGCATTCTCCCGGCTTGCCTGGGCTTTTTCGTTGAATGCCGAAGCCGGCGCCCAAACGGCAAAATACAGCACAGCCAGCAGCAAAGCCACCATCAGCACCACCAGTGCCTGGCGGTCCCGGGAAGGCAGCTGGTCGTACTTTGCAATCAGTTTGCCGACCGCCGGCTGATCCTTGATTTTTGCCCACATATTCTTAACCTCCGGAAACAGTCAGCCGGCCACGGGCGCCTGTTGCTTCATTAACCACCGAGCCGATCTGGGCCTGCAGCCCCTGATTGGCCAGGCCGTTACGTAAACGGCTCAGGCGGTCGTAGTTGTCGGCCCGCACATCCACCACCAACTCGCCACGGGTGCGGCTGTAATTGATGGAGTTAAAGGTGACGGCGCCGGCGTTAGGAACACGGCTGTACTGGTCGCCGATAAACTTCATCAGGGTAATGAAATCGACGTCCTGGCCACCGGAACCCGCTACCCGGAGCTGGCCCTCAATCACCCGGCGAACGTTGCCGGCATGGGTGCGGCGATCTGAGGGAAAGGCTTCGCGGTAAATAGCCATGGCCTGGCCCTGCAGTTCCTCAGCCTTTTGCTGGTGATAGAAGCCCATACCCACCTCCAGGGCTACCTGAACCACAAACCAGACGGCGGCAACCGCAATCAGCGGCTTCCAGGGCTTGAGCGGGCTGGCACCGGAGGTCTTCACAGAAAACGCACCCTGGCAAAGATTGACCGGCTGGGACAGGTGTTGATGGTGAGCCCATGCCAGCAGTTCCAGCACCGAGAATTCCAATGGTCTGGTTTGTACCTGCAACCGGCCACTGCTGCCGGAGAATTCACTGATTACGCCCTGCCAGTTGTCCAGGTCGGCTTCGGTACCAAATACCTGCACCGGTATTTCCGCCACCACTTCCTCTTCTGAGGGCGTTGCCATGGTCATGGCAAACAGCGGCAGGTTGTCGGCCTGCATGCGCAGCCATTCGCCACGCTGGCTCAGCAGCATCACAGACTCGCCATCCAGGCACAGGGTCCAGCCTCCGTCGGTAGCCGGCAGCAGTGCAGCATCGGGGTAGATGGCATCCAGGCGAACGTGTTGCCAGCCGCTGAACAGCTGGTGCCACCTGGCCATTTGCAGGTTGTCGATAGCCGCCACCTGGTAGCCTTCCGGCGTATGGCGGCCAAGAGCCAGGTGCATCGTTTCGATGTCCTGCGCCACCTGCTCTTCTACTGCAAACGGTAATGCCTGCTGAATAAAGCGGCTTTGCCGGGCTGGGATATCTGCCACGCAAAAGGTGGTCTCATCCCCGGGAATCAGCCCGATGAGAATGACTTTCTCCAGCGCATTCTGCGCCAGGGTCTGCTCGATGTGTTCGCGGGTGCTGGCCTCGCCATGGGCCTGGGTATCACCACTGGCATCCTGCAGAACCCAGTCAAACAGCTGGGCGTCCGGATTCTGCTCCGGATCCGCAAACGGCGGCAACGGCCGTGCATACAGGCGGTAAGACATGGTTATCCTTCTGAGAACGTAAAGGGTTCTTTTGTGATCCGGTTTTTCTGTCCGGTATCCCTGTGAACTGTCCGGACTTCACCCTCGGGATTGCGAAACACCGTACTGACCATATTAACGACACGATTATCGTAGGTAATCCGTGATACAACTTCAAAAAACCGCGTTTGCAGCGTAAGACCGGCGGGTTTCAGGCCAAGGCCTGAAAACTCCGGCAGTGCGAGGAAGTCCTGGATATCCTCGAAACGCTCCTCTTCACGCTGGGCAACAACCGACTGTGCCTGGGCTTCGTTCAGCTCGTTGTGCAGCGACATCAGCACCGGAACTGTAGCCGAGTTTACATTGATACCAATTCCACTGACCGGAACCGCTGTCACATGGGGCCTTAATGCCACATAGATTTCTTCGGTCATGCCCTCGATCAATCGCAATTCGGTGATAGAGACAAAAGGCTGGTTCGCGGTTCGGAACGGTTGGTCGGCCATCAGGTACTGGCCATCTTCGGCACCGTAGGCGCTGACGGTCTGGTCGTCTGCGTCAATCCAGTCAATCAGCGCATCCACGTTCAGCCCGGTAATCCCCAGGGCTACGAACAGCCGGGTCAGGCGGTCTTTGGTGAGTGTATCCACCTGCCCGTTGGTGGTCACCAGGTCGTTCAGGTTTATCCGCCCACCGAGATCGTCAATCTGTACTTCGGCCACACCGTTTTCATCCAGCGGCAGTATGGCAGCGTTCATGGCCCAGAACTCGTCGGGGCTGTCGACCATCAGGCTGTTTTCCCGGTCTTCCTCGAAATCCCTCACCAGGATCCGGCGGGCGAATTCCTCAGCACCGAGGGCAATATTGTAACCTTGCTGCTGGGCCAGGTAGTGGCCGGCCTTGAAGACCCGAAGACTCTGCTGACGGGTCATACCGGAGGCCAGCATGACCACCAGGGCCATGGCCAGCAGCACCATGATCAGCGCCACGCCTTTCTGGTTCCGGAAAAGCATCAGCTACCCCCTCCTGGTTGGGCTGTGGCCTGCTCTTCCGCTTCCTCTTCCTCTTCATCCGTGTCGGACTCTGCGGCTTCAAGTTGCTGGTTGATCACGCCCTGGGCTTGCTGGGGATCAAAATCCGGCAGGGTAAAAGTTCTCACCAGCTCACCAAAGCGCTCGTGCTCCAGGGTAACTTCCATGCCCCGGGGCAAGGCAATATCGGGCCGGGCACCCGGAGACAAACCCGCCAGGGCTTCGTCATCCGGCCATTGTTCATGGCGGTTACCGTCGGCATCGATAAAACGGATTTCGAATTCGGTCACGTTCTCAAGCAGCAGCAGGTCCCGGCTGGAATCCTCCTGGCCTTCATCCAGCACCGGCCAGTAACGCCGGCGCAGTTCTCTACCGGTAAACTCCCAGGCAGACCGCTGCAGACCACTGCGCCTCAGCCCCAGGGGATTGCGCCAGCCCTGCCGGGTAATCATCAGCGCAAAGGCGTCGTCCCGGGTGGTGAGAGCGGGTGAAAAGTCGCCGTACACATCCCGTACCGGCCGGTTAACAACCTGGGTGATATCCCGTTCGAGAAGCAACATGGCCTTCTGCAAGCCATCGAACTGCTCGGCAAGCTCGTTCACCCGGTCACGGGAATTGACTACGCCATTAACCACCTGCCACACGCCAAGGCCAATGACCGCCGTAATGGTGACGGCAATCAGCACTTCCATCAGGGTGAAGCCTTGCTGGCGCAGGCAAACGGGCGGTTGAAGCTGCATTATTTCTCCCCCAGAAAGGCGGAGAGGGTATGCACAGAAAATGGCTCGGACTGGCCATCCGGGTACTTGGCCACGCTCACTTCCACCCGGCGCATGGTCGGCTCGGCGGTACCCAGCACCACGGTAGTTACCCGCCAGCGGTAGTTGCCGTAGTCGGTATCTTCAGAGTTATCCGAGATATCTGGCAGCTGTTCCTGCAGGCGCAGTTCATTCACCCGGTTTTCGGCCAGCCAGCCGGCCAGGGTTTTGTCCCGCACCCGCTCGAAGCTGGAAATGTAATTGCTGCCCACCTCCGCTGCCGCTGTGGCAATCAGGCCGAACACCAGCAGTGCCACCAGAACTTCCAGCAAGGTAAATCCACGGTTCCGGTTTACCATTCGTCTTCCCCGGCACCCGGCTGTCGCCATTCCATAGGCGAAATGCCGTCTGAGGCAAGCACATGCATGCTGTCGGTCTCACGGCCCATGGTAAATTCGATTTCGAACGGCGTGGTTTCGCCACTGGAGAAGAACACCACGTCGGGCCGGAGTTCATCTTCGGCACTGGTCAGGCGCGGGGCGTCGTTCTCGACGTATTGGGTAACCGTCAGCCAGTCCGGCAGGGTTCGTTTGCGATACATGCGCTCGGCGGGCGGCTTCCATTCTCCGGAATCGTCCTGGAAGGCGACAAAGCGATAGCCGTCTTCCTCAAACAACAACCCCAGCTCCAGGTTGTTCAAAACCGCCTGCTCCGAGGCAGTCTGCATCAACAGGTAAAGATCCCTGACCTGGTTTTCCAGTTCGCGCTGCTGGGAACTGCCGGCCATATTGAACACGGCAAGGGCCGCCAGCAGCCCGACAATAATCAGGACAACCAGTATTTCGATCAGCGTAAAGCCGGCTTGGTTCGCCCTGGTGCGCACAATCGCTTACTTCCCGGTGTTCCAGACGCTGATATCGGCAGCATCGCCTTCGCCGCCTTCGTTGCCATCAGAGCCATAGGAGTACAAGTCATAGGGGCCTTCGGTGCCCGGGCTTACATACTGGTACGGGTTACCCCACGGGTCTTCCGGCACGCTCTTCAGGTAACCGTCAGCATTCCAGTTTTTCGGTTCCGGGCTGCCACTGGGCTTGCTTACCAGAGCCTCCAGGCCTTGCTGGGTTGACGGATAATGGCTGTTATCGAGCCGGTACAGGTCGAGTGCGTTGGCAATGTTACTCAACTGGGTTTCGGCCACCGTTACCTTGGCCTGGTCGCTCCGGCCCATGATGTTCGGAGCCACAATGGCCACCAGCAGGCCCAGAATAACCATAACCACCATGATTTCGATCAGGGTAAAGCCCTGGCTGTGTGTAATGTTGGCGTTCTGGATGTTTCTCATAGTTTCACTCATGTCAGACCTGTATTTTCCGTGTGTTACGTCTTTGCGGTGTACCTGTCAGCCCACCAGATTGCTCATATTCAGAATCGGCAGCATGATTGCCAGCACGATAATCAGCACCACCACACCCATCACCAGCAGCATCAGTGGCTCGAACAACCCGACAATCGCCGCAATCTTCGATTGCAGGGTGTTTTCCTGCATCCGCGCGGTGCGTTCCAGCATGCTGTCAAGCTCGCCACTGGCCTCGCCACTGGCAATCATGTGCAGCATCATGGGTGGGAAGTAACCGGTCTGGTCCAGCGAGCGGTGCAACGAGCCACCTTCACTGACCTTTCGCGCTGCTTCCCTCAGTTCCTGGCGCAGGTAATCATTGGATAACACCTCGCCGGCGATTTTCATGGCCTCGACCAGGGGTACGCCACTGGTTGTCAGAATACTGAGTGTGCTGGCATAGCGCGCCGTATTGACGCCCCGGACCATGCCGGCAAACAGCGGCAAGTGCAGCAGCTGTTTGTGGAACTTCATCCGGAATGCCGGCTTGGTGAGCGCCACCCGGAAGCCGATAATGCCAATTACCAGCAGTATCAGAAGATAGACACCGTAAGCGCCCAGAAATTCCGAAACCGACAGCATTGCTACGGTCAACCCCGGCAGGTCCTGGCCTTGTTTCAGGAACACTTCGATGATGTCCGGCACCACGTAGGTGAGCAGAAACACCACAATGGCAATGGCCACCACGCTCAGAATGATCGGGTAGATGGCTGCGAGCTGGATTTTCTGCCGGGCTTCCTGGCGGTTCTCGGTGTAATCCGCCAACCGGTTCAGCACCAGATCAAGGTGACCGGCGTGTTCACCGGCAGCGACCGTGGACCGGTACAAACGGGGAAAGGCTTTGGGGAATTCGCCAAAGCTGTCGGCCAGGGTGTAGCCTTCCATCACCTTGGCCCGGATGGCAATGAGCATGCCACGAATCCGAGGTTTGTTGGATTGTTGCGCGGCAGCGCTCAATGCTTGCTCAATGGGAATGCCCGACTGGATCAGTGTCGCCAGCTGCCGGGTGACCAGGGCAAGGTCTGCAGCGCTGAGCGAGCCACGGCTGCTCAGGGGATTACTGCGCGCCTGTTTCTCAACCGCCGGCGTAACAGCCAGCGGCGTCAGGCCCTTTTCCCGGAGTTGCTGCCGCACGGCCCGGGGTGCATCGGCTTCAACAACGCCCTGCCGTTGTTTGCCCCGCGGGTCCAGTGCCTTGTATTCGTACGCTGGCATGGATTACTGGCTCCGGTGGGTTACGCGCAGAACTTCTTCCACGGTGGTTACACCATTCAGGATTTTCTGAACGCCGTCGGTATGAATGCTGGGGCTGTGCAGCCGGGCTTCCCGCTCCAGGTCGAGCTCCCCTGCCCGTTTATGGATAAGGCTGCTGATCTCTTCCGTTATTTCCACCACTTCATAGATCCCGATACGCCCCCGGTAGCCCAGTTGGTTGCAATGCTCGCAACCCTTGGCGCGGAAAATCGTGGGCGGATTGGCCGGGTCCTGCTGCAGGAACTGGCAATGTTCTTCGGTCGGGACATATGGCTCCCGGCAGTGAGTACACAGCACCCGCACCAGCCGCTGGGCGACAATGCCCACCAGGCTGGAGGAAATCAGGAACGGCTCGATACCCATGTCCATCAAACGGGTAATGGCGCCTACAGCGGTGTTGGTGTGCAGGGTGGACAGCACCAGGTGGCCGGTCAGACTCGCCTGCACGGCAATCTCGGCGGTTTCCAGGTCCCGGATTTCACCAATCATCACCACATCCGGATCTTGCCGGAGAATGGCACGCAGGCCTCGGGCAAAGGTCATATCAACCTTGGGGTTTACCTGGGTCTGGCCGATGCCCGGCAAGTTGTATTCAATAGGATCTTCAACAGTCAGAATATTGCGCGTTCGGTCGTTAATTTCCTGCAGCGAGGCGTACAGCGTGGTGGATTTACCGGAACCCGTCGGGCCGGTCACCAGCATGATGCCATAAGGTCGGTGAATCAGCTTGCGCAGAATCTTGAGGTCCTGCCCGGCCATGCCGAGGGATTCCAGGCGAATGGTGCCCGCCTGCTTGTCGAGCAGACGTAGTACCACCCGCTCGCCGCTGGACGACGGCATGGTAGATACCCGGATATCCACTTCCCGGCCTGCTACCCGGAGGGCAATCCGGCCATCCTGGGGCACCCGCTTCTCGGCAATATCCAGCTTTGCCATAACCTTGATGCGGGACACCAGCAGAGGTGCCAGGGCCCGCTTGGGCTGCACCACTTCACGCAGCACGCCGTCGATGCGAAAACGCACTACCAGCTGCTTTTCATAGGTTTCGATGTGCACGTCCGAGGCATTGGTTTTCACCGCCTCGGTGAGGATGGCGTTGATCAGCCGGATAATCGGCGCGTCGTCTTCCTGCTCCAGCAGGTCTTCGGTTTCGGGAACGGAATCGGCCAGGGACGCCAGGTCCATATCATCGCCGATGCCCTCGACCATCTGCATGGCCTCGGCAGAATCGTTCTGGTACGCAGCGTTCAGTGCCTGGTCGAAGCGGTCGGCTTCAATGGTGGTAAAGCGGGCCCGGCCACCACTGATCCGGTTGGCCTCGGCCAACGCAGTGTGGGAAGCCCCCGGTTTTACCAGAATGACCGCCTCGCCATCGTCGTTACGGGTAAGAATCACCCCGTTGCGCTTGGCAAAGGTGAAGGGAAGTCGGCCCAGCGGAGCATCCTGCGGCTGAATTTCGGTCTCGGTGGTCAAGCTCTTCCTCGTTTGAATCCGTCAGGTCACGATTGTTGTTATAGGCCAGGTTCCTGGCGCTGGCAGCAATGCCCGAAAAGGTACCACAGGAATGGGAACCACTGAACAACTCTGTACACTATACTGCCACTAATTCATTGCAGTCTGATAACCTGTGGGCTTTTTCGTATTTTCGACTTTTATCGCAATCAGGAACGCCGATGTTTGCCATTGACCGAAGGATTCCACTGTTACTTGCGCTGGCAGCAGCACTGGCCATGATTGCCCTTACCGGCTGGCAAGGCTACCGGTTCTGGCAGTCTGAAACCAGCCAGGCTGCACCCGTAGCCACGGCTGCAAATGGCCCGGAAAGCACTGGCCCCGAAGTGCCAGATGTTGAACTGGCCAAGCTGTCATTGTTCGGAACCGGCACCAGTGGCGACGGCCCGGCGGTTACCGATACGGAAAACCTGCCGGAAACCAACCTGAGGCTTTCCCTGCGCGGCGTACTGGCAGCCGACGGCGATTTCCCGGGCAGCGCCCTGATTGAAGACGACAAAAACGACACCGAAGCTTACCTGGTGGGTGACGAGCTACCCGGCAACGCCAAGCTCCGTACCGTATTCGCCAACCGGGTTGTTATCGAACGGGCCGGTAAGCTGGAGAACCTCTACTTCCCGGAAAACGAAGACCGCACCCGCTTTGAGGTTGCCAGCGCCAGCGAACCGGAAGCCGCCATGCAGACCCAGCCGGTTCGCCAGGCAGCTCGCCGCCCCGCAGCCAATAACAGCAGCTCCGCCAGTGACCAGCAGCGCCGTGAGGAAATCCGCCAGCGGCTGGAGCAATTACGACAACGCCTGCAGAACAACAACTGAGGCCGGTTATGGCAGCGGCAATTATTCGCAGTACTCGCCGCAACCTCCTGATTCCGCTGCTTTTGCCGGTGCTTATGGGCATTTCCCTGGCAAGCGGCATCAACCTGAGTGACCGTTTGATGGAGTACGTGCTGCAGGAATTCGGCCTGGAAGCACAGCAACGCCTGCAAAACTGGCAGCGGCTGCAAGGGCTGGCTATTAACGCACCCATCGATCGCAAACTGCACCTGGTCAACTCCTTTTTCAACCGGGCCGAATTTGTCAGTGACCAAAGCCACTGGGGCGAGGAAGACTACTGGGCAACCCCGGTGGAACTGCTGACCACCAACGGCGGCGACTGCGAGGATTTCTCCATCGCCAAGTACCTGACCCTGCGTGCCATGGGGGTGCCCGATGAACAGCTGCGCATTGTCTATGTCAAAGCCCTGGAACTAAACCAGGCCCACATGGTGCTGGCCTGGTACAAGACGCCGGATGCCGAGCCTCTGATTCTCGACAACCTGATAAATCACATTAAACCTGCATCGCAGCGCACTGACCTGGAACCGGTTTACAGTTTTAACGGCGAGGGGTTATGGCTGAACCAGCAGTCCGGGGTGCGCAAGCGTATCGGTGATGCGGAAAAACTTGAACACTGGCGCAAGCTGAATGAACGGCTGGAAGAACAGCTTAACCCGTAGGGACTGATTCATCCGGCTCCCAGCCGCCCCCCAGGGCCTTGTAAAGATCCACTGCGGCGATCAGCCGGTTCAGCCGAACCTGGCTCAGTTGCTGGCGGGCGTCGAATACGCTGCGCTGGCTCTCGAGCAGGGTGAGCAAGTCATCCGCCCCTTCCCGGTAGCGGATTTCCGTTAACCGCAACGTTTCTTCCGCCTGCTCCAGAATGCTTTGGAGCCGTGTTTCCTGCCCTTTGTACAGTGCCTCCCGATCCAGGGCATCGCCCACTTCCTGGAAAGCCGTCAATAAACTGGCCCGGTAGGTTTCCAGCAAGGCAACCCGGCGAGATTCGGAAATCTCCACGGTATTTCGGCGCTGGCCGCCATCAAACAGGGTCTGGCTCAACCCGAGCACAGCGCTTGCCGTTCTCAGCGGGTCCGACAGGCTGAAAAAGCTGTCGGTGGACAGGCGCACCGCGCCACTTAAAGACACCGATGGCAGCAGCGCCGCCCTCGCCTGTTCGACGTCGGCGCTGGCGGCGGCTAAACGCGCCTCCCCGGCGGCAAGGTCCGGGCGACGGGTAATAATGCTGGCAGGGGTTTTCGGATCGATAGCGGGCACCGAAACAGTCAGCAGTGAGGCCCGGGGCTCAGCCTCGGTAAACGGGTAGTCGCCGGTCAGCAAACGAAGCGCTGCCAGCCGCTGCCGGGCCTGGTATTCCAGTGGCGGCACTGCATTTCTCAGGTTCAGCACTGCGGTCTGCTGGCGTGACAGCTCAGAACGGTCCGCCACACCGTTTCGGTAGCGGGCTTCAACCAGCTTCAGGGTCTGCTCGCCCAGTTCCAGGTTCTTTCGGGCTACCTCAACTCGCTGCTGTAACTCCTGCCATTCGAACCAGGTGCTGGCCACAGACGCGGAGAGGGTCATCCTGGCAGCATCGTAGTCGTAGCGGGTAGCTTCGAAATCCGCCAGGGCAGCAGATTCCGCTGCGGACAAACGGCCCCAAAGGTCCAGCTCATAATCGACGGAAACCCCCAGGCTGGTTGAACCGCCAGTTACCCGGTCCTGCCCCGATGCCTGGCTGGCCTGCTTACCGGCGCTGCCGGATGCGCCAACCGTTGGCAACAGTGCTGCCCCGGCATTGCGCAGCTGAAGGTCCGCCTGGATAACCGCCTGGGCTGTTGCGGCCAGGTCCGGATTGTTGTCAAAGGCACGGGCAATCAACCGGTTCAGCCGTTCATCACCGAATGCCTGCCACCAGCTGGCATCGACCGCTGCTCCGTTACCGGACTCCTGATGCCACTGGTCCGGCGGAGTTATTGGCACCTCAACAGGCTGCGGCTGGAAACCCGCACAGCCGGCCAGCAATATCAAAGACAACAACGGGATTGTGCGAGGGATCATGGCATTACTCCGAAGCCAGCGCATGGACAGGGTCAAGCCGCGCCGCCTTTCGGGCCGGCAGAAAACCGAAAATCAGGCCGGTGGCGAAGGCACAACTGAACGCCAGCACCATGGGCAGAACCGTCATATGCACCGGCGTACCAAATGAGCCGATCAGCTGGGTAGCGGCAATGCCTAGCCCCACGCCGATCAGCCCGCCAATGGCTGAAACCAGCCAGGCTTCTGTCAGAAACTGTTGCAGGATGTTCCAGGCCCGGGCACCGGTGGCCATGCGGATCCCGATTTCCCGGGTGCGTTCAGTCACGCTCACCAGCATGATGTTCATCACGCCAATGCCGCCCACCAGCAACGAGATAGCGGCAATGGAGCCCAGCAGCCAGGTGAGCGTATTCTGGGTTTCGGAAATGGTGTCAATCAGCGACGCCATGTTGCGGATGGTGAAGTCTTCAACACCGCCATGGCGGGCCAGCAAGGTATCGTGGATGATGGCCTCGATTTCCGCCATGCGGTCGATATCCGCCACCGCCACCGTGACGTTGCGGAGGTGGGTTTGCCCGAAAATACGCAAGCTGCCGGTGGTATAGGGCACAAACACCACTTCGTCCTGGTCCTGGCCCATGGGGGATGCTCCTTTCTCCTCCATCACGCCAATCACCTGGAACAACACGTTGTTTACCATCAGGTGCTTGCCCAACGGACTTTCATCCGGAAACAACACCTGTGCGGTGGATGTCCCCAGCACCGCAACGGCGGCATAGTTGGCTTCATCCTGCGCGCTGAAAAAGGTGCCTTCCGCCACCGGCCACTGCCGTGCCACCGGGAACTGGAACGAGGTGGCGTTGATTTCCGCCTGGTGATCCCGGTTCGAGTAGCGCAAGGTCTGGCCGCCCGTCAGTTCAGGTATTGCAGCAAGAACACCCTCTATCTCGTTGATTGCACGATAGTCGTCTGCCACCAGCGTGGTAACAGACCAGCGCCCTCCCCGCTGGTCCGGGCCGCCGGGGCGAACCAGCAACAGATCGCTGCCCATGGTACTGATTCGATCGACCACATCTTTCTTCGCGCCTTCACCGATGGCCAGCATGGTGATGACCGACGCCACGCCAATAACAATGCCAAGCAAGGTAAGCGCAGTACGGAACAGGTTGCTGCGAAGCGACCGCAGGGCGCTTTTCAGGGCTTCCTGCCAATCGCTCAGCACGGCGCCATTGCGAATATCGGCCGCCTTAACCGGTGCCGTTCTGGTTGTGGTTTCCACGCCGGTATCCCGCACCACCTCGCCGTCGGCAATGTGGATCTGGCGCCGGGCCACATCCGCTACGTCCTGGTCATGGGTAATCAGGATAACCGTGTGCCCCTGGGCGGATAGGTCAGTCAGCAACCGGATCACTTCCTGGCTGCTTTTGCTGTCCAGGGCGCCGGTGGGCTCATCGGCAAAGATAATCTGGCCGCCGTTCATCAATGCCCGGGCAATGGATACCCGCTGCTGCTGGCCCCCGGACAACTCAGACGGCCGGTGGGTCAGCCGTTCACCCAGCCCCAACCCGGTCAGCAGCTCATCTGCCCGCTGGTGGCGCCTTACGGGAGCCATGCCCGCATAGAGTGCCGGAATTTCCACGTTTTCCCGTGCCGTCATACCCGGCAACAGGTTGTAACTCTGGAACACGAAGCCGAAGGCTTCCCGTCGCAGCAACGCCAGCTCATCCCGGCTGAGGGCCGAGACATCCCGGCCGTCAAACCAGTATTCACCGGAACTTGGCTGGTCCAGGCATCCGAGAATGTTCATCAGGGTCGACTTGCCGGAACCGGACGGGCCCATGATGGCCACGAATTCGCCCGGATAGATCTTCAGGTCGATCCCCTTCAGCACAGGTACCGCAAGGTCCCCTTGCCCGAACGAGCGGGTGATGCCTTTCAGTTCAATCAGCGGGGTATTGCCGGTCATCTCAACATGCCCCGGAAAGACGGGTTACCGCTGGCACCGCTGCGGGGATCGCGGGATACCAGGACCACTTCCTGACCCTCTTCCAGCCCGCTCAGAATTTCCGTCTGCACCCGGTTAGAGATGCCGGTGGTGACTGTCTGTGCTCGCGGATTGCCGGCAGCATCAAGAACCTGCACCGTGTTGCCCTGTACCGCACTGGCGGGCACCCGCAATACATTCAGGGCTTCTTTCTGGATAAAGAACACCTGGGCGGTCATGTTGGGCAATAACTTACCCTGCGGGTTCTCTGCCTCAAACAGGGCGTTGTAAAGCACCACGTTATTGGTGACTTCCGGTGTCGGTTCGATGTAGTCGAGTTCGCCGTATAACCTGGAATCCGGATCCCCCAGGGTGGTGAAGTACACCCGCATGCCCGGCTCCAGTTTGCTGATATCCGCTTCCGAAACCTGGGCCCGCACACGCATGGTGGCCAGGTTGGCGATGCGCATGAGCACGGGTGCGGTCTGGCTGGCATTCAGGGTCTGGCCCTGGCGGGCTTCGATGGATACCACGGTGCCGTCCATGGGAGCATAGATTCGGGCGTAGCCAAGGTTGGCTTCTTCTGCACGCAGGGTTGAGGAGGTCTGCTCAATCTGGGCTTCCAGCATCGCCAGCTGGGCCTTTGCGGAGGCCAGTGTTGCCTCGGCGGTTTGCAGGGATTCCCGGGTGGTTGCCTCCTCCCGGTAGAGGTTCTGCTGGCGCTGGAACTGGATTTCGGCGAGCCGTAACTGGGCCTTGCGGTCGGCAATCTGGGCCTGCTGATTCTTCAGCTGAGCCCGCGTGGCGTCTACCTTGGCGGTGTAGACGGTAGGATCAATCTCCGCCAGCAAGTCCCCTTCCTTGACGTTCTGGCCGACACGAACATGGATGGTCTCCAGCTGGCCCGACACCTGGGCACCCACATCCACATAGTTACTGGGCTCCAGCACCCCGGTGGCGCTGACCAGCAGCTGGATGTCCCCGCGGGTGACTTCAACCGTATTCAGGGGCTCCGGGGCTTTTCGGGCATCGCCGGAAAACCACCAGGCAGCAAATCCGGCAGCGGCAACCACCACCAATACTGCAAACCATTTGACTCCGCGCTTAGGGGAACCAGACGCCATTGACCTTCTCCGTGGATGAACAACCAGAGGCAACCATAGAGAAGCCGCGCATCGAAAAAAAGAGCGAAGTCAGGCTTTTGCCAAACCTTTACATTGCTGGCCAGCTGAAATTCCGGGCCCATTCCAACGCGTTGTCAAAAGGCATAGGCTCGGCATAGAAATAGCCCTGCCCGAGATCGCAGCCGAGCCGCACCAGCCGTTCGTGAACTTCGCGGGTTTCCACCCCTTCAGCGATCACCCGGCGGCCAAAGCTTTTCGACAGGCCCAGAATGGCTTTAACCACCATTTCATCTTCCCGGTCGCTCACCATATCGCCAACGAACGTGCGGTCGATCTTGATTTCCTGCACCGGCAACCGGCGGAAATAATCGAGCGACGAATACCCGGTGCCGAAATCATCCATGGAAACCTCAACGCCCATGGCCTGGCAGACTTTCAGGATATCGATCACTTTGCGGGTATCATCCAGCGCCGTGGTTTCCAGGACCTCCAGTATCAACCGGTGCCTGATACCGTCCGGCAGCCGCTCCAGCCCTGCTTTCAGGTCAGGCAGGAAAGCCTGCCCCAGAAAATAGGACGGACTCAGGTTGACGCTGATCGAATACGGCAAACCCTGCTCGTTGCAGTGCAATAACCTTTTGATGGCTTCGCCGAGCACAAACCGACCAACCTGGCTGGCGTATTCCGTGTACTCGATGTGGTCCAGAAAACGACAAGGCAGCAGCAGGCCGTCGTCCGGATGGTTCCAGCGGATCAGTGCCTCGAACCCCTCAACCGTGCAGCGATTGAAGTCCACCTTGGGCTGGAAATAGAGCTCCAGCTCGTCCCGGGCCAGCGCCGGCCCGATCTGTTCGAGCACCCTCACCCGCTCCTTGCGGGTAAAGTGTGACTCAAGGTCAAACATCTTGAAGGCATTCTTACCGGCCTCCTTGGCAGCATACATAGCCTGGTCTGCGTGCCGGAGCAGCATGTCCGGTTCCACATCGTCATCCGGGTATACGGTAATGCCCATACTGCAGGACAACTGCAGCACGTAATGGCGGTAATTCACCGGCTGGCGGATGGCTTCCAGAATCCGGGAATAGACGCGGCTGTCATTCACATCCCGCAAAATGGCCACAAACTCGTCGCCACCGAGCCGGGCAATCACATCGTGGCTGCGAACAATGGTTTTCAGGCGTTCGGCTACCGCCCGCAGCACGGCATCGCCCACGGAGTGACCGTGCTCGTCGTTGATTTCCTTGAACCCGTCCAGGTCCAGGAAACAAACCGACACCGTGCCTTTACGCTGGTCCGCCTCGTACAGTTCCTGGGTAAACAGCTCTGTCAGCCTGCGGCGGTTCGGCAGCCCGGTCAGTGCGTCGTAGTTGGCGGCTTTCTCAAGGCTGGTCTGATGTTCCTGGCGCTCGCGGTACAGGCGCTTGCGCTCCAGCAAGGTGCCCACGGTCTGCAACAAGGGTGCAAGCCGGTCAGACATTTCTTCGGTATAACCGGCATCGCGGTTGGCCAGGCCCACCAGCCCAATCATCTCACTCTTGGAATACACCGGCATGGCAATGTAGCTACGTATGGGCGGGTGCCCCGGAGGCAGGCCGCCTTTGCGCGGGTCGCTGCTGTAATCGTTAGCCACCACCACGGCACCGGACAACATCGGCGCACCCAACAGGTTGTCGAGGCGCTCAAACAACATGCCCCGGCGCTCCACCTGCTGGAAGAGCCCCTGGGTTTCCAGGCTCCAGGCAATATTGGTGATGGCTTCTACCTTCAGGTATGGCGTGCCGTCTTCCTTGCGCAGCACCTCACCAATAAAGCCGAACTGGCTGCCGGTGATGGCCAGAAAATCCGACAGCATCAATTCGAAGGCTGCCCGGTCGCTGTCATTGGTCAGGAAGGCATTCTGCGCCCGCTGGATAGCCCGGGTAATGTGGGTGAAGCGCACATCGTCTTCGCCATTGACCGCCGCATAGGCCCGTTCCAGCTCGTCTTCAATCAGGCTGGCCAGTGTTCGAAGCACATCCAGGTCAACTTCCCGGATCTTCCTTGGCTTATCGTCAATAATGCAGATGGTGCCAAGCTTGTAGCCCCCGGGTTCCCTGACCGGAATGCCGGCATAGAAACGGATTTGCGGCCCGCCGGTTACCAGCGGGTTATTGCGAAAACGCGGATCTTTGCTGGCATCTTCAACAATAAAGGGCTTTTCCTGCCGGATGGCATGGTCACAAAACGCGAAGGAGCGATGGGTTTCACGGACATCCAGCCCTTCCTTAGACTTGAACCACTGGCGCCCCTCGTCCACGATCGAGAACAGGGCAATCTTTACGTTGTATACCTTCCGGGCAATACGCACCAGACGGTCAAACCGCTCCTCGGGTGGCGTATCCAGGATGCCTAGTTTGGCGAGGGCGGCAAGGCGGCGTTCTTCGATTGGGTCCATCGGCATCAGCGTTGGGCTCCGGATTGAAAGGCGTAGAGTATTGTACGTGTTCCTGGCCTTGGCGATGAGTACAATTCCCAAAACCGTTACTTTTTCTAATGAGTGCTATTGCTTATAAAAAATAGCTTTGCATTCCGGGCTGGCAAGAGTAAAGTGGCGGTCGTTGGAAAGATTTAGCAAAGCATTCATCAATAAGACGTACCGCTGTTGTAGCAAGTAGTTCTCGTCCTGTTTTTGATCACGCCAGTTTTTTGTTTCCGCACACCGCTGATCCCGCCTCACAACGATGTTGGACAGCACATAAAATGATTGAATTCAGGATAGTTAAATATGTCTACTGTTACCGGTACTGTTAAGTTCTTCAACGAAGCTAAAGGTTTTGGTTTTATCACTCGTGAAGGCGGCCCGGACGTTTTTGTTCACTACAGCTCCATTCAGGGCGGCGGCTTCAAGACTCTGGCAGAAGGCCAGCAGGTTGAATTTACCGTATCTCAGGGCCAGAAAGGTCCTCAGGCGGAAAACGTAGTTGGTCTGTAAATAACAGCCCAATACGATATGAAAAAGGCAGCTTCGGCTGCCTTTTTTGCGTTATGGCCCTGGTGCTGCGTGCCGGTGCATGACGGCAACGACAAAAGGCGACCAGATCCCTACCCTGATAAACGCACTGGATGTACTGAGCGACCAACTGTTCCATGAATTGGAAACACTGATGGAGCACATTGCCTGACGCCGATTCCCGGGGTTCGTGCCCTCGGTTCCTGCGTAGTACCATGGTCGGGCTACCGGTCTGGCCATGCGAGGCATAGAATGGCCGCGGATTGTACTATCGGCCAGATTCCCCCGGCTGCTGCAAATCAGAAAAGGCAAAGCATGTTTTCAGAACAGTTCTTTTCCGTCCAGGACGGACGCATCGTTATTACCGCACCCCAGGCCAGTTTCTTTGCCAAGGAAGTGGCCGGCGACTTCAACCCCATCCACGATCCGGATGCCCGGCGTTTCTGTGTGCCCGGAGACCTCCTGTTCGCGCTTGTGGTGTCCCGCTTCGGGCTGTCTGAAAACATGACCTTCCGGTTTCGCAACCTCCTGGGCGCCGAGGTTCCACTGGAATTCCGAGAGAGCGACAACGGCGGCACCATCGAAGTGGTCGATGAGGGTGGCAAGGTGTACCTGGAGGTAACCCGCAGCGGCGACATTACCCGCGATGAACGGGTCATCGAGGAATTTACCCGCTGCTACGTGGCGGCTTCCGGCAAAAACTTTCCCCACACCCTCAAGCCGCTGATGGAATCCCACGGGGTGATGTTTAACCCGGATCGCCCGATGGTGATGTACGAGAGCATGAGCCTGGCCCTGAACCAGCTGGAACTCCAGCAACCGGACCTGGAATTAAGCAAGGCCGACCTGGAAGTGGCGGGCAAACGGGGCAACGTAACCCTGGACTATCAGCTGATGTCATCCGGCAAAACCGCCGGCGAAGTATCCAAGCGCCTGATGCTGGGCGGCCTGCGGGAATACTGCCCGGAAGCCATGGCCGGCATTGTTGAAGAGTTTTACCGGCTGAAAGCCCGTGGCACTCGTGTGGGAATGGACGGCGCCGATCAGCCTGCCGGGGCGTAACGCTCGAAGGTTTGCAGGCACACATCGACCGTCAGGGAGATGCTGTCCAGTTGTGCCGCCCGCGCCCTGCCCTCGGCACTGGCGCGGTACAGGTGGGGAGTCATGGCCAGCAGGTCAGCAATCGGCTCCGCACCCTCCAGGTGCAGGGTGAAGCGCAAATCCTGCGTTTCCACTCGACGGAAACCTTCCGGCACCTCATCCACCTTTTTCGACTCTGCACGCACCTGCGGATAAATTATCTCCCGCAGCTCCCGCAAATGATCCTGCCCGGCATCCACCTGAATCAGCTTGCCGCCCGGTTTCAGCACCCGCGCAAACTCGGAATACACCGGAAAGCCGAACGTGCAAAGCACCCGGTCCAGGGACGCAGGCTGCACCGGCAGATTGGCATTGCTGCCAACCACCCAGCTCGGCGCGCGATCCTTCCTGGCCGCAGACAGAACCGCCCACTTGGAAATATCCAGCCCAAGCACCGCCAGTGACACCCGGCCACCCGCTGCAGACGCCAGCTGGCGCAGGTAATAACCTTCACCGCAGCCAGCATCCAGGCAATCAAGGTGACTGCCTTCCGATACATCCTTCAAAACCGCTGCTGAAACCGCCTCGGCTATCGGCTGGTAATAACCGGCCCCAAGAAAACGCTGGCGGGCCGCAACCATCTCCTTGCTGTCACCGGGGTCTTTCGAGCGCTTCTTCTGTACCGGTAACAAATGCACATACCCCTGCCGTGCCACATCAAAGTTATGGCCATTGGCGCAACGCCAGGAAGAAGATTCTCGATATAGCGGCTCGCCGTCTAACGGGCAAGCCAGGGCTTCGAAGGCTTTGGTTGTCATGGGGTTACACTCTGATGATGCGGTTCCGATGGCGCCAATACTAACAGTTAGAGGCCTGGATTGCCCTGTTGGAACCTGCCTCTCTATCCTGATTACAAATCGATATATCCCTTTTGCAAGTTTTCACAAGAACGACGCACGACACCTATTGATGAAACCCATGATCGTCTACAGAATGTGAGTCACATCACACCTCGAGCTTGTGGTGGCGACACTGCCCTTTCTAGTTCCCAGAGTAACCCTCGGTATGCAGTCTCACGATTTTTCTCTGCTGGAAATGCAGCAAAACATTCATGAATTGATCGCTCAGCAGCACCCGCTTGAGGAAACACTTGCAGCGATCACAGACTGGGTCTCGCTGATGATGCCCGGCGCCCTGGTTTCTATTATGCGGTGTGACCCCGACACGCAAACCCTGAGCATGGTGCCGAGTAATCAGTTCTCTCCGGACTACGTGGATCAAATGCAGAACATCCCAATTGGGCCAGATCAGGGAACCTGTGGTTCGGCGGCTTATTTACGGGATCCCGTGGTTACGGATAATATCCAGAATGATCCGAAATGGGATGGGTACCACCATCTTGCAGAAGCTGAAGGGCTCCGCGCCTGCTGGTCCGTGCCCATTCTGACTGCCGACGGCGCGCTGTTGGGCACCTTTGCATCCTACTATCGCTCGGCGGTCTCCCCCACTAACGGTGCACAAAGGAACCTGAGCCGTGGTGCAGCACTGGCAGCGCTGACTATTCTCCGGCACCGGGATCTCACGGCTCGCAAAGCACAAGAAGCAGAACTGCACCAGTTGCAGCGAGGCATTGAAGCCAGTCCCCACGGGATTTTGATGGCGGATGCCCAACAACCAGATCATCCCGTGGTTTACGTGAATCCAGCGTTCTGTGAGATCACCGGTTACCCCCGCGAAGATGTTTTAGGCCAGAACTGCCGTTTTCTTCAAGGCTCAGACACGGATCCGAAGGCCATCAAGGCTGTTCGTCTCGGCCTGGAGCAGAAGACGGATGTTGATGTCACCCTGCTCAACTATCGGAAAGATGGAACTCCATTCTGGAACCACCTGATCATCCGGCCTGTCCTCGATACGACTGGAGAATGCACACATTTTATAGGCATCCAGCAGGACATCTCGCAGCAAAAAGAGCAGGAAGCCAAGATACGGTTCCAGGCCACCCACGACCTCCTGACCGGCCTGCCCAATCAGGCGGCTTTTACCGAAACCCTTGAAGAACTTCTCGGGCATACATCCGGGACAGACATGCTCGCTATGTTCTATCTGGACCTGGATGGATTCAAACCGATTAATGAGGGGCTGGGACACCGGATCGGCAACCGGATTTTGCAGGCGGTAGCCCAACGCCTTAAGGCCGTGATGCCCGAACGGGCCACGATTGCCCGATTGGTTGGGGACGAATTTGGTATTGTTCTTCCTGACTGCCCTGGCCGCAACGCTATCATTCAACTGGCAGAGAAGGTTTTGCAATCCCTTGGTGAACCTATTGAAGTGGATCAGCAAATGATTCACATCAGTGCCAGTATCGGCATTGCAAGCAACAGTGATAAGGCCGTACAGCCCCACCAACTGCTGCAGTTTGCCGACCTGGCACTGGACCGGGCCAAGCGACAGGGCCGCAATACCTGGCAATGGTATGGCGCTGATAAAGCCGAACACTCCCGACACAGCGTCACCCTGCGACATGAACTACACACAGCTTTGAAAGAAAACCAGTTCGAGCTGTATTACCAACCCTTAGTAGATGCTGTCACCGGCCGCATGCGAAGTGTCGAAGCCCTGGTGCGCTGGCACCATCCAGCCCGGGGCATGGTGTCGCCTGCCGAATTTATCCCGCTGGCAGAGCAGACCGGGCAGATTGTACCGCTAGGGCTCTGGGTTCTTCGGCAAGCCTGTCAGGAAATGGCCGAGTTCAATGGGCGGCGGGAGCGCAGCCTGCGTGTGGCCGTCAACATTTCATCGTTGCAGTTTATTCGCGATGGATTTCTGGACGACGTCTTCCGGATTCTGGAAGAGACCGGCCTTTCGCCCCAGTTACTGGAACTGGAAGTCACTGAAAGTGTATTGATCGACGGTGTCGAGCACGTCATCAAGTTGATGGAAGCTCTTAAAGACCGGGGCATCCGCGTGGCTTTGGATGACTTCGGAACCGGGTTTTCCAGCCTGAGCTATTTGCGGGACCTGCCGACACACAAAGTGAAACTGGATCGAAGCTTCGTACAGAATACGGCTACAGACCGACGCATTGCTGCGATTGTTCAAGGGGTGATCACTATGGCTCACCACATGGATATGATGGTTGTGGCTGAAGGCATCGAAACGCGGGAGCAGCAAGAAGACCTGGCCCGACGGCACTGTGACATTCTGCAGGGTTACCTGTTTGCCCGACCAATGCCCCTTGCCGAATTATGCTTACTACCTGAAATTTTGCCGGCCAACTCCAACGAATGAGGATACCTAGGTCCCTCACCCACCGCCTTGTAATAGCAAGTGTTCTAGCCATTGTGCTGGTCACCCTTGTGCTCATCCCGATTACCTGGTCGAACACCACAACCCGGTTTGAGAGCTCGCGCCTCACGGCTAAGACACTGCTTGAAGCCGAATACGATGCATTGCTTCAAGGCATGAATGAAAGCCTCAACCATGCCCTTGCGATTGCAGAGTTCCCCAGTGTCCGGCAGCACCTCGATCGGATACGGCAGACACAGAACCCTTATCAGGATGTTTGGTCTGACCAG
>Ga0208062_100036_pt1 | contig 36989 bp, 30 predicted proteins | sample DeeseametaMP0261_FD_184217 | JGI IMG/M metagenome (GOLD analysis project Ga0208062, IMG submission 184217) | Marine microbial communities from the Deep Atlantic Ocean - MP0261 (SPAdes) | ecosystem: Environmental > Aquatic > Marine > Oceanic | place: South Atlantic Ocean | collected 2011-01-01 | reverse complement strand
CTGAAGACTTACAACGAAGACCCGAAGCCCTTTGAATGGCATAAATCTGCCGACCAGATTATTGAGTCAATCGCCAGATTATCAGACAAGCTCAATAAGTAAGCGGACTTTTGTTAAGGGACACTAGAGCGCAAGGCAGTTGGACAATGGATGACAACTTCGAGAACTTGAAGATCATGGTGATCGACGACAGCAAGACCATTCGTCGCACCGCAGAAACCCTTCTGAAGAAAGTCGGTTGTGAGGTCATCACTGCCACTGACGGCTTTGACGCTCTGGCCAAGATTGCCGACTCCCAGCCGGACATCATCTTTGTTGACATCATGATGCCCCGCCTGGACGGCTACCAGACCTGCGCACTGATCAAGAACAATTCCTCTTTCAAGAAGACGCCGGTAATCATGCTTTCGAGCAAGGACGGCCTGTTCGACAAGGCTAAAGGCCGCATCGTAGGCTCCGACCAGTATCTGACCAAACCCTTCAGCAAGGATGAGCTGCTCAACACCATCCGCCACTACATGCCGCAGGCGGAACAGTAAAACCTGCTGAACCCCCAGAACCATCGAGGAAACCATGGCCCGCATTCTGATTGTTGACGATTCGCCAACCGAAGTTAAGAAAATCTCCACCATCCTGGAAAAGCACAAGCACGAAGTGCTGACCGCCGACAACGGCGCCGACGGCGTAGCCAAGGCCCGCGCGGAAACTCCGGACCTGGTGCTGATGGACGTGGTCATGCCCGGCCTGAATGGCTTCCAGGCGACACGCCAGCTGACCCGCGCACCGGAAACCGCATCTATTCCGGTTGTGATCGTAACCACCAAGGATCAGGAAACTGACCGAGTGTGGGGAACCCGCCAGGGTGCCAAGGGTTACCTGGTCAAGCCAGTTAACGAAGACGACCTGATCAAGACAATCAACAGCCTGATTGCCTGATCCCTGACTTTGGAGTTCGCATGTCCGCCCAGGCCGCCCCTTTTGCTGTTCTGACGGATATCGCCCGGCGCAGCCGTTCCATGGCGGCCGGCCTGCCGGAGCAGGAAGAAGCCGTTGAACTGTGGAACGGTATCGGCTTCATCCTGGCCGGCGAGCACTACGTTGCCCCGATGGGGGAAGTCACAGAAATCCTGCACGTGCCCCGGTTTACCCACATTCCGGGCGTACGCCCGTTCCTGCTGGGCGCCGCCAACGTCCGGGGCCGGTTACTGCCGCTGGTTGACCTTGCCAACTTCTTCGACATCCCCCGCTCTTCACGGAATGCCCGTGAACGGCGGGTGCTGGTGGTTGAACAGGGCGATGTGTTCAGTGGCCTGGTGGTCGACACCGTGCTGGGTATGCAGTATTTCGCAAAAGACAGTTTCAGGGCCAGCACCAGCGGTGTGCCCGAAAACGTTCAGCCGTTTGTGAACGGCGGCTACGAACGTAACGACGAAATCTGGAAAGTATTCTCTGCCGCCACCCTGGTGGAAGACGAACGCTTTCTTGATGTTGCACAGTGGTAAGGGTGATGGCACTGGCAGGCACATCACCCTGTCCATCTGAAGCCCGCTACACCAAAATTGCCATTTCCAGAAGAAAGAGGCCGGGAGCCAGAAAATGAAAAACAGAGCCGGAAGACTCAGTACCGGACAGGGCGGCAACAAACTCGTTGCCGGCCTGATCGCAGCGCTGATTGCACTTACCGTCCTGCTCGTTGTGGTGCTGTTCATCATCAACAAGGACAGCCAGAACGATCAGCAATACATTGCCAACACTGCAGAAATGCGGGTGCTTTCCCAGGAGATTGCGAAGAACGCGACCGAGGCTGCCGGTGGTACCGCCGAAGCGTTCGACCAGTTGCGTCGCTCCCGGGACGAGTTCCAGCAACTCTGGACCAGTGTTACCGAAGGCAATCCGGAAACCGGCCTTCCGGCCAGTGAACTGGCACAACAGAGCGGTGTACAGCAGCACTGGAACAGTGTTCGCGAAAACGCCGACAGCATCCTGTCTACCCGGGAAGCGGTACTGGGCCTGCACGAAGTAGCCCGCACCCTGAACGAAACCATCCCGCAGCTGCAGGTGGAATACGACGATATCGTTCAGATCCTGCTGGATAACGGCGCACCCGCCGAGCAGATCTCCCTGGCCCAGCGCCAGTCCCTGCTGGCCGAGCGTATTGTCCGCTCCGTTAACAACGTACTGTCCGGTGACGAAGACGCCGTTATCGCCGCCGACCGTTTCGGCCGCGACGCCAGCCTGTTCGGCCGGGTACTCGAAGGCCAGCTCAACGGCAACCCGGCCATGGGCATCACCCGGGTCGCCGATGAAGACGCCATCTACGGCCTGGAAGCGGTTGACGAGCTGTTCGAATTCGTTTCCCAGAACGTTGACGCGATTCTTGAAGCCTCTCCCGACCTCTTCAAGGTTCGTACCGCTGCCAGCGACATCTTCCAGAACTCCGAAATCCTGCTGGCCGAGCTGTCTGTACTGGCTGACGGCTTTGGCTCCCAGTCCGGCTCCCGCCTGGTCAGCCCGACCCTGGCCTTCTTCATACTGGCGGCCATGGTAGCGATTGTAGTGTTCATCGGCCTGGCCCTGTACCGCGATGCCCAGTCCCGACTGGCCACCACCCAGGAACAGAACGAGCAGAACCAGAACGCGATCCTGCGACTGCTGGACGAACTGGCCGACCTGGCCGATGGTGACCTGACCACCGAGGCCACGGTAACCGAGGACTTCACCGGTGCCATCGCCGACTCCATCAACTACGCGATCGACCAGATGCGCGGACTGGTACAGGCCATCCGGGGCACCGCTGTACGGGTAGCCGGTGCGGCCCAGGAAACCCAGGCCACAGCCATGCACCTGGCAGATGCTTCCGAGCACCAGGCCCAGGAAATCGCCGGCGCCTCTGCCGCGGTTAACGAGATGGCGGTGTCCATCGACCAGGTATCTTCCAACGCCGCGGAATCCTCAGCGGTTGCGGAGCGGTCGGTTGCGATCGCGAAGAAAGGCGCGGAAGTGGTACAGAACACCATCCGCGGCATGGACAACATCCGGGAGCAGATCCAGGAGACCTCCAAGCGGATCAAGCGTCTGGGTGAATCCTCCCAGGAAATCGGTGACATCGTATCCCTGATCAACGACATCGCCGACCAGACCAACATCCTGTCCCTGAACGCAGCAATCCAGGCCTCCATGGCCGGTGATGCGGGCCGGGGCTTCGCGGTGGTTGCGGACGAAGTTCAGCGCCTTGCGGAACGTTCCTCTGCGGCAACCAAGCAGATTGAAGCGCTGGTTAAGACGATCCAGTCTGACACCAACGAAGCGGTTATCTCCATGGAACACACCACCGCCGAGGTGGTCCGTGGTGCCCGTCTGGCCCAGGATGCGGGTATCGCCCTCGAGGAAATCGAGAACGTATCCATGTCCCTGGCGGAGCTGATCCAGAACATCTCCAACGCGGCACGCCAGCAATCGTCCTCTGCGGCGCACATTTCCAACACGATGAACGTTATCCAGGAAATCACCTCGCAGACCTCCTCCGGTACCAACGCCACGGCGAAGTCTATCGGTAACCTGGCTGAAATGGCGTCCGAGCTGCGGTCCTCCGTTGCCGGCTTCACCCTGCCGGATGAAGACCAGGCCGACCAGGAACAAGAGCAGGACAACGATATCCCGGTGGTCAGCTGATCATCGGCCCGGGGCAGATAACGGTTTATGGCTCAGATGCATAACCAGCTGTCAGCCGCCGAAGGGATCTGGGCACTGCGCCGGCTTCCGGATATGGACGAGGCGCAGTTCAACCAGTGGCAGACCCTGCTGGAACACCGTACCGGCATGACCCTGACGGCCGACCGCCGCTCCTTCCTGGAAACCAACCTGGGAATCCGGATGCGGGAAATCGGCTGCAGCAGCTACCAGGCCTACTACGAGAAAATCGTATCCGGCCCGGATGCCATCAGGGAATGGGGCACACTGGTGGACCGCCTGACCGTGCAGGAAACCCGGTTTTTCCGGGATGCCGATGCCTTCAGGCTGGTGGCCGATTACGTACTGACCCGGCCCCGGGAGCAACTGAGAAAGCGTGCACTGGAAGCCTGGAGTGTGGGCTGCTCCACCGGCGAGGAGCCCTACACCCTGGCGATGATTCTGAACGAATGCATGAACCAGCTGGCTCTGCAGCCCCTGTTCGGGGTAACCGGTTCGGACATCAGCCAGCCGGCCATCGAGAAGGCCAGGCTGGGCCAGTACAGCGCCCGCAAGTTGCTGGGTATGGATGAAGACCTGAAAGCCAGGTACTTCCGCCCTGCCGAAAGGAACACCGTAGAAATCGTGAACAGCATCCGTGAACGGGTGTGTTTTACCAGGCTCAACGTAATGGATCTGGGCAAGGCACCCATGCACGGCATGAACATTATCTTCTGCCAGAACCTGCTGATTTATTTCCGCCGCTGGCGTCGGCGGGACATTGTGAAAAGGCTAGCAGAGCGTCTGGCACCGGGGGGCTTACTGGTGCTTGGCCAGGGTGAACTGACCGATTGGCAGCCACCGGGCCTGCAGAGGGTTCCCTCGGAACATGTACTGGCGTGGATCAAGCGCCAGCCCGACGAAGAATAACCGGAGTGGTTATGGGCAATCACCATGACAGTATCGCCCTCGACTGGGTTCGGGGCGAAATACAGGACACGCTGACTCAAGGCCAGCATGCACTGGAAGCGTACGTCGAGAATCGCGACGACACCGCACGCCTGCGCTTCTGCCTGAACTACCTCCACCAGGTACACGGTACCCTGCAAATGGTGGAACTCTACGGTGCAGCCCTGCTCACCGAAGAGATGGAGAAACTGACCCAGGCCATTCTGAACGAATCCGTCACCAGCGTTGACGATGCCGTTGAAGTACTGATGCAGGCCATCCTGCAGCTGCCGCAATACCTGGAACACCTGGACAGCAGCCAGGACGATTTCCCGATGGTGCTGCTGCCCCTGCTGAACGACCTCCGGGCTGCCCGGGGCGATTCACTGCTGTCTGACACCTCACTGTTCAAGCCTGACCTGACCCCCTCACAGCTGCAGGTCAGCGCCGCTGTTTCAGAACGCCTGCAAGATCCCAAGGTTCTCGGCCACCTGCGCAAACTGCGGCAGATGTACCAGTTTGCCCTGGCCGGCGTAGTGCGCGAGGAAAGCCTCTCAGCCCACTTCAACTACATGCAGAAGGTGCTCCAGCGCCTGATCCGCCTGTGCCAGAAAACCCCGAGGGGTGAACTCTACAAAGCCGCCAGCGGCTTTATCGAAACACTCCAGGGCGGTGCCAACCCGGTCAACACTGCGGTCAAATCCCTGTTGCGGGAGCTGGATGCGGAAATCCGCAGGCTCACCGACGAACACAGCAGCATCCTGCAACAGCCGGTACCCGAAGCCCTGTTCAAGCACCTGCTGTACTACGTCGCCCGCGCCCGCGACCTGGACATGCCCCAGGTCAGCGCCCTGCGCCAGGCCTACCAGCTGGATGATGCCCTGCCCTCGGACAGCGATGTCGACGCCGCCCGCACCCGGGTTTCCGGCCCGGGCCGGGACGCCATCCATTCGGTGGTGAGTGCGTTGAACGAAGAACTGGCTCGCCTGAAAGACCAGCTGGACCTGTTTGTCCGGGCCGAGCTGCGCCAGAACGATGAACTGGAAGAACTGCTGCCGGGTATGCGCCAGGTAGCCAACACCCTGGCAGTGATCGGCCTGGGCATTCCGCGCAAAGTGGTTACTGACCAGATCGAACTGGTGGAAAAGCTCAGCACCCAGAGCGACACCGTCGACGACGGCACCCTGATGGATATCGCCGGCGCCCTGCTCTACGTCGAGGCCAGCCTGGCCGGACTGGACAGCGATCGCCACGAACCGGCAGCCACCGGCGACAATGAATTCCACCTTGGCTCCCAGGAACTGGGCGAGGCTAACGAAGCGCTGATCCGGGAATCCCGCAACACCCTGGAACAGGTCAAATCCTCGATTGTGAACTTTATCGCTTCCCAGTGGGATACCCGGGAAGTAGAACACGTTCCTGAGTTGCTGCACAGCATCCGCGGCGGCCTGTCGCTGGTGCCGCTGGAGCGTGTCGCCGACATGCTGGCCTCCGCCGAACGCTACGTAACCGACGTTCTGCTCAATGGCAAACAGGTACCGGACTGGAAACAGCTGGACACCCTGGCCGATGCGGTAACCAGCATTGAATACTACCTGGAGCGACTGGCCGACGGCATCACCGAGAACGACGCTATCCTGCGCGTTGCCGAAGACAGCCTGGCCAGCCTGGGCTTCCCGGTCGGCCAGGAACCCACCTGGCAGCAAGCCGAAGAGGAACTCCAGCCGGACGAACTGCCGGTACTGGATACCGGGGCGGCCGTCGAAGAGCCGGCCCAGGAAGCCAAGACCTCCGACCAGGACCTGGTTGACGACGAAATCCTCGGCATCTTCGTGGAAGAAGCCGAGGAAGTGCTGCAGACCATCCACGAGCATTACCCCCGTCTGCGCCAGAATTACGACGACCGCGATGCCCTGACCGAAGTACGCCGGGCGTTCCACACCCTCAAGGGCAGTGGCCGCATGGTGGGAGCCACCTCCATTGGCGAGCTGGCCTGGTCTGTGGAAAACCTGCTGAACCGGGTGATCGACCAGACCCTCAAGCTCAATGACGACACCTTCGCCCTGATCGACGAGGTCAACGCACGCATTCCGTCCCTGATCCAGGAATTCCGCCGGGGTGATTATACCGGCGATGTTGATGGCCTGATCAGCCGGGCCGAAGCCCTGGCCACCACCCGCCGCACCGAAACCGGTACCGCAGAAACGGAAGCAACCGAAGCAACCGAGACCGTCACCGAGGCCCCCGCCGCGGTTCCGGAACCCGAAGCGGAACCGGAACTGGCCCAGCCGGAGAGCACTGGCGAAACAGAGGCGGATGCCGACGACCTGATCGACGACGAAATCCTCGAGATCTTCGTTGAAGAAGCCGGCGAAGTTCTGGATACGATTCGCGAATACCTGCCGATGCTGCTGCGCCAGCACGACGATCGCAGTGCCCTGACCGAAGTACGCCGGGCCTTCCACACCCTCAAAGGCAGCGGCCGCATGGTTGGCGCCAGTGTGATCGGCGAACTGGCCTGGTCTGTGGAAAACATGCTGAACCGGGTCATTGATGGCAGCATCTTCATGACCGAAGACGTGGCCAGCCTGCTGCAGGATGTCACCGATGCCGTGCCCGGCCTGGTTTCCGACTTCGAGAACCGCCGCCCGGCAGCGTTGGATACCTCGGCCCTGGAAGCCCGCGCCAATGCCCTGGCCAACGGAGAGATCCCGGACGCCAGCACCATGCCAACAGCCGACTCGGAACCCGAATCACTGGCTGAGCCTGAAACCGTTGGCGTCCAGGACACCGACAGCGCTGCTGAAGCCGCTGGCTACGACGACGATGAAGACGCCGTTGACCCGATCCTGCTGGAAATTTTCGAGAACGAAACCGAAACCCACCTGCAGACCATCAACGACTACCTGGCAACCGCCGGCGACAAGGCCACCGTCAGCTACACCGACGATCTGTCCCGGGCCCTGCACACCCTCAAGGGCAGCGCGAACACGGCTGGCATTGCCCCCATCGCCGCCGTCATCACCCCGCTGGAACGCTTTGTTAAGGAATCCCGTGCCCAGAACAAGCGGGCAGACCGTGATGTACTGGAACTGATTGCCGATGCCAAGGAGTTCCTGACCCGCGGCCTGGCCCAGCTCCGGGATAACCCGCAGGCAGACCTCGAAGGTACCGAAGACTACCTGGCCCGCCTGGAGCAGGTGTACCAGCGTACCCTGCAGTCCTCCGATCCGGCCGATGAACTGCAACCGGATACCCGGGCACCGTCCCAGCTGGTACAGCTGTTCCTGAACGAGGGCCTGGACATTGTGCTGGATGCCGAGAGCATCCTGGATGAATGGTCCCGCCACCCGGACCAGCGCCAGTCTGTGGAGACCCTGCAGAAAGAGCTGGAACAACTGGCTGCCGGCGCGGCGGAAGCCGGCCTGGTGGATGTTACCGAGCTGGCCGCTGCACTGAACCAGGCCTACAGCACGGTATCCGAAAAGCAGCTGGAGCCGGACGATACCTTCTTCGGCACCCTGCGCGCCGGCCATGAGCAACTGATCAACCTGATGGACCAGGTCGCTGCCGGCCTGGCCACAGAGAGCAATGACGACCTGATCGACGAACTCTACGCCCTCGCGAACCGGGCAGACGAGAGCGAGCTGGAGCAGGAATTCGAGCAGCAGTTCTCCGGCGATCTCGACGAGATCGACCTGAGCCTGGAATTCGACGAACTCGGCCAGCCCGACGAGCAGCCGGAACCCGAGTCGCCTGGCGAAGGCTGGCTGAGCGAAGAACCTGCGTTCGAAACTGCAGCTGCCACCGACGAAGACAGCGAACTGGACGACGAACTCGCTGCCATCTTCCTGGAAGAAGCGCGGGACCTGGTCGACAGCACCGCAACCTCGCTGCAGACCTGGAGCGAAGACACCGGCAACCTGGATACCCTGCACCTGTTGCAGCGCGACCTTCACACCCTCAAGGGCGGCGCCCGCCTGGCCGGCATTGCGCCCGTCGGTGACCTGTCCCACGAACTGGAAACCCTGTTCGAAGGCCTGACCGAGCAGCGTTTTGCCGTCAGCGATTCATTGTCTGACCTGCTGTTCCGGTGCCATGACCGGTTGGCCAACATGGTCGACACCCTGGAAGCCGGCAACCAGCCCGAAGCAGCCCCGGACCTGATTGCCGATATCCACGCCTGGATCGACGGCGCCCGGGATGGCGGAGCCAGCACCGAACCGGCAACCGACTTTGATGACGATATTCTGGCCCGGGCCGAAGCCGCGTTCGATGCGGACAGCGAAGAGGAAGCCACAGACAGCGCCGATGAGGATGCCCTGGCGGGCCTGTCGGACCTTGACCCGGAACTGACCGGCATCTTCCTGGAAGAAGCCTACGACCTGATCAACTCCACCGGCAGTGCCCTGCACACCTGGAGCGAAGATCCGTCGAACCAGGCCGTGGCCGCAGAACTGCAGCGCGATGTACACACCCTGAAGGGTGGCGCACGGATGGCCGGCGTCGACGCCATTGGCGACCTGACCCACGTTCTGGAAGACCTGTTCGAGAAGGTGGCCGAAGGCCAGCTGGCCGCCAGCAACGACATGACCGACCTGCTGTTTGCCTGCCATGACCGCCTGGCACAAATGGTGGAACAGGTTGCCACCCAGAAGCCCTGCCCGCCGGCCAACGACCTGGTTCAGCAGGTAGAAGCGATTCTCCGCGGTGAAACACCAGCACCGGCCAGCGAAGGGCCGGAACCGGCACAAGACCTTACCGAAGACACAGCGGATGACACCGGCTGGATGCCAGACACCGGGCTTGAGGCTGACGAAGACCTCACCGAAGCCTTCGAAGCCATGGGCGGTGACGACCTGGCCGGCATCTTCCTGGATGAAGGCCTGGAAATCCACGAAGCCATTACCGAGTGCCTCGACCAGTGGCGCGAAGATCCGGACGAACTGACCGTTCTGACCCGCCTGCAGCAGGAGCTGCACACCCTCAAGGGTGGTGCCCGGTTGTCCGATATCGACCCGGTGGCCGACCTTGCCGAAGCCTGGTCTGACAGCCTCGAACCCCTGCTCCCCGGCGGCAACAACCAACAGGCGTTGCTGGCGCTCAGCGATCAGGGTGCCGCCAGCCTCAAGGGCATGCTCGACAGCCTGGAAGACGGCCATAAACCGGCCGCCGCCAGCGATCTGATCGAAGCCTTCCGCAGTGTTCAGGCCGAACCGGCTGAACAGGGCGATCAAGCGACAGCCACGGCAGAACCGGCCGCTGACGAAGCCGATGCGGTTGACCCGGAAGTGCTGGAAATCTTCCTGGAAGAAGCCGGCGAGATCATGGACCAGCTCGAGCAGGTGCTCGATGACTGGCGCAAAGACCCGAACAACCACCAGTACAACCAGGAAGCCCAGCGGGCCCTGCATACCCTCAAAGGTGGCGCCCGCCTGTCCCAGCTGAGCATGCTGGGCGACAAGGCCCATGCCTTCGAGACCCGGTTGATCGACCTGGGCGGCAATGCACCGGGCGACAGCCAGTGGCAGGAGATCACCCGGGACCACGACGCGATCATCGAGCTGGTCTCCGACGTTCGCCGGCGCTTTGCCAACGGTAGCCCGGTGGTCCAGCCGGAGCAGCCCGCGGAAGACGCACCCGAACACGAGCAGCCCGAACCGCAGGCCGCCAAGCCGGAAACCTCGGTGCCCGAAGCCCCGAAACCGCCAGCACCCGCCAAGCCGGCCCAGGCTCCGGCCAAGGCCCGCAACAAAGCAGCGGAAGCCCAGCGTGCCGCCCAGGAAACCATCCGGGTATCGGCACCGTTGCTGGACGAGCTGGTTAACCTGGCCGGTGAAACCAGTATTACCCGTGGCCGCCTGGAACAGCAGACCAGCGACTTCGGCCACACCCTTGAGGAAATGGCCGCTACCATCGAGCGTCTGCGCGAACAGCTGCGCCGGATGGATATCGAAACCGAGGCCCAGATCCTGTTCCGTGCCGAACAGGAACACGGCCCGGATTACGGCGACGACTTCGACCCGCTGGAAATGGACCGCTACTCCTCGATCCAGCAGCTGTCTCGGGCGCTGAGCGAATCGTCTTCTGACCTTGCAGACCTGCGTGAAACCCTGTCTGACCGGGTACGGGATACCGAAACCCTGCTGGTGCAACAGTCCCGGATCAACACGGAACTCCAGGAAGGTCTGATGAAGACCCGGATGATTCCGTTTGCCTCCATGGTGCCGAGACTGCGCCGGATTGTGCGCCAGATCAGCAACGAACTGGGCAAGAAGGTCAACTTCGACGTGCGCAACGCCGAGGGCGAAATGGACCGCAACATCCTTGAGCGCATGATTGCGCCGCTGGAACACATGCTGCGGAACGCCCTCGACCACGGCATTGAAAGCCCCGAAGACCGGGCCCGTGCCGGCAAGCCGGAAACCGGTGAAGTCGTGCTCTCGCTGACCCGTGAAGGCGGCGACGTGGTACTGCGTATGATCGACGACGGCAAAGGCATTCCCGCCAAAGTGATCCGTGACAAGGCCATTCGCCAGGGCCTGCTGCGGGCCGACGAAGACCTTACCGAACGGGAAGTCCTGCAATTCATCCTGCAGCCCGGCTTCTCTACCGCCCAGCAGGTGACCCAGATTTCCGGCCGGGGCGTGGGTATGGACGTGGTGTCCAGCGAGATCAAGCAGCTCGGCGGCAGCCTGGACATCGATTCGGCCCTGGGGCGTGGCACTACCTTCACGGTGCGCCTGCCATTCACGGTATCGGTTAACCGGGCCCTGATGGTCGCCACCGGCGAAGACTTCTACGCCATCCCGCTCAACACCATCGAAGGTATCGTGCGGGTCAGCACCTACGAGCTGGAAGAGTACTACAAGCCGGATGCACCGCTGTACGAATACGCCGGCCAGCAATATCGCCTGCAGTACCTGGGCAGCCTGCTGAACAGTGACCACCAGCCCAAGCTGCAAGGCCAGGCCCTGCCGCTGCCGGTGATCCTGGTACGCGGTGCCGAGCAGCCACTGGCCCTGCAGGTTGACCACCTGATGGGCAGCCGGGAAATCGTGGTGAAGTCTCTCGGCCCGCAGTTCAGCTCGGTTCGTGGCGTTTCCGGTGCCACCATTCTGGGTGACGGTAACGTGGTGGTGATTCTTGACCTGCCTGCCATGCTCCGTTCCGACATCCTGTCTGAGCGCCAGCGCCTGGCTAACCTGGACAAGGCACGCGAAGCCGGCCGCTACGAAGACCAGACCACCACGGTTATGGTGGTGGACGACTCGGTTACCGTACGGAAGGTTACCTCCCGACTGCTGGAACGCAACGGCATGGAGGTTATCCTCGCGAAGGATGGCCTGGATGCGGTGGCCCAGCTGCAGGACCATCGTCCGGACATTATCCTGCTGGATATCGAAATGCCCCGGATGGACGGTTTCGAAGTGGCCAGCTTTGTGCGCCACGACGAAAACCTGAAAGAGACGCCCATCTGTATGATCACCTCCCGAACCGGCGAGAAACACCGGGAACGGGCACTGGCCATCGGCGTCAACGAATATCTGGGCAAGCCGTTCCAGGAAGCCGAGCTGCTTGAAACCATCAAACGACTGACCGGGAACGGGTAATGACCGGCCATGACGGCCGGCCCGGCATCGGCATTGTGTCCGATGTGGTGTTGCAGCGGCACCGGTTGCAGGTGGCTGCCGGCAAGTTCGGACTTGAGGTCAGCTTTTCCGGCGGCCCCGACCGCCTGATGGATTATCCGGGGTTTCCCGATGCCGCCCTGTGGCTGGTAACCCTGGAAGACGAAGCCGACCACCCGGCGCTGTTCGAACACCTGCTGGAGCACACCGATGCCCCGGTTCTGTTCGGGATGGACCAGGCTCCAAAGCCCGGCACCAAGGACTATGTGCGCTGGGAAAGGCGTTTGCTCAACAAGCTGGAAAAGCAGCTGGGGCACCTGGAGAAACTGGACTCCGCCAACGACATCGAAGAGCTGGAAGTCCACGCCCGGCCATCACCCGAGGCACCACAACTGCCCCAGTGGATAACCCCGGCGGCTCCGGGTTCGGTAGCCGAGGAGATCTGGGTTCTGGGCGCTTCGCTGGGCGGTCCCGCTGCGGTGAAAACCTTTCTGGACCACCTGCCGGCCGGCCTGCCGGTCGGCTTTGTCTACGCCCAGCATATAGATGACAACTTTACCGGCGTGCTGACCCGGGTACTGGGCCGCCACGCCCACTACCAGCTGAAGCGGGCAGAGGAAGGCTACAAGGTTCGCAACGGCGATGTGGTACTGATGCCGGTAGAACAGGAGTGGTCGTTCGCAGACGACGGCAGCCTGACCGCCATCGGCAAGCCCTGGCCCGGCCCCTATGGCCCGTCTATCGACCAGGTGCTGCTGAACGTGGCTGACCACTTCCGCGAGCACTGCCACGCGATTCTGTTCTCCGGGATGGGCAACGACGGCGCCATCGCCGCACCGCTGCTGAAGAAACGGGGCAGCCGGATCTGGGTCCAGGACAGTGCCAGCTGTGGCAACAGTTCGATGCCCGAGTCTGTCGCTGCCACCGGCTGCACCAGCTTCTGCGGCACACCGGACCAGCTCGCCGGCGAACTGATCAAAACCATTGAGAACCATTGCCTGCTCAAGGGCCGGCAAAAACGGGATTCTGCCTGAGGACACACAATGAACGAAAACAGCCAAACGCTTCCCTGCGTCATGATCCCTGTCTGTGACCGGCACCTGCTTCTGCCCAACGTGTCCATCGCCGAGGTAGTGGATTTCAACAGCACAGACGCCGGCGCCAGCACCCCGGACTGGCTGGTGGGTTTTCTGGACTGGCGCGGACTGACCTTGCCGGTCATCTCCTACGATGCCGCCAATGGCGGATCGCTCACGGTTCCGGGCGATAACCGGGGCCGTATCATTGTGCTCAACACCATTGGCCCGGACCACAACAAAGCGCCGTTCATGGCCCTGGTGACCCAGGGCATTCCGAGCCAGGCCCGCCTGGATGAACGCCAGCTGCGCAAGCTGGACGGAGAGACCGGCCCTGCCGACCTGATGCTGGTAGACGTAGAAGGCGAAGCGGCCTGGATTCCCAACCTGGAATACCTGGAATCCCTGGCGGTGCAGGCCCGGAACTGATTCCATCCCGGGCCATGGCAGCCGATCCTGCAAATGTTATAATGTTGCAAACTTTGCAGGACACGGACCATGCCCGAACGCGCGCTCCCCTACCGCCCCCACAACCATGATGCCTGCGTCAGCCACGCCCTGGCCGACGCCCGCACCATTTGCCGGCAACAGAATGCCCGCCTGACGGCCATCCGTGAGCGGGTGCTGGAACTGATCTGGCAGTCCCACAAACCGCTGGGCGCCTACGATATCCTGGCCCGACTGGGCGAAGAGGGCCACAACGCCGCGCCACCGACCGTGTACCGGGCCCTGGATTTCCTGCAGCAGTACGGGCTGGTACACAGGATTGCCTCCCTGAACGCCTTTATCGGCTGCCCCCATGCCGGCGAACACCATCGTGGCACCTTCCTGATCTGCCACCAGTGCGGCAATGTGCTGGAACTGGATGCGCCGACGGTCAGCGAATCGATTGAAGCCGCAGCCCGGGCCGAAGGTTTCCGGCCCGACGACATCACCCTGGAAATTTCCGGCCTGTGCCCCCGTTGCCAGGGAGCAGAAGCCCATGACTGAGGCGCTGGCGAACCTGGAGGGCGTTACCGTTCAGTTTGATGACCGGCTGGTGGTCAACCGGGTCAGCCTGACCGTGCACCGGGGCGACATCATCACCATCATCGGCCCCAACGGAGCCGGCAAAACCACCCTGATTAAAACCGTCCTCGGCCTGCAGCGGGCCACCAGCGGCAAGGTATCACGGGCCCCGGGGCTGGTCATCGGCTATGTGCCCCAGCACCTGACCCTGGAAGCCACCCTGCCCCTGAGCGTGCGCCGTTTCATGCTGCTCAGCGGCAAGCCGCTGGCAGAGTGCGAGGCGGCGCTGGCCCGGACCGGGGTAAGCCATTTGCTGGAGGCCTCTGTGCATCACCTGTCTGGTGGCGAAAAACAGCGCTTACTGCTGGCCCGGGCGCTGGTGCGCAAACCGGACCTGCTGGTGCTGGACGAACCCGCCCAGGGCGTGGACATCAACGGCCAGGCCGCACTGTACGAACTGATCCGGGAGCTGCGGGACGAACTGCACTGCGGCGTCATCATGATCTCCCACGATTTGCACCTGGTGATGGCTGCCACCGACAAGGTGATCTGCCTGAACCAGCACGTCTGCTGCAGCGGCTATCCGGCGGATATTTCCCACGACCCGGCCTTTATCGAAACCTTCGGCCACCAGGTGGCGGAATCGCTGGCGGTGTATCACCACCACCACAACCACCAACATAACCTGCACGGCGACGTTGTTGCCGGCACCGACCATCAGGGAGCCTGTAACCATGAGCATCATTGATGCGGTGCTGGGCGATTTCTTCTGGCGAGCCCTGATCGGCGGACTGGGGGTGGCACTGGTGGCCGGGCCACTGGGCTGTTTTGTGGTCTGGCGCCGGCTGGCCTATTTCGGCGACACCCTGGCCCACTCCGCCCTGCTGGGCATTGCCCTGAGCTTTCTGATCAGCGTACCGCTCAACCTGGCGGTGATCATCACCTGCGTAGTGATCGCCCTGGCGCTGGTGCTGTTGTCCCGTACCCGGGCCCTGTCTACCGACACCCTGCTGGGCATCCTGGCGCACTCGGCCCTGGCCATCGGCCTGGTTACCCTCAGCTTTATGCCGGAAGTACGGGTAGACCTCACCGGCCTGCTGTTTGGTGACCTGCTGGCCATGAGCCGCCAGGACCTGCTGTGGATCTACGGCGGCGCGGCGGTGGTACTGACCCTGCTGGCCGTGCTCTGGCGCGGTTTGCTGATGAGTACCATCCACGAAGAACTGGCGCGGGTGGAAGGTGTTCCGGTGGAGCGCCTGCGGCTGGCACTGATGCTGATGTTCTCGCTGGTGATTGCGGTGGCCATGAAGATAGTCGGGGTGCTGCTGATTACCGCCCTGCTGGTGATCCCGGCGGCAACCGCCCGGCGGCTGGCGAAAAACCCCGAGCATATGATGGCGCTGGCCGTGGCGTTCGGCTTCATTGCGGTTGCCGGCGGGTTAAGTATGTCCTGGTACCTGGACTCCCCCGCCGGCCCGTCGGTGGTGGTTACCGCCTTCCTGAGCTTCCTGCTGGTTTACGGAGCGGCCCGCAAGAACAGCCACTGAGCCACTCGCCGGTCAAAGCGGCTGGAGCCGGTCCATCAGGCGGCCGGTTTCCAGCAGTTCAAGGAACTCGTCACCCAGCCGGTCGCTCTCGGCGATGGTCTTGCGCCAGTCCCGTTCACGACCTTCGTCATCGCCCAGGTATTTCTCGAAATCCTTGCGGTCCGGCAGTTTGCGGTTCGGCAGGCTGTCCAGATACTCCCGGGACGGTGACACCAGTAGCACATCCTGCAGCCGGGTCGCGTCACCCCGGCGCCAGGGCAGGGTCTTGTCGAACCAGCCGGGCACCACCTTGTCGGTGAAGTGCGGGTAAAGAATCACCCCGGGCTGCTCGTAGGGCAGGTCCAGGTGGTAATCCAGCAATCCACCATCCCGATACACCCCCTCCGGCGCACCCGGAATGTTGCGGACACCGGACATCACCAGCGGAATGGATGCAGAGGCCAGCAACGCCGGCAGCAGGTTTTCCCGGGTCAGCGGTACTTCATGGCTGGGAAAATCCACCAGTTTCGACACCGGTGCCCGTACCCGGCCATCGTGCAGAATGCCCCGTTCCATATAACGGCCCAGATGCCGGCGGCTTACCATATTGGCACTGATGGCACTCATCAGCCCCAGGCCTAGCCGGCCCCGGGTGTCGTGCTCCAGAAAGCCTCGGCTGCGCACCACCACCACATTCAGGCGGTACCAGGGATGGTTGAGCAGGTAATCCTCACGGCCACCCAGCAACTCCTCCAGGAACAGGATGCTCTTGCGGGTCACTTCCGCCGCACTGACGCCCTTGGCAAAGCGCTGGCTGGTGTATAGCTCCGCCAGCTTTGCCAGCTGGGCCCGGGGGTCGTCGGAGGAGGCCACCGCCGCAAAGCGCCAGCTACCGATCGACGAGCCGATCAGCGCCCGTTCCTGCTCCACCCGGGGCAGCCAGTCGCCAAAGATCGCTTTATCCAGGCCGCTGAGGCCCAGGGCTTTCGGGCCACCGGCAGCACCGGGAATAACGTGTACGTCTTCCGGCCCCAGCGGCTTTTGCTGCAACCGGTTAAGTGCCCGCCGTCCAACGCGAATGGTCAACGCCGGCTGTTTGATATGTATTGCCGTCATTCTGTTGTTCCTCTGGAAGTGCGGGGAGTTTAACGAACCCGGGCTGCAGCAGCCAAGAAAACCGGCTTTTTCCTTGGCACGCCGGATCTGCGTGCTAGACTCGATCGAAAACCTTCCAAGGAAGCAGGACTGCAGCAGGAGCAAGCGGTGAATCAATCTGCCCCGCCGGGGACGGCAACCACCAACCCTACCCTGGCGGTACTGGGTTTTCGACGGCAGCTGGTGTACCACCTGCATTTCTGGGCCTTTATTGCCGTTGCCCCGCTGGTGATGGTGCAGTGGCAGCACGGCAATTTGTTGCTGTCCGCCCTGCTGGTCTTCTTCTGCGCCAATGCCGCACTGGTCCTGCTGTTTTTGCGGTTTCGCAACACCTACTTTCTGAAAGGCCGGCTGTTCCCCCTGCTGGCTGTCGTCTGCGCCGCCTACTCCACGGCCATCAACGGCCACGCCGGCCTGTACTGGGCCTATCCGGCGGCCATCGCCCTGTTCTTCCTGCTCCCCATCAAGGAAGCTATCGTCTGCAACGTCATTTTTGTCGCAGTTATGGCGGTGGTGTCGTTCCTGCAGTTCCCCGAGGCGGACTTCTGGCGCATTACCTTTTCACTCGGGCTTAGCTGCCTGTTTGCCATGATCTTTGCCTGGCTGGTGGGGCGTCTGCAGCAGGAACTGACCCGGCTGGCCACCACCGATCCACTCACCGGCTGCCTGAACCGCTCGCAACTGGCCGATGTGCTGAACAGCCAGATCCAGATACGGGAACGCTATGAACGGGTATCCAGCCTGGTGCTGATCGACCTGGACTATTTCAAGAACATCAACGACCAGTGGGGCCACCTGGCCGGCGACCGGGTACTGAAGGAGATGGCCGGCCGGGTGCGCAAACGGTTGCGGCAGAACGACCAGCTGTTCCGCATCGGCGGCGAAGAATTCATGGTGGTGCTGCCGGAAACCCGACAGAAAGACGCCCATACCCTGGCCCAGCAATTACTGACCAGTATCAGCGCCCGGCCATTTCTGGACGACATCCGGGTAACCGCCAGCGCCAGCATTGCCGAAGTCGAACGGGGTGAAACCTGGTCTGTGTGGCTCAACCGCGCCGACCAGGCGCTGTATGAAGCCAAGGCCCGGGGCCGCAACCAGGTGGTGCTGGCGCCAGCCAGCCGACAGCCCCCGATGCAGCCGGAGCCATGGCAGCGGTCACCGGCACCGTTGCAATCGGTCAGCTCAGGGCCGGCTGCTTCCGGAACGCCCGATACGCCGTAAACACATCCCAGGGCTGCTCGAAGTGGGGGTAATGGCCCACATTTCTCAGGGTGACCACATCTGCATCGGTAATCAGTTCCCGGTAACGCCGAACCATACCGGCACCGGACACCGGATCCGCCGTGCCCGAGATCAGCCGCATCGGCTGACGGGCATTCTGCAGTGCCCCCACCCAGCGGTTACGGTGGCACCGCCGCTCCTCCATAAAGTGAATCAGCTCATGCAGGATGCCGCGGCCGTTGTTGTAGGTCAGAAGGTGCCAGAATTCGTCCATCTCCTGCTGGCCCGGAGGATTGCGGGAGCCGAACAGCCGGCAGAACTTGCGCTCGAACATGCTGCGGGTCAGGCCCCGGCTGATCAGTCCGCCTAAAGGGCTGCCCAGTACGCGCTGGATTAACAGGGGGTTGTGTACTTCCGGGAAGATGCCGCCATTCAACAGGCACAGGCTGTCGACGGTAAAACCAAGGCCGCCTTCCTGGTCCCGGGCCAGCAGTTCCTGGGCCACGGTGGAACCGTAATCATGGGCCAGCAGGTGAATGCCAGGCAGGCCAAGGCCTTCTATCCAGCCCTGAACCAGGTCTGCCTGGTCTTCAATGCTGTAGCGGTAGTTGCGGGGTTTGTCGGAAAACCCGAAACCCAGCATATCCACGGTCAGCAGGTTGTAGTGCCGGGCCAGCATAGGCCACACCCGGCTCCAGTCCCAGCTGGCGGTCGGAAAACCGTGCAGCAACACCAGCGGCTCGCCCTGGCCGGCCATGCGGCTGAATATGGCGTGGCCACCGTAGCTGAACCATTTGCCGGCCTGCTGCCAGCCATCCAGGGTCGATATGTCCTGTTTACCGGCGGCGGAAACGCCAGCCCCGGTCGTAAGCTGTTCCATGGCAGATCCCTGACACATTCCAAGCCTGTCACTTTAGATGAAAGCGCCAGCAACGGCCATAGCCCGGCCGGCAGCGCACTGGTCTGTTCCGGCTGAGGTATCGTAAAGCATGGAGATACGGCCCGAATTCCCTTAAGCTTTGGCCCTTGTTAGGCACAGACTACCGGAAACCATTATGACTCTACCCCTCGATGACCTGGCCGGTCATTATTACTCCATCCTTGACGGCCTGGGCGAGAACCCCGAACGCGAAGGACTGAAAGACACCCCCATGCGTGCCGCCAAGGCCATGCAGTTCCTGACCCGGGGCTACCAGCAGGACCTTCAGGACCTGGTGAACAACGCCGTGTTCGAATCTGCCATGGACGAAATGGTGGTGGTACAGGACATCGAACTGTACAGCATGTGTGAGCACCACATGCTGCCCTTCATCGGCAAGTGCCACATCGCCTACCTGCCCCAGGGCAAGGTGCTGGGCCTGTCCAAGTTCGCCCGCATTGTGGATATGTACGCCCGCCGGCTACAGATCCAGGAAAACCTGACCCGCCAGATTGCCGAAGCCGTGGAAAGCGTGACCGGTGCCAAGGGCGTGGCGGTGGTGATCGAAGCCCAGCACATGTGCATGATGATGCGCGGTGTCGAAAAGCAGAACTCCCGTATGAAGACCTCAATGATGCTGGGGCAGTTCCGCAAATCCCAGGCAACCCGGACCGAGTTCCTGAATCTTCTCACACAACACAGCTAATCGAGCTCCCATGACCCCCGTCGCAGTGATAACCGGTGCAGGACGCAGGCTAGGCTATGAACTCGCCTCGGCCCTGCTCGATCGTGATTTTCAGGTATTTGCAGTTTATCGAACGGAAACCGACGATCTCAAGTCACTGATTCGACGGGGCGCAACCGCAATTCAAACCGATCTCGAAGATCAACCATCGGTAGGGACATGCATTGGGGAGATTCTCAAACGTAGTGATCGGTTGGACGTTCTGATCAATAACGCATCAAGTTTTACTCCCGACATCACAAATGATGATATAAAGCTGGCGGAACAGTCTCGCCATTTTTTTCAGGTAAACAGCACGGCACCAATGCAGTTGATGCATGGGTTCTCAGAAACACTCAAAAATACTGGTCGAAGAAATCACAGACCAACGCTTGTGGTCAACATTACTGATATCTTTGCGGATAAACCCAACCCGGCTTTTGCCGCTTACTGCGCTTCAAAAGCAGCGCTGGCTAACTTAACCCTTAGCTACGCTGCCCTGCTTGCGCCTCATGTTCGTGTCAACGCCATTATGCCTGGTCCGATCGGGTTTCTTCCCAGCCATACCGATGACCAGAAACAGCAAGTTCTGGGAGAAACGCTCTTAGGCCGAGAAGGGGGCTTTCACAGCGTGGTCATGCAAGTGCTGTCCCTCTTGGATAACGACTACATCACCGGAGCGAGCATCCCGGTGGATGGTGGCCGGCGCTTGGCCCAAGGAATGCCCCACAATACGGATCGTTACTCGAGCTGAACGGGCATGCTCAAGCCCAGTAAAAAGTTCACGATAATACGACTCCTCGATGGTCGCCCCGGTGAAGCAGCCGTCACCACTTTGCTCCAAAATGTCCACATCGATGCAGCGGTCTTTCAAGCTTCTCAGCGGATCAGCACGATCACGACCCAAGGCTTCTTCAAGCGCATTCGTCCTGTTTTTGAGCTGACATAGTGACAGTGGGCTGTAGAAAACAACTAGAGCATTGAGAAAGGAACGCTTCGTCACTATGCCCTTAGGCTGGGTATGTATAACGGGCGACAACCACAGCATGTTATTTTCTTCCAACAGCGTGGCAACCGCATTGGCCAGATTCAACCTTGGTTCAACATTGCTACCCAGTCCGCATAGATACCACATATGATCATCTCAACAGTTTTCGGATATACGCACCAATTAGTACGGTAACGAGCAACACTCCGATCATGGACTCCATGGTGACCATAAGCGACAGCCACGATGTGGCGGGGGGAACCGGTAGGCTCCATTCTCCAAAAAGTATGCTGATAAAGCTTTGCAGACTCAGCATCAGCGCCTCGCTTGATGGAAAACCTGTAAGCGCAAAAGCAAACGCAAAAATTCCAATTACCAGCAGCGCCGTACACAAAACGTTTCTGAGCCGAATCCCCCAGCCGAAAAAACCGCCGAGTATTAGCCTGCGCAGTCTGCCGGATTCTTTGTAGTCACGCATATGAAAGAATGCATGATCTTCCTCCCTTAAATGGCCAGTGTCCGCCAGCCAGTTCTTGAAACATGTATAAGCTTCTGAAAGCAAACGGCGATTCTCAACATCTGATGATCTGGCGTCAAAATTTGCCAACAAAGCAAACGGAGGAGGGCTCATGAGACGACGAATCGGCACACTGCCGTAGATCAACGAAACCGGGTCAAACCACGCCTGTGCCGCGTGAAATCGTGACATTTCAATAGCCGGGGTTCCATCCTCCGGTTTTTCCAGCTCCAGAATCCAAGACTGATCCACCGAAGTGCCAGACAGCCGGCAGCGTCCCCGGAGACTTTTGCCCGTCATACGGAGATTACGGCCAATCATGGAATCTTCTACCGCTATTCCCTTGGCCTCATCTTGAATCGACACTCGATTCATACTCAGATCTTTTGTCAGTTCACAATCTCGTACCGTAATGCTATTCGCCTTGATGTCTGCAAGCTGCAGTTGGCCCAGTGTGCTGCGGTGAACCTCCAGATCACCGTCGAGATCGTACCCATCGACACAAATACCGCCGCTAAACTCGTTCCGACTTAAATGCTCGGCATGGTAGCTCTGACGCCCAATGTAAACATTGTTCAGTCGAGGTTGAGTGTTAACGGGGGCATCGTCCTGTTTCGATAGCAGTTGTACCGGTGCGTCAAAGCTGCCATTCAGTGTCAGGCACCCCCTAAGTGTCATTTCATTCAACCAGAGCATGTCATCGCCGCCCCGGGTGCCAAACTCAATCAAAACAGATAAAGCCTTGATGCCACGAAATGAAATTCCGCCAGGGCCAGAAAAGTCACAGCCAAAAATGACCACACTGCCGTCAAGATTAGCCGACTTCAAACTGAAGTGATTTTCAAACTGACAGTTGAGACACCAAAAACTGCCCTCGAAACGGGCGCGTATCCATCGAAAATCACCGTCGACTTTACAGTTAATCAATACCAGCGATCCAGGAATGTCCAGGTCAAATATTTCGGATCCGTTCAGCACCTTGTTAGCGACCACGGTAATGCCATTCGAAGCGTTAAGCTGGTCCAACCAATGGCGATCCGAAACCAATTGCTGTTCGGAATCACGACCGACCCCAGAGATGGCAATATTCTCAGCCTCACATTCCGCTATGACTTCGCGAACGACAAGCGTTTCACCGTCGCGGGCATCTCGCCCGAGACGAACTTTGAAAACCTGTCCCACCTGAACGGCAGGATAGCCCGCCTTTTGGAATGCACGCCAATGGCTATATGCCAGCTGCTGCTCTTCAGTACACAACGCTAGGAATCTACCGGCCCTGGAATCGGAGTGAATAACTCTCGCTTCCATTATTTCAATACTCAAACGTCGAACTCCTGTCCCTGTTCCGCAAAGCCCGCAAAATCTTCCTCCACTTCCAGTCGATAATTCTCAAAGTAATCCTCGTAACTCATTAGGTACATACGTTTGCGGACCGCTTTTGGATAACATTCTCGAAGTTCCGTTAACGACGCATGCACTGGATTCCAGTTCGAGAGTGTACTGTCATGCAGAATGATTTTTGGATTGTATCGGCTGACAATATCTGGGATTGGTCGAGTATCGCCACTGAACAATAATCTTTGATTAATAAATAGGCCATAAGAGGGTTTATTCGGGGTATGCCGGTTCTGGAATAACTGCAGATCCACACCTTCAAATTCAAAGCCACTTTCATCGACTAGAACTATGTCAAAAAAATCACGTAACTCAGCTGGGCCTTCCCCTACTTGGCCCATCACACCCTTCAATGTGTGCATCCATAGCTCTTCATAGACTCCCGGAGGTAAATAGAGGGTAGGTTTAAACCCGTAGCTAAAGCGGCATTCATAGGCTAATCGTTCAAGCCCAAAACAATGGTCGGCATGAACATGAGTGATAAAAATGGCGTCAATATCCTGCGGGGTAAACCCACGGTCCCGTAGAGCGAACTTGATTGTGTATCCAGCATCAATCAACAGTCGGCGGCCATTGGCTTCGATCATCGCATTGTTATTCCAATGATTGATAGCTTCGGAGTGCCCCACACCTAGCATTGTTAATTTAGCTTCAGTCATCCACGTAGATTCCTTCACAACTGGACCGAAAGTCTTGCACTATGGGCTGCCCGCATTCGATCCATCGGAAAATTTGAAAGGGTTATGCTAGTTTCTATTTTCACTTTACAGTGTAACACCGTATAGAGCTGCTGAATTATCGAGGAGATAGCATGCCCAGCAACAGCCCTGAACAGATTCGCGAAATTCTCGAGACCGTCCGCACCATTGCCCTGGTGGGCGCCAGCGAGAAAACCAACCGCCCCTCCCATGAGGTGATGGAAAACCTGCAAGGCCACGGTTACCGGGTGATTCCGGTGAACCCGAGACTGGCCGGCCAGGAAATTCTCGGCGAGACCGTGTATGCCGACCTGGCCTCCTTGCCCGAGCCGGTCGACATGGCAGACCTGTTCCTGGCTCCGGAGCGCACCGATGCGGTGATCGACCAGGCCATTGAACAGAAAATCCCGGTGCTCTGGCTGCAGATTGGCGTGATCAACGAAGACGGTGCTGCCCGTGCGGAAGCCGCAGGGCTTAAAGTGGTCATGGACCGCTGCCCGAAGCAGGAAATTCCGAAACTGGGCATTGCCACACCCACATCCGGCCGCTGATTCCCGCTCGAATCAAGAGGCCTGTCACAGTTTGGGCGAACAACTGTTACCCGTTTGCCCAGCCTGTCATAACCTAGCCTGCAGCGATTGTATCCGCATCCCCTTCGGGGGGTGATCCGTGGTCCCATAATAATCATAAGATTGGCCGAGCCATGTGGTTGAGAAGTATGCCGGGCAATGACACAGCCATGAAACCGATCGTGCGTGCTCTGATGAGCCCGGCGTTCCCTGTGCTAATTCTGATGGTCTTCCTGGCCGTCGGCTTCTGGCTGCGCAGCGGGCTGATCGAGGAAGACAGCCGTCACGTCCGGATTATCTTCGGCAGCCTGTTCCTGCTCGGGCTGCTCACCAGCCTGACCACGGTGCTGGTCCAGGCCATCCTCCGGCGCAACCAGGCCCTGCTGAAAACCCGAAAAGACCTGGAGCGCGAGATCGACCAGCGTAAAGCCGTGCAGAAAGACCTGGAACGGCTGGAATCCACCGACACCCTCACCGGCCTGGCCAACCGCCGCTTCTTTATGGAAGACCTGGCCCATACCCTCGGCATTGCCGACCGGCAAATGCGCCAGGCAGCGCTGATCCTGCTCGACCTTGACCGCTTCCAGATGCTCAACGATACCCTCGGCCACCAGTTTGGCGACGAGCTGCTGATTGGCGTGTCGGAACGGCTGAACCGCCTCAGCGACGAGCTGGTGCTGGTGGCTTATTCCGGCGGTGACGAGTTTATGGTGTGCCAGCAACAGGTCGACGATATCGATGATGTCATTCATCTGCTGGGGCAAATCAGCCAGTGCTTCCAGGAGCCGTTCGAGGTTCAGGGCGAACGCCACAGCATTACCGCCACCATGGGCGTGGCCTTGTATCCCCAGAGCGGCCTGGATGCCGACACCCTGCTGCGCAACGCCGACATTGCCCTGTACCGGGCCAAGGAGCAGGGCCGCAACACCTATCAGTTCTATATGGAAGGCATGCAGGACCGGGAGGTGATGCGGCTGGAACTGGACAAGGATCTGAGCCAGGCCCTGGCCAATGACGAATTCGTTCTGTACTACCAGCCCCAGCTCGACCTGGACTCCAACGAGGTGACCAGCGTCGAGGCACTGATTCGCTGGCAGCACCCGCGCCGGGGCTTGCTGGCACCCTGTGAGTTCATTCCCCTGGCGGAGGAAAGCGGCCGCATTACCGAGATCGGCCGCTGGGTGGTCCTGGCCGCCTGCCGCCAGCTGGCGCGCTGGAAAGGCACGCCCTGCGAAAACCTCCGGATTGCCGTCAACCTGTCCGGCCGGGAGCTGGACGATGAGTCCCTGGTGGCCCATATCCGGGACACGCTGCTGGCCGAGCAGGTGGACCCGGCGATGCTGGAGGTGGAGCTGACCGAGGAGATTTTCATCCAGAATATCGAGCACAACCTCAATCAGCTACGCCAGTTGCACCAGCTCGGTGTGCACCTGGCCATTGATGATTTCGGGGTGGGCTATTCGTCGCTCGGCTACCTGCGGGATTTCCCGGTGGATATGCTGAAGATTGACCGGTCGTTTATCACCGAGGTGACCAGCCGCCACGATGATGCGGTGATTACCCGGGCGGTGATCAACCTGGCGCACAACCTGGGTATCCGGGTGGTGGCCGAGGGTGTGGAGACCCGGGACCAGCTGAATTTCCTGCGCCGGCACCACTGCAACCTGGCCCAGGGTTTCCTGATCAATCATCCGGTGCCGCCGGAGGAGCTGGAGAGTTCGATCATGGTGGAAGCACCATTCGCCCGTGAGCCGGCCATTTCCCGATTGTAATTGCCTGCCGCTGGCTGCAAACTTCCGGTAAATTCTTTTCGGGTGGTTGTTATGTCTGCCAGGTATCTGACTCCGGAGCAGGATGCGAAGCTTCGCCGCTGGGAGCGGTGGAATCGCAATTATTTTGTCTTCGCGTTTGTGGCGCTGATTGTGGTGCTGGTGTTCAGCAGTCAGCTGGGGATTTCTTCGGGCGATGACTGGGGTTCGCTGGGGGTGTTGCTGGCACTGCTGGTGGCGCCGATTGTTGTGCTTCAGCTTCGGCTTCGGTGTCCGGCCTGTGGCGAGAAGATCGGTTGGCAGGCGAAGCTGATGGCGCCGGATCAGTGCAAGTCATGTGGTGTGTTTCTGCGTTCTAAGGAGGGTCTGATTAACGCCTGATTTATCGCTGAATCGCTTTTCAACTCGAAAAAAAGCCATTCAAGCGCGATTTTGGCGTTATCACCCTCTGTTTTGTTCGATTTTTGCCTATTTCCCGCCGTTTTGGCGGAAAACAGGCGAACTGACCCTACGACAGCAGGTATTTTTCACCCATCAGCAGGTTGCTGAACGCAGCCAGCAAGTGCAATCGGTTACTGTTTTTGGCCAAGCCGCGATAGCGAACTTTGCTATAGCCAAAGACCTGCTTGATGTACCGGAATGGGTGTTCCACTTTGGCCCGGGCGCTGGCTTTGAGCTTCTCGGCCTTTAGCTTTCGGTCGTCCAGTTTTTTACGAGAACCGGGGCGCTTGGCAATGAACCAGGATACATTTTGGCGATCTTTATGCTCATCCCGCTTTTGAATGCCAAGATAACCGGCATCACCGAACACGCGCAGCTCGTCACCGTGAAGAAGGTTGCCGGCGGACACGATGTCGTGGACATTGGCAGCGGTGGTATCGATGCTGTGGATCAAGCCGAGCGTATCGTCCACGCCGATATGCATCTTCATGCCAAAGTACCACTGGTTGCCTTTTCTGGTTTGTCGCATCTCAGGGTCGCGCTGGCCGCTTTCATTCTTCGTGGAGCTTGGTGCAGAAATGATGGAAGCATCCACAATGCTGCCTTCACGCAGCATCAAACCATTTTTCTCCAGGTGCTTGTTCACCTCTTTGAACAACACCTTGCCAAGGCCATGGCGCTCCAGGAAATGACGAAACTTGAGAATGGTGGTTTCGTCCGGCAATCGGTCCAGCTTCAGGCCGGCGAACTGGCGCATGGATTCGATCTCATACAATGCGTCTTCCATGGCAGGATCACTGAGGTTATAGAACAATTGCATGCAGTGGACTCGCAGCATGGTCGGCAGCGGATACGGTGGCCGGCCAGTCTGGCCCTTGGGGTAATATAGGGCTACCTTCTTCTCCAACTGCTTCCACGGAATCAGCTTGTCCATCCGTTCCAGAAAAATCTCGCGGCGGGTTTTACGCTTCTTGGTCTGGTACTCGGCTTCGGAGAAGGTGATCTGATCCATGGTGGCAACGAATCCTGTGCAGTTGACGATGACCGTATTATCGCTGATTTTGAGACTTATTCAGAGCCTCCCTAAGAATTCCTCTTCCTGATTTCCTTTTCTGAAACCTTTGACCTGTGAGGTGGTCACAGGTTTTAGTCTATCCTTCAACCTAGCTAGTTTGCCGTGCTGGCACGGGGGTAGCCCTTCCGAAAACCGCTGCCAGTACATCCATGTACGCTTGTCTCCGCCCCTCAGCGCTTATCGCTCCTGCGGCGCGCTGAGGGTCCGGGGCCGGCCGTCCATGGCCAGCCCGTGAAGAGCTTTCGCTCTTCACCCATGGCTACGAACATTTTCGGAAGGGCTACCCCCGCACCAGCACTCCGCTGACTTGATTCGTGGATTCAAAACCCTGCTTCCTGAACGCTGGACGTTGCTTATGAAAGTCAAAGAAATCGCCACCGCCGCCGGGGTTAACCCGGATACTGTCCGGTTCTACACCCGGGAAGGTCTGCTGCGTCCGGTGCGGAATCCGGATAACAACTACCAGCTTTATGATGCCGAGGATCTGCGGCGGTTGCGGTTTGCCCGGAAGGCTCGGCAACTGGGTTTTTCGTTGCCGGAGATCCGGCAGATTCTGGAGCAGGCGGATGACCATCATTCACCCTGCCCCATGGTGCGGGATGTGTTTACGCAGCGGCTGGCGGAGGTTGAGCGGGAGATTGCGGAGTTGCAGTTGTTGCGCAAGCGGATGGTGTCAGCACTTTCGGCATGGCAGGAGATGCCGGATGGGACGCCGGACGGGCATACGATTTGTCGGTTGATCGAGCATTGGGATGATCCTTCTGCCGGGTCTTGCTGTGGGAGTAGTGAGTGATGAGTGAAGCACCGGTTCTTAGAACCGCTCTGTCGATTTCCGGGGCGTCTTGTCAGGGGTGTGCGAAGAAGATTCGTAATGCCCTGGAGCCGCTGGCCGGTAGTACCGAGTTGGTTGAGGTGAATCTCGAGGCGCAGACGGTGGCCCTGCCTGAGGGTGTGGATGTGGCCGAGGCGGCGCGGATTGTGACGGAGACCGGGTATCCGGCAGAGCCATTGCCTGAGCCGGAGGCGGAGTCCGGCAGCTGTTGTGCGTCGAAGAAAACCACGTCCTGCTGTAGCAGCAAGGCGCAGGAAGAAACCCACAAGCCGGATGAGCCGGCAGCAGAGGCTGCGAGCGCAACTGAGGTGCCGGCCGATGGCGATGCGGTGGTGTTGGCGGTGACCGGGGCGACCTGTGCGTCTTGTGTGAATTCTATCGAGAAAGCCCTGATGTCGGTGCCCGGGGTAACCCATGCCCATATGAACCTGGCGGACAATACTGCCACCGCCAGCGGAGGTGTGGATTCGCAGGCGCTGGTTGATGCGGTGGAGAGTGCCGGCTATGGCGCCCGGGTGATTGAAGACCCGGATGCGGCAGACGATCGCAAGCAGGAAGAGGACAAGAAGCAGTACAAGGTGCTGCTGGTGAAGATGGCCATCAGCCTGGGGCTGGGCCTTGGGCTGATGATCTGGGGCATGGGCTTCGGGTCGATGATGGTGACCGAGGCCAATCAGCTTACCTGGATCAACCTGGGTATTCTCACCCTGGGGGTGATGATTGCCACTGGCGGGCATTTCTATACCGGGGCCTGGAAGGCGTTCAAACACCATAACGCCAATATGGACACGCTGATTGCCCTGGGTACCGGTACCGCCTGGCTGTATTCGATAGTGGTGGCCAGTGTGCCGGAGGCGCTGCCGGAGATGGCGCGGCATGTGTATTTTGAGGCCTCGGCGATGATTATCGGCCTGATCAACCTGGGCCAGGCGCTTGAGCTGCGGGCCAAGGGCAAGACCTCGGAGGCGGTGCGCCGGCTGCTGGACCTGCGGGCAAAGACCGCCCGGGTGATCCGCGATGGCCAGGAGCAGGACATTCCGGTGGAAGACGTGCAGAAAGGCGATCGCATCCGGGTGCGCCCGGGCGAGAAGCTGCCGGTAGACGGGGTGATTGCCGAGGGCTCCACCCGCATCGATGAAAGCATGCTGACCGGTGAGCCCATGCCGGTGAGCAAGGGCGAAGGCGATGAGGTCTCCGCCGGTACCCTGAACACCCACGGCTCCATTATCTATGAAGCCACCCGGGTAGGCAGCGAGACCGCGCTGGCGCAGATCATCAAGCTGGTGAAGAAGGCCCAGGGCTCGAAGCCCGCCATTGGCCGGTTGGCGGACAAGATTTCTTCGGTGTTTGTGCCCTCGGTGATGCTGATTGCCGTGGTGTCGGCGCTGGTCTGGTACAACGTCGGGCCGGAGCCGGCGGTGGTGCACATGATGGTGGCGGCCACCACGGTGCTGATCATCGCCTGCCCCTGTGCATTAGGCCTGGCCACGCCCATGTCGGTGATGGTGGGCGTGGGCAAGGCGGCGGAATACGGCGCGCTGATTCGTCAGGGCGATGCCCTGCAGACAGCCGGCAAGATTGACCTGGTGATTCTGGACAAGACCGGCACCATCACCGAAGGCCATCCAGCGGTCACCCGGGTGCATGCGGTCGATGGCGATGAAAGCCGGTTGCTGGCGCTGGCTGCCGGGCTGGAGCAGCATTCCGAGCATCCTTTAGCGGAGGCGATTCTGGCGCGTGCCAAAGAAGATGAGGTCTCCGTGGAAGCCGTCACCGGCTTTGAAGCGTTGAACGGCAAAGGTGTTCAAGGTGAATTTAACGGCGAAACAGTGCGCCTGGGTAACCGGCGCTGGCTGGAAGCCGAAGGGCTGTCTGTAGACGCCCTGAATGAAGCCGCCCAAGCCATTACCCGGGAAGCCGGCACACCGCTGTTCCTCGCATCAGGGCAACAAGTGCTGGGTGTTATCGGCGTGGCCGATGCCATCAAACCGGATTCCGAAGCCGCTATCCGGCGACTACACGACGCCGGCATCAAGGTGATGATGGTCACCGGTGATGTCGACGCCACCGCCAAAGCCATTGCGGCCAAGGCTGGCATCGATGACTACCGGGCCGAGGTGCTGCCCGAGGACAAGGCCGAGGTGGTGAGCGAAATGCGGGGCAAAGGCTACACCGTGGCCATGGTCGGCGATGGCATCAACGATGCCCCGGCACTGGCGGCGGCCGATGTCGGCTTTGCCATCGGCACCGGTACCGATGTGGCCATTGAAAGCGCATCGATCACCCTGATGCGCGGCTCCCTGCACGGGGTACCGGACGCTATCGAGATCTCCCGGGCGACGGTGAAGAACATTCACCAGAACCTGTTCGGCGCCTTCATCTATAACTCCTTGGGTATTCCGGTGGCTGCGGGCCTGCTCTACCCTGTCTGGGGCATCCTGATGAGTCCGATCCTGGCCGGCGCCGCCATGTCACTGTCGTCGGTCACCGTGGTGACCAACGCCAACCGGCTGCGGTTGTTCAAGACCAGCCACAAACCGGCACACTCGTCTGAAAAAAGGGAGCAGAACTGATGGCAGCGTTTCTGGTCAATGCCACAGGAGTCGCCCTGATGGCCGCCATTGTCTGGTGGTTCTGGCTGCCCGGCTCTGGCAGAAAATCTGGCAATAACGAAGAACACCAACACTGAGGTAACCGCCATGAAAAAACACACCCTGGCCCTTGGCCTGATTGCTGCAATGGGTTTTTCCACAACCGCCCTGGCTGGCGGTGCCGCCCAGAGCATCCATGTATACAAATCGCCCACCTGTGGCTGCTGCGGCGACTGGATCGACCATCTGGAAGAGAACGGCTTCGAGGTAACCGCCACCAACAGTAACGACATGGGCAAGATCAAGGCCGAAGCCGGGCTGATTCCGGGCCTGGGCAGTTGCCACACCGCCTTTGTGGACGGCTATGTGATTGAAGGCCATGTACCGGCAGACGATATCAAGCGCCTGCTTGCCGAGGCACCCAAAGCTACCGGCCTGAGCGTGCCCGGCATGCCGGCAGGCTCCCCGGGTATGGAAATGGGCGACCGGAAAGATCACTACAAGGTGATTCTGTTCAATGAACAGGGCCAGACCCGGATCTTTAATCAACACAACTGATGGTTCGCCCTTCGGGGCTGTGTCGGGCGCAGGTTGCACACCTGCGCCCGAAATCTGCCTATTTTTTCTACACGACAGCCCCGCACTGTTCTATGATGGAACATGGATTCAGAACAATACTGGCAAGGAAACATTTTGAGCCTCAAAACCCGCATTCTCGGGCTGGCTGCGCTGTTGATCGTCGCGGCAGGTGCCGCTTCCTGGCTGGCCTACCGGGCGTTATCGGAAGACATTATTGAGCGCTGGGGCCAGCAGGTGGCCGAGATCCAGGTGCGCTACGACAGCGCACGGCTGCTGCAGTCCCTGGAACGGGAAATCGGGCTGGCCCGGCAGATGGCCAGTTCCTCGGCCCTGATTCAGTGGGCCCGGTCACCGGAAGACCCGAAACTGAAAACCCAGGCCATCCGTCAGATGGAGAGCTTCCGCAGCAACTTCCGCGATAACAGCTACTTTGTGGCGCTGCGTGCTAACGGCCATTACTACTACAACAACGCTGACAACGACTACGCCGGCAACCAGTATCGTTATACCCTGAATCCGGACAAGCCCGATGACACCTGGTTTTTCCAGCTGATCGAGGAAGGCCGGGATTTTCACCTGAACGTCAATCCCGACACCGAGCTGGGCGTTACCAAGCTCTGGATCGACGCACTCATGCGTGACGAAGACAACAACATCGTCGGCATGGTCGGCACCGGCCTGAACCTGGACGACTTTCTGCAAGACATAGTCGATATCGGCCAGGAAGGCATCACCACCCTGTTCGTGGACTACAACGGTGCCATCCAGCTCTACCGGGATCGCAACTACATCGACTTTGCCACCATCATCAAACCGGAAGGCCAGAAGAACACCGTAGACCTGCTGTTCGAAGACCCCCAGGACAAACAGCAAATTCTCGGCATGCTGCAGCTTCTAAAACAGCGCAATGGCGAATACGGCGCGGTAGAAAGCGGATTCGTTACGGTGGACGGTCGCAAACACCTCGCCGGCGTAGCCTTTTTGCCCGCCATCGGCTGGTTCGAGATTACCCTGCTCGACCTGGATGCGCTGATTCCCCGAAGCTATCTCTGGCCGCTGATATCGGTGTTCCTGGTCAGCCTTCTGGTGACACTGGTGCTGTTCCACCTGATCATCCAGTCCCGTATCCTGCGGCCGGTGGTCAGCCTTGAGGAAGCCGTGCACCGGTTAGGGGACGGCCGCTTTGACCTGCCCTACCTGCCCAAGCCAGACAACGAGATTGGCCGCCTGGTAGACCATTTCGAGAAGATGTCCCATTCCCTGCGGGATACCACCCGCGATCTTGAGCAGAAGGTGGCGCAACGCACCGAGGAACTGCAGCGCCTGGCCCGGGTTGATGCCCTGACCGGCCTTAAAAACCGCCGGGGGCTCGACGAAGCCATGAATGAGGAGATTCAACGCGCTGAGAGGGAGCAAAAAGGCTTCGGCTTGCTATGGCTGGACATTGATCACTTCAAAGCCATCAACGACAGCCAGGGCCACCAGGCCGGTGACCAGATCTTGTGTCGGGTTGCACTCTGGCTGAAAGCGGCTGTTCGGCCTTATGACCACCCCGGGCGCTGGGGCGGTGACGAGTTCGTGGTACTGCTGTCACCGTGCGATGCCACCACACTGGAGCAGATTGCCTGCCGTATTCGCGCCGGTGTCGAGCGGGAAAGCAAGCGTAGCGGAACACCGGTTACCATCAGCGTGGGCGGCTATTACTGCCAGCCTGGTGAAGATTTCGATACCCTGCTGCGCACTGCCGACCGGGCCCTGTACGAAGCCAAGAAAAAAGGCCGGAACCGGGTCTGCATCCTCTCGCCGACGGGCGAAGCCTTTCATCCGGCCTGACAGATCTGACTCCCTCTGGCAGAACCGTTATACTCCGCTGCATCACACATTTTTAGCCAGGTTATTTCTCCATGCTCAATGCCGACGCTCTCAATCAGTTGCGCCAGCTGAAAACCGATATCAAGCAGAACAAGGTGGTCTTCCCGGGTACCGTCAAGCCCACCAACGGGCGCTTCGGCTTTGTGGCCCTGGACGAAGGACGGGACGTGTTCCTGCCGCCCGAGGAAATGCAGAAGGTGCTGCCCGGCGACCGGGTAAACGTTACCGAACAGGAAGTGGAAAAGGGCAAAACCCAGGGCGTGGTGGACGAGCTTCTGGAATCGCACCTGACCACCTTCGTGGGCCGTTACCTGATCAAGGGCAAGGGCCACTTTGTGGCGCCGGAAACCCCGGGCATCAACCGCTGGATCTTCATTCCGCCGAAAGAGCGCATGAACGCCCAGCCGGACGACTTCATCTACTGCCAGATTCATCGCCACCCGTTCAAGGACGGCAAGGGCCAGGCCAAGGTACTGCGGGTGATCGGCAAGGCCGGTGAACCGGGCATCGAACGGGCCTTCACCCTGGCCAACTTCGACTTGGCCGATGCCTGGCCGGAAGAAGTGCAGAAGCAGGCCGATGCCCTGGGCGAAGAGTCTGTTTCCGCCCATACCGATGGCCGCGAAGACCGCACCGCACAGCCCTATGTCACCATCGACAGCCCGGGCACCCAGGACATGGACGATGCCCTGATGGCCACACCCAACGCCACCGGCTGGACCCTGTCCATTGCCATTGCCGACCCGACTGCGATGATTGAACCGGGCAGCCCGGCCGAGGAAGAAGCCTTCAACCGGGCCACGGCAATCTACTTCCCGGGCGAGCCGCTGCCCATGCTGCCAGACACCATCAGCACCCGCCTGTGCTCACTGATGCCGGATGTACCCCGGCTGGCGCTGGTGTGCGACCTGCAGGTGAACAACGATGGCAGCCTGGGTGACTACAGCTTCCACCAAGCGACTATATGCTCCAAGGGTAAGCTCAGCTACGAGCTGGTCTCGCACCTGATTGAAGGCCGGGAAGACGACGACATCAAGGCCCTGCCAGACGCCGTGGCCAACAGCCTGGACCAGCTGCACCAGGCCGCCACCGCCCTGCGCAAATGGCGCGCCGAACACGCACTGCTGAGCAACGATCGGCCGGAATTCCGCCTGCGGCTGGACGAAAACAAGCGCATCCGGCTGATCGAGCCGGCAGTGCAGAACGAAGCCCACCGGCTGGTGGAAGAGTGCATGGTGGCGGCCAACCGCTGCGCCGCTGACTTCCTGAACCAGCAGGGCCAGGGGCTGTTTATCCAGCACCCGGGCCTGCGGGACGACCGCGCCGACAACATCCGCAAACTGCTGGAAGGCTACGCGCCGCACCTGGCTGAGCACGATGCCAGCACCGCCGAGGGCTTCAAGGCCCTGATGAAACACACCGAGCAACTGGAAGCGGAAGTACCGGTTAAATCCATTTTGTCCCGCCAGCTGGCCCGGGCAGAGCTGGGTTTTGAAGCTGCGCCCCACCAGGGTATGGGGCTGGCCGCCTACACCACCTTTACCTCGCCGCTGCGCAAGTTCTCGGACTTCTACGTGCACCGGCTGATCAAGTCTGCGCTCTGGGATTGCCCCATCAAGGCCCTGAACAGCCAGCAGCTGGAAGCCCTGCAGAGCACCCAGTTCCGGGCCCGCCAGGCCGCCAACACCCTGGAAACCTGGCTGAAAGCCGACTACGCCAAGACCCTGCCGGAAGACCCCATGGAAGGCACCATCAGCCGCACCATGCCCTCCGGCTTCTTTGTGCGGCTGGATTGCAACGGCCTGGAAGGCTTTGTCAGCTGCAAGGACCTGGACGGAAAGTTCAGCTTTGACCCGGTCACCCTGCGCCTGGTGCACAACAAGAACGGCCGTATCTTCCAGCTGGAACAGCGGGTAACCGTGAGCTTTACCGGGGTGGACGACGAGCGCCGGCAGATCAACTTCAAGCTGCTGAACGCAGAAGAAATCCCCACCGGTACAGACAAAGAGGGCGGCTGACGCCGCCCTCTTACTTACTTCTCCAGCATTCTGGACAGGCGCTCATCCTTGGCGCGCCAGAGTTCGCCCAGCCAGTCTTTCATATTCCGGCGGTGCTCGGCATCGCTGGAATAGTCCCGCCCTTTCAGGTGCTCAGGAATGCTCCGGGCACTGATATCCAGCTGGATCTCCGGCACCCGGCCACAGATGAAATCCCAGAAAGTGGGCGCGCCGTTGGGGTAGGCAATGGTGACGTCGACCAGCGTGTCGATGGAGTCGCCCATGGCATCCAGCACAAACGCCGCTCCCCCCGCCTTGGGCACCAGCAGGTGCTGGTAGGGTGATTTCTGCTTGTCGTGCTTGGCCTGGGTAAAGCGGGTGCCTTCGACAAAGTTCATCACGCTGACCGGGGTATAACGGAACTTCTCGCAGGCCTTGCGGGTAGCAATCAGGTCGTCACCGCGCTTTTCCGGATGCTTGATCAGGTACTCCCGGCTGTAGCGCTTCATGAACGGGAAATCCAGGCCCCACCAGGCCAGGCCGATCACCGGCACCCAGATCAGCTGCTGTTTGAGAAAGAACTTCAAAAACGGCGCCTTGCGGTTGAACACCCGCTGCATGGCCAGGATATCCACCCAGCTCTGATGATTGCTCAGCACCAGATACCAGCTTTCGCGCTTGAGGTTTTCCGCCCCGGTCACCTGCCAGCGGGTACCCTGGGTCAGCTTCATCCAGCCGGTATTGCAGGCCACCCAGGATTCCGACACCCAGATAATAGCCTTGGTGCACAGCACCCGGAAGCCCTTGTGGGGAACAATCAGTTTCAGGATAGCCGGAATGTACAACAGCAGGCACCAGAACAGGGTATTGATACCCAGCAGAATGGAATTGAGAATGCCGATCAGGGGCGCAGGCAGAAAACTCAGCATGGTAGTCCTGTTGTAGGTTGTTGGTTCCGAAGGCCTGCATCATAGCAATCACCGGGGCACTTGGGCAGTGGCCCGAAGTGACCATTGCGCCGGTCATCTGTGACTGATTTGCCATGGTGCCGGCACCACCGCCACTCTATCCTTACCCCATTCCCTGAACAGCAGTCGATGATGGAAGGCCCATGCCCAGTGTTCTGAAAACGGTCCGCAATACCGCCTCCGGCCTCACCCGGCAAGGTGCACTTTACGCCGGCAATGCCTTTGACCGGGTGTTCCGCGCCGCCAGCCTGGTACAGGCCGGGCAGACTCCGTTCGAAACCCTGTACAGCGATGGCCTGGTGAGCCTGCGTTATTACCCGCCGCTGCAGGAAGACTTTATCGAGCTGGACGGCATGGTAATTCCGGTGGAACGGAAAACCCACCGCACGCCGATCGTGATCATCCCGCCGCTGGCAGTGAACATGCTGATCTACGATCTTTTCCCCCAGCGCAGCCTGGTGCGCTTCCTGCGGGCCAAGGGCTTTGAGGTGTACCTGATTGACTGGGGCATCCCGAAGCGGGAGCACACCCACTACAACATGCACACCTATGTGGCCGAGTTGCTGCCGGCCTACCTGAACAGGGTGCGCGAACACAGTGGCGAACAGGAGTTGTCGCTGCATGGCTGGAGTATGGGAGGCATGTTTACCCTGTTCTATTCCGCCTTGAGTAAAGACCAGCATATCCGCAACGTAAGCGTTCATTCCAAGACGTGGTTGACCTACTTCACGTCACGCAGAGGCCTCAATAACCCCGGCGAGACCTTGTACTGCTTCCTGCCATCGTCACCCAGCACGATCACACTTTTGCGGTTGATC
>Ga0208062_100034_pt1 | contig 37383 bp, 30 predicted proteins | sample DeeseametaMP0261_FD_184217 | JGI IMG/M metagenome (GOLD analysis project Ga0208062, IMG submission 184217) | Marine microbial communities from the Deep Atlantic Ocean - MP0261 (SPAdes) | ecosystem: Environmental > Aquatic > Marine > Oceanic | place: South Atlantic Ocean | collected 2011-01-01 | reverse complement strand
CTGTCTCTGGTAAGCTTGCTGGATACGATGACACGGTTTCAGAGTCAATCATGAACCGCCGTGGTACGGAACCGTATGCCCGGTGGTGTGAGAGGACGGGGGAGGCAACTCCCCCTCCTACTCGATGGCTGTGTCCAAATTGTGTCCATGGTGTGTCCACGGCTTTTAGGCATTTCTCTGGGCGAAAAAACTCTGACCTTTGCACTGAAAGATTGCATCTTGCGCAATAGACACATAAAAGGACCTTACTGACCACTTGCAATGCATTACCGAACAAAATGGCGCTGAGGGCTCCGGCATGCGCCTTTACCATTGAGCTGTGTTTACTTTTTGGACTCCAGTTTTTCACTGTACTTTGAGTAAAGACACCAAGCGGTCAAAACCGCACCGGTTAGAATCCCAACACTCATGGAAATCAATATCGCAGATTCCATAGTCATGGTTCACCTCGCGACCAACTTCAGCTGCAGACATACACTCGCAACAGAAAAGATATGAGAGACCAGTATACTCGAATCAAGCGCAGCTCCAACGCTGCTTCTCGGCTTGTTCATCGTCTCTTCATGGCCCAACCCAACCTGCTATTAAGTTGGCTTGCTGACTAGGGTTTAGCCTTCCATAGAGGGGTGGGCAATGCCCCTTCCACCTCACTCGGCTCGGGCGGTTGTACCATGTCCCGGTTATATAAAATCACCCGTTTCAAGTGACGGGCGAGCCACAGAGCGGTATACCTGAGTCACCTCAGCCAATATCGACAACGATATTTCTTCAGGAGATTCAGCACCAATATCAAGGCCCGCAGGGCCGCGTAAAGACCGCGCACAATCGGCCAAACCTAGCTCTCTCAGCTGACGAACTCGTCTTTTGTGAGTGCGCTTGCTTCCGAGGGCGCCGAGATAATAACAACTACCTCCTAGAAGGGTTTGGAGAATAGGCATTTCCCAGTCATGGTCATGGAACATGGTGACAGCAGCGGTCCACGGGTCGAGCTCCGGACATGAAAACATTCGGGCTGTAGACAATCTAAAGGTCGATGCGCCAGACTGAGCTGCAGACATTAGCGTTCCCTCATCAGGGGAAAAAACCATGACCTCATGCCCACTGGCCACTGCAACCTGACTCAGGGCCATGGCGTTGAGTCCCTGTCCGATCACAAACAGCCGTTGACGGGGGTAAAGCCAACGTCGGACCATCCCCTCGGATGGCGGGGTGACGTCGGTATCCATCACCACACGCGAGGTCGAGGCCATGGTATCGATCTCCAGCGCCGCCGGGCGGCGTGCGCCATGCGCCTTTAGCAATTCTGCTAGAGTGCACCCGCCGGTCTGGACGTCAATATAGATTTCAACGCCAGCCCCACAAGGCAATCGAATGTCTAGGAACGGTGACCCAGCGCCCAGGCGCAACCAACGATTTTGGCCCTCCCTAATGGCTTCAAGCGACTCGTGAACAATCAACCGGTCCCCACAGCCGGTGCCAGTAAGGCTGCCCACACAATAACCTTTACCGGTGACCGCCATCTGGCTGCCCAATGGCCGAGGCGACGAACCATCTCGGCAGACCAAAGTAGCCAAAGCCATTGCCTCACCGTGGCTACGGAAATCCCGGGCCGCCGCGAGGACCGCAACCTCGTCCGGAATCAACCGGCCAGGTCCATTGGCTCGACGACCACCGGGCTGTCCGCGTCGAAACGAACGCCTTCGCGAAGCATGAACAGTGGACGGATCGCTTCTGACGCGTTGACGGTTACCCCGCTGTTATCCACCAAGGTAAAGCGGCCCTTGACCTGCTGCAGCACTGACACGTCAGCGATTTGACCAACCGAAAGGCTGCCAACCTCATCATCAATAGCCAGCATGCCAGCCGCATTGCTCGTCACCGTGGCAATCACTTCGTTAAGCGACACGCCCAATGCCAGCATTTCAGTCATTGCGTGGGTTAGGCAGAAGCGCGTCTTGCCGAAGAACGGGCTCGTTTCCCGGTTTGCGGTCTTTGCCTGACCGGCGTCGGTGTTATAACCGTGCATGTCGGCCCCAAGGGTGTTGGGGAGAATGCCGGCTTCAATCACCTTGCGCGCCATCTCGAAGCTAAAATGGGAACCGTGCCCCACATCCACACGAAGGCCCCGGTCTAGTCCCGCACGGATGATCGGATGCAGTTCTCCGGTCTTGCTGGAGATAAACCCGCCCGGGTGCCGGGTGAAGGGATGCGCCAGAATGTCCCCTTCCTTCATCAGCGGCACCAACTCCTCTATCACGGTGTCGGGATCGTCGATGCCCTTACCAGCCTCTGGCCATATCTGACCTAGGTGTATGTACAGGGGGACGCCAATGCCCCGGGCGATATCCCGGGCCTGCTTGATCACGTCCATGCCCCAGCGTGATTTACCGCCGACTTCGGCATGGGCCTTGATGCCCTTGACCAAGTCCCGGTTGGCCAGGCCCACCTCTATCGTCCGCTTCACATCAACGTCTTCCGGACTGTAGAGCTGCGGGTAGTGATGCCCCTCCAGTCCGCCCACCAGGTAGGCGGACAGGAAACACAGAACACGGCTGTGGGCGGGTTCGGAGATGTAATGGCGAAAGGCCGGCAGCGTCATCAGGCTGGGCCCGCCCTGATCCACCAGTGTCGCCACACCGGCCTGCACACCGCAACGATCCGGATTGAGCCCGAAGCGCCCGGTCACATGCTCGAACACATGTGCATGGGTATCGATCAGACCGGGGGTTACGAGGCGGTTCTCCGCATCAATGACCTCCTCGGCCAGATCCGGGTTAATACCCGCTTCCACCGCCGCAATGCGACCGTCCTTGATGGCGACATCCAGAACGCCATCGCTCCGGTTCGCAGGATCAACAACGCGCCCCGACTTCAGCAGCAGGTCGTAGGGTTTACGTTCCATAAGCCTTCTCCTCTCTGTAGGCGCGCGAGCGGCACGGGTATTGCTTTCGCTCTTCATCTGACGCCGCGACATCAAAAAATTATGCAGTACACGAACTAATAGTATACAGTAGCCCTAACCAAATTAAACAGTGTACTGATTATTTTCTGAAATACATTTCCATGCTTAACAGCAAGTTGCCGTTTTTAAAGCCTTTTTAATTTAGCTTTCTGGCGGCGATTCCCGGAGGAACTGAAGGTGCAGAGCAAAAACCACGACGAAGCATCAGTCACGCAGGAGCGCGGTGTCGGCGCCAGAAAGGTGCGTAAAGAAGACGACCGCTACATGAGAGGACGTGGTGAGTACGTGGGCGACATGAGTCTGCCTGGCATGCTCGAAGTCGCATTTCTTCGCAGCCCGGTCGCCCATGGACGAGTGAAAAACGTCACCAAACCCCCGGGTTCCGAGGCGCAGGTTTTTGTTGCGGCCGATCTGGTCGGCGTAAAAGGCATCCTCGCGGATTCAGCGCTGCCGGGATTCAAGTCATCGGAACAACCCATCCTGGCCAACGACAAGGTTCGCTATGTTGGCGAACTGGTTGCTGCCTGCATCGCCTCGGACCGGGCCAGGGCCGAAGACCTGGCCGACGGGATCGAGCTGGAGATCGACAACCTTCCGGCGGTATCAGATATGCTGGAAGCCCTCGAGGAGGGCGCGCCACTGGTCCATGACGAATGGGGCGACAACATCTTCCAGCACACCCTCGTTGACGGTGACCTGGACACCGTCCGTCGCGAGGCTGCCATCAAGATCGAACGGGAGTTCCGCACCGCCCGCCAGTGCATGTCTCCCATGGAGGGACGCGGTGTTCTCGCGGTCTGGGACAAGCGGCTGGGGCAGCTCCAGGTGTATACCTCGACACAGATTCCCCACATCGTCCGTACCGGCCTGTGCGAGTGCCTGGGCTTGAGCCATGAGCAGATTCGGGTGGTGGCGCCGGATGTTGGCGGCGGCTTCGGCTACAAAGGCATCCTGCTGGCGGAAGAAGTGTGTGTCGCCTGGCTGGCGATGCATCTCAAGCGCCCGGTGCGCTGGCTTGAGGACCGGCGAGAGCAGCTCACCGCCAATGCCAACTGCCGCGAACACCACTACCGGGTCACCGCCTATGGCGATGCATCCGGCCGGTTACTGGCCATGGACACCGACGCCGTCGTTGACGCGGGCGCCTATTCCTCGTACCCGTTTTCCGCTTGCCTGGAAGGCGCCCAGGTGGCCAGTATCCTGCCCGGTCCCTACGACTTCGGTGCCTATCGCTGCAGCACCATCTCTGCATCGACCAACAAACCACCGATTCTCCCCTATCGGGGTGTGGCACGCACCGGCGTGTGCTTTGCCATGGAACTGACCATTGATGCCCTTGCACGGGCCGCCGGACGGGAACCTTCCGATGTGCGCCTGGATTGCCTGGTGAAACCGGAGGACATGCCGTTCAACAACATCACCGGCAAGCACTTCGACAGCGGCAACTACATCGAGTGTGTGCAACGCGCCGTGGCGGCAATCGACCTGAAAGCCGTGCGCCAGCGACAGCAGCAGCCCGAACCCGACGGTCGCCTGATTGGCCTTGGCATGTCCATATTCTGTGAACAATCCGCCCACGGCACTTCGGTCTACGCCGGCTGGGGCATCCCCATGGTTCCGGGCCACGAACAGGCCGTGGTCCGGTTGACGCCCGATGGCACCCTGGAGGTCCGGGTGGGCATCCATTCCCACGGCCAGGGACTGGAAACAACCCTGGCCCAGGTTGCCGAAGAGGTCCTGGGGATCGACACAGACCAGGTGCAGGTTGTTCATGGTGATACCGCGCTGACCCCCTACTCCACCGGCACCTGGGGGTCACGCTGCATGGTCATGGCAGGGGGCGCCGTTGCCCGCGCCTGCACAGCCCTGGCCTCAAGGATTGCCCTCATCGGCGCCCACCTGCTTGAAGTGCCGGCGGAGTCGGTCAAGGTGCAGGACGGCGTGGTGTGCTCATCGGAAACCAGCGGCACCGTCACCCTGCAGGACGTAGCCCGCGTCTGGTACCTCAAGCCCCAGTTGCTTCCGGACAACGTCGATTCCGGTGGCCTTGAAGTCACCGTCGGGTATAAGCCACAACGGGACAGTGGCACCTTCAGCTACGCCTGCCACGCGGTTGTGGTTGCAGTCGACCCCGAGCTTGGCACCACGGAAATCCTGGATTACGCCATCGTCGAGGACGGCGGCGTACTGGTAAATCCCATGATCGTTGACGGTCAGGTCTATGGAGGCGTCGCCCAGGGCATCGGCACCGCCCTCTATGAGGAGATGCCGTTTGACCGGAACGGCCAGCCACTGGCTTCGACCCTGGCCGACTATCTGCTGCCAGGCGCAACGGAAGTGCCGGCCATCACAATCGACCACATGGAAACGCCGTCGCCGTATACCGAGTTTGGCCAGAAAGGCATTGGAGAGAGCGGTGCCATCGGGCCACCCGCCGCCATTGTGAACGCCATTAACGATGCACTCCGGCCCCTGCAGGCAGAGATCTGCGAAGTGCCGGTCACTCCACAGCGCCTGTTGCGTGCCATCAACAAGGCCCGAACGGCTGCCACCAGGGAGGCCGTATCATGAAACCACAGGCATTCGACTATCAACGGGCAGAGACCATCATCGACGCCTGCCAGGGCATGACCCACGGCGACACCCGCCCACTGGCGGGAGGCCAGTCCCTGGGCCCGATGCTGAACCTTCGGCTGGCACGGCCCGGCACCCTGCTGGACGTGTCTGTCACCCGGGAGCTCAGGGGCGTAAAACGCGTAAACGGGGGCGTCCTGATCGGCGCCTCGGTCACCCACGCCGAAATTGAAGACGGCCTGGTTCCGGACAACACCGGTGGCATTCTGCCCCAGGTGGCTCGTGGCATTGCGTACCGTGCGGTCCGCAGCCGTGGCACGATTGGGGGCAGCCTTGCCCATGCCGACCCGGCCGCTGACTGGGCCACCACGCTGACGGCGCTGAGGGCGCAGGTCGCTCTACAACGTCAGTCCACCCAGGGAGCCGTCCGTCGCCGCCTGTATCTGAAAGACTTCATTTCCGGCGCCATGCAGACGGTCATTGGCGAAGACGAACTGATGATCGCGGTCTTTGTGCCGGATGTCCCCGAAGACCACCGTTTCGGCTATTTCAAGCTCTGCCGCAAGACCGGCGAACTGGCCCATGCCATGACCGCCATTCTCAGGGGCTCCGAGCCGGACGATCAACGGGTGGTATTCGGCGCCCTGCCCGGTGCGCCAATCGTTCAGACCGGCGCTGACGCCCTGGAACCTGACGTCTGGCGTGAACTGCTCGCCAGGCGCTACCCCGATATGGACGACGTGGAACTCGCGGTGCGTATTCGCGTTATGAAAGAAGCCTTCGAGCGGAGCAAGACCCGATGAACAGCAAAACGGTAACCATCAACGGCCGCGCGTCTGATCTGAACATTGAGCCCCGGCGCAACCTGGCAGACTACGTCCGTGAGGACCTGTTGCTGACCGGCACCCACGTGGGATGCGAACAGGGCATCTGCGGCGCATGCACCGTCGTCAAGGACGGTCGCCCGGTGCGTTCATGCCTTACCTGGGCCGCCAGTTGCGAGGGCAGCGACGTCCGGACTATCGAGGCCTATGACACCGACGCCGTGATGACCCGGCTGCGCGAGGCGTTTTCCCGGGAGCACGCCCTGCAATGCGGCTTCTGCACGCCCGGCATGCTGATTACCGCACAGGACATCGTTCGGCGGTTTGCCGGCCAGACCATCAGCGACAAGCGCATCCGCTACGAGCTGAGCGGCAACCTGTGTCGGTGCACCGGTTACGTGGGGATTGTCCGGGCCATCCAACGAGTGCTGGAGAGCTACGGCGACCAGCCTGTTCCGGACCTGGCAACCGCCCCGTCGTTGGGCGTTATGGAACTGCAGGATTTCGACGCCATCCCCTTGGAGGAGAAAACCCGGGACGAGAGCCGGGGCCCAGCCACCCGCAGCGTGGCAGAAGGGAACGGCCGGCGCATTGAAGCCCAGTTCGAGCTGGCGCACCCGGCCCCCGCGGTCTGGGCCATCCTGCGGGACGAGCTGCCCGCCGTGGTGGCCTGCCTGCCGGGCGCCGAGCTGTCGTCCATGAACGACGACGGCTCCCTGGAAGGCTTCTTCCACGTCAAACTGGGCCCGGTCTCGGCACGCATTGCCGGCGAGGGCAAGGCCACGTTCGATGACAGTCGCTGGCACGGGGAGGTCAGTGGTCAGGGCACCGACAGTCGCTCCAACTCCCGGGCCAAGGGCACGCTCTCCTTCTCCCTTGAGGAGCTGGACGAGTCCGCCAGCCGCATGACCGTATCGATCAGCTTTGAGATGAGCGGCGCCCTGGCCCAGTTCAGCCGCGGTGGTCTGGTGGAGGAAATCATCAGCGTGCTGATCGAGCAGTTTCAAACCAACTTTGGCCGGCATATGGCCGGCGAAGCCCCGGTGAAACAGTCGTCCCTTGGCATTTTCCAGCTCACCTGGATGGCCTTCAAACGGTGGCTGCGGCGCCTGTTCTGAGGCGCCCGGTTTTACCGCTTATTGGCATTGGCCCGGGCTGATGGGTAACAATAGGCCGTTGTTGGTTTCGACTCATCAGAAGGACACTGTTGCCCATGCCCGTCAACGCCCCTGTCACTGCCGCCGAACAGGCGTCGGAAGAACGTCTGGACATCCTGTCGGAACGGCCGGGCTTCCTGATTCGGCGCCTGCACCAGATTCACGTTGCGTTGTTTCATGACGAATGCGAGGCCTTCGGCCTGACGCCGGTCCAGTTCAGCGTGATCACGGCGCTGGAAGATGAGGAGCTGGACCAGAAGCAGCTGGGCCAGAAGGTGGGTATCGACCGGGCATCCACGACGGATGTGCTGCGTCGGCTGGAGAAAGCCGGCCTGATCGAACGTCGGAAATGTCCCGAAGACGGTCGCCGGCAACTGGTACGCCTGACGCCGGAAGGTGAGTCATTGTTGACGAAAGTCGCGGGCAGCGCCCTGCGCGCCCATAAGCGCACGTTGCAGCCACTGACCAAAGCGGAACGCGAACGCTTCATTCGCTATATGCGCAAAATTGTCAGTGCCAACAACGAGCATGGGCGCGCCTCCCTGAAGCTGTCCTAGGCGGTCGCTGCCTCGCCGCCAAGGTAGATCCGGCGTACGTCCGGGTTGTTCAGCATCTCTTCCGCCGTGCCACTCAGCATGACCTCTCCGGTGCTCAGCAAGTAGGATCGGTCACACAGGTCCAGGGCGGCGTAGGCGTTCTGTTCCACCATAAGAACCGTTGTGCCGCTCTCGCATATGCTCGAGACCAGCTTGAAGACCTGCTCCACGAAGTTCGGGGCGAGGCCAAGGGACGGTTCGTCGAACATCACCAGGCGGGGCCGCGACATCAGTGAGCGGGCAATCGCCAGCATCTGCTGCTCACCGCCGGAGAGTGTACCGGCGGCCTGGCGCTCCCGTTCCGCAAGGCGGGGAAACATTTCCAGTTTCTGCTCAATGTCGGCGCTGACGCTCTGGCGGTCATACCGGCAGAACGCGCCCATCTCCAGGTTTTCCCTTACCGTCAGCTGAGGAAACACCCGTCGACCTTCCGGGCAATGGGCGATACCCAACCGGATGATGTCCTGAGGAGCGGCATTGTGTATGGGTTCGCCCTCAAACAGGATACGCCCCTCCCGCACGGGTTCAAGGCCGCTGATGGCCCTGAGGGTGGTGGACTTGCCCGCCCCGTTGGCACCGATGAGGGTGACAAATTCCCCTTCTTTCACTTCCATGGAAACGTTTTTGACGGCCTCGGTGGCGCCATAGCGAACGGACACGTTTTCAAGCTTAAGCACGTTTCACTCCTGAGCCCAGATAGGCTTCGATGACATCGGGGTTATTCTGGATGGCCTTGGGATCCCCCTCGGCAATGACCCGCCCCTGGTTAAGCACGACAATCCGGTCGGAAATCGACATCACCATGTGCATATCGTGCTCGACAAGCAGCACCGTCACGCCACTGTCGCCAATACGGCGGATCATGGCCTTGAACTCGTCGGTTTCCGACGGGTTCAGGCCCGCCGCCGGTTCGTCCAGAAGAAGAATCCTGGGGCTGGCGGCGAGGGCGATCCCCACCCCGAGGATGCGCTGCTCGCCGTAGGAAAGAGACCCCGCCCGCTCGTCCGCGCGATGGCGGAGATCCAGGAAATCCAGCATCTGCCAGACCCGGGCCTTGAGCTGGGCCTCCTCGCTGCGGAATTTGCGCAGCCGCAGCAGTGACTGAATCAGGGAAGCCCGGCCCTGCAGGTGGTAGGCGGTCAGCAGGTTATCGAAGACCGACTGGTCATCGAACACACTGGTGCGCTGGAAACTGCGCACCAGGCCACGGGCGGCGATGCTGTGCGGAGAGTGCCCGGTGATCTCTTCGTCAAACAGGTGTACCGTTCCGGAAGTCGGCGGCATGTACCCGGAAATGACGTTGTAGGCCGTGGTTTTCCCCGCGCCATTCGGACCAATCAGACTGACAATCTCACCGGCCGGGATATTGAAGGTTACATTATCCAGTGCCACGAGACCGGCGATTTTCATGGTCACGCCTTTCAGTGACAGCACCATCTGGCCTGACTCGGATACCTGGGTTGCATGGGTCATCAGTTCGCCTCCTTTGCAAGCGAATGGCCGGTTTTGCGCTGGGAAATGGCAACGGGCGAGCGTAGCCACGCGATGAAGTCATAGATAGCTGGCACCAGTCCCCGCGGCAGAAACAGCAGAATAATGATCATGGTGATGCCGTAGATTACCCACTGCACTTCGGGCTGAACGACACCGCGAAGCAGTTCCGGCATCAGACCGAAAATCAGCCCGCCGATAATGGGTCCGCCAAGGGTACCCTTGCCACCGGCAACCACCATGATGACCATGGTGACCGTGTAGATGAACAGGAAGACATCCGGGTCGATAATGCGCACGGTATGGGCATAGAGCCCTCCGGCCGCACCGGCGATGGCCGCTGAGATGATGGCCGCCATCGACAGGAAATAGGTGACCGGAATGCCCACCGAGGTCGCCAGCGTTTCGTTCTCACGCAGGGCAATCATGGCGCGGCCCTGGCGGGAATTAACCAGCATCGCCACCAGCAGGTACGCAATCACACCCACCGCCAGCACCAGCCAGTAGATGGCGGCTTTGGAAGTAAGGTTGATCAGCCCTTCACCCGGCACCCAGAGATTGAGCGGTGGTATGGAAATCATCCCCATCGGACCTTCGGTCAGGTCGGTCCAGTTCAGGGAAATCATGCGCATCACCTGCGCAAAGCTGATGGTGATCACCACGAAATAGGCACCGCGCACCTTGAACGCCAGCTTGCCTACCAGCCAACCAAAGAACGCGGTTACCAGGATCGCGGTGGCGAAGGCCATCCACACCGGCTTGGCGTCCACCTGCCAGCTCATGCCAAAACCGATATCAATATCGAAGCCGAGCGACATCAGCGCGCTGGTGTAAGCGCCGATACCGAAGAAGGCCGCGTGGCCGAGTGACAGCTGGCCGGTGTAGCCCAACAGCAGGTTCAGGCTGATGGCGGCAATGATCATGATACCCGCCGAGCCCATCACCGACAGAACGTAGGGATCACTCCACAAAAACGGGAAGAGCCCAAGAATCGCGACGAAGATTGCAAACAGTTTCCAGTTCATATCAGCCTACCCTCTCTTTTGCAGCAAACAGACCCTGAGGGCGAAACAGCATAACAACGATGATAACTAGGAATCCGAACGCATCCCGATAGGCACTGGATATATAACTAGCGCCAAACTCTTCTATGAAAGCCAGCAGGAAGCCGCCCAAAGCAGCGCCGCCCAGACTCCCCAAACCACCCAGAATGACAATCGCAAAGGCTTTGAGGCTTGCCAGATCACCCATCAGGGGCGTCGCCACGAACATCGGTGCCAACAGTGCTCCGGCGACCGCAGCCATTGCGGAACCCAGGGCAAAGGTGACCGTATAGATACGCTTGACGTTGACTCCAACGATCCGAGCGGCATCCTGATCCTGGAACGTGGCCCGAATGGCCAATCCAAAACGGGTGCGCTCAATGCCCAGGTAGAAAATCACCAGTAGCACCGCCGAGATACAGAAAACAAACACGCGGGTGGGAGAGATGGCGATGGCTCCCATGGAGATAGGATCCTGTGAGAAGGGCGTCGGAATGATCTTGGCCACTCCCCCCCAGATCATCAGCTCAAGATTCTGCATGATGATCATGATGCCGATCATAATCAGCATGACTTCATCGATATTCTTCAGGTCTTTGCGGCGCAGGAACACATACTCGATCAGAGCGCCAATCAACATCCCGATAAGTGCAGCGACCAGAATCGAGCTGAAGAAATCGAGATTGATTAAGGTCACCATGCCGTAAGCGGTATACGCACCCAGAGTGTATAGCTCACCGTGGGCAAAATTGACCACCCGCATGATGCCAAAAATGATGGTCAGACCAATGCCCAGCAGCGCGTAGGTTGACCCCAGCACCATGGCATTGATGACGTGTTGAAGAATCTGGTCCACTTGCCCTCTCCCAGCATTTTATTCTGAGTTTACAGGGCAGAAACCACTGGGTTTCCGCCCTTAAGATGGTTATTGAGCAGAGACTTCACCGTCTTTGAGCTGAACAACGTAAACGTTGGGCTCGTTCTGTCCGCTTTCTTTGCCTTCAGGTCCGTCTTTGAAGAACGAGATGTCCCCGTTCACCCCTTTAACCTGGACATCCCAGAGAGCCTCCCGGATGGCGTCTGGCTCTGTGGAGCCGGCGTTCTCAATGGCTGCCGCAATGGTCATGATGCCGTCATAACCGCGAAACCCTTCACTCAAGCCCGGGAAGGAGTAGCCGGCTTCAGCCCACGCATCCACGAACGCGCCCGCGATGTCAGGATAAACAGAACTTTCAGGCGTCCAGGGAGAAAAGAACAGCAGGTGTGAGCTGGTATAGCCTTTCGGTCCCGGTGACTCCAAGAGGGGCTCAGGAAATGAGCCGCCGGTGGTCACGATACGCTGCGACAGTCGCTGGTCAGCGGCCTGACGAATGCCCAAAGTCAGCTGCTCAACCCCCGACGTCATGATTAGAGTGTCACTGCCGGTACCTTTTAAGGCGGACAATTGGGCCGACAGATCGACAGTGTCCGGAGATACCGTTTCCTTACGGCCAATCTCGATGCCGTTGGCCTTGAACATCTTTTCAAATTCCTGTGAAGCGCCCAGGCCCCAGTCGTTGTTCACCGACAGGAAATCCACTTTCTTGATGGGAGGATCGAAGTTGTCGAGTTTCTTGGCGAACGCCTGCGCTTCCATGGCGGATGTGGGGGCAATCCGGAAGATCCATGGGTTGCCGGCTTTGGTGATCTTGCTGGACGAGGAGGTCTCCACCACCATCGGGACGCCATACTCCTCAAGCTTCGGCATGGTGGCCAGGGTGTATGTTGAGCTCCAGGCGCCCATGATTACCGGCACCTTGTCGCTGAGAATCAGCTTCTCAGCGGCGTTCACGGCTTCCCGTGGATTGGACTTGTTGTCTTCGATAATCAGTTCAACCTCGCGTCCCAGCAGGCCGCCCTTTTCATTGATTTCAGCGGCGGCAATCCGGGCACCGTTTGTCACATAGTTTCCCGATGCGGCAACCGCACCGGTCAGGGGCTGGGACACACCGATTTTAATTGGATCGGCGGCCCACACTGGCGTGGCCGCCAGGGTTCCAACGAGTAAGGAGGCAAGGTAGCGCTTTGAAATAGCCATGGGTGTTCCTCTCATGTTTGACGTTGTGGTATTGGTGTCACGAAGCATCAGACGCGGGTTTGCCGGTATTTCATGTCCCGGTACGCACCTGACAGGACCGGGGGATACTTTGCTTCTCCCTCCGGGGCGACGCACTCAATCAGCGCGTCGTAGTTCGGGTGATGGAAAAACGCGACGGAAAGCCGCGGTTCCTGTGGGCTGCCCGCAGGCGGGTTGACGACCCGGTGGGTGTTCGAGACCCATCGGTCGTTGGTCCAGCGCATCAGCAGGTCACCAATATTGACGACAAAGGTGTCCGGAGCTGTCTCCACATCCACCCAGGTACCGCTGCGGGTCAGTACCTGCAAGCCACCCGGCTTGTTCTCGCTGTTCAGGATGGTCAGCATGCCGTAGTCGGTATGGGCGCCGGCCCGAAGCTGGCCACTGGCCGGCGACGAGGGCTGTGCGGGATAATGATTGACCCTCATTGCGGTGATGTGCCGGTCAATCCTGGTGGCGAAAAAGGTCTCGTCCAGCCCGAGGGCCAGTGCACAGAGCGACATCATCTCTCCGGTCAGTCGCTCCATTTCGGCGTAGTAGCGCTCCGCCACGGCCGACCAGCCAGCGGGCGCATCAGGCCAGAGGTTGGGTATAAAATAACGCTGGCCTTCCTCGCTGGTGTAATAAGGTTCGTCGGGCCACCGCTCACGCCCGAAGTGGTAATACTCCTTGAGATCCGGTGGCGTGGCCTGGTCATTTCCCGCAGACAGCGCTTCAAACCCCAGGGCACGGTAACCTCTTGGTGTCTGGCGATCCGCTGGGGCCATGCGTTGCTTCTGCTCCAGGGGCAGGTCGAAGAACTCATAGGATCGGGCCCGCAGCTCATCGATCAGCGCCGGATCAACACCATGACCGCGAATGGTAAAAAAACCGATTTCACGACAGGTTCGGTCGATCTCCGCAGCGACTTCGCGGCGCGCTTGCGCACCACCGTTCAGTGCCGGTGCGAGATCAATGACGGGGATAACATGGGACATAGACTCAACCTCAATGAAAGTAGGCGCCGCCATCAACAACCAGGGTCTGGCCGGTAATGAACGCCGATTCGTTGCCAACGAAAAACGCCACTGCGCCAACGAGGTCCTCCGCCGTCATATCACGGCTCAGTACCCGACCTTTCAGCGATGGGCCTTTCACGCCATCAATCAGGTTGCTGTTCTGCTTCACGCCATCAGACAGGGTGAAACCGGGCGCGACGCTGTTGACCCGCACACGGTGTTCTCCGCACTCGGTTGCCAGGGCGCGCGTCAGGGAGATCACCGCGCCTTTGCTGGCCACGTAATGGGCCATGAGCGGATTGCCTTTGAAGGCAACCCCCGACGATATGTTCACGATGCTGCCCTGACCCGCCTGCCGGAACGCCGGCATGACGGCTTTGCAGCAAAGGAACAGACCCAGGACGTTGACATCGAACACCCGACGCCAGTCTTCCGCAGTCAGCGACTCAAACCCGGTCGGCACCAGTGACGAGTAGATCCCGGCGTTATTGACGAGGGCGTCGATGGCGCCGTATTCCTTCAGGGTGTAGGCCACCAGGGCTTCAACCTGTTCGGGGTCGGACACGTCCACGTCATAGCCGCACGCCGCCAGGCCGAGCGCCTGCAATGAACGGGCACTGCTTTGTGCGTTCACAAGGTCGGCAATCACCACGCGCATGCCGCGAGTCGCCAGATCCCGGGCCACCGCCAGGCCGATTCCCTGGCTGCCGCCAGTCACGATCACCACGGGTTCTGATTTCATGATGCGGCTCCTGCCCGGGCGGCCTTGAAGAGACTGAGTTCCGGCTGGTAAAAGCCCTTCCCGAGAATGCCGCCCGCGGCGTCTGCGCTCACCAGGGCCAGGTTCACAATTGGCACGGTCTGCTGTTCCGTCACACGACGTGCGCAAACCACGCCGGAGTCGGGGTCCAGAACGTTTCCGGCGCGCGTCGACCAGTCTTCCGGAAGCAACCACTGCCAGTCAGAAATCAGCGAAGGCGCATGGTCCAGGGCCTGCCCCCCAAGACCGCAAAAGTCGATAACCGCACTGTCACCGATCGCACCCAGCACAGGACGCCCTTGCTGATGGGGAAACCGGGTTCCTTCCGGTGGTTGCGCGGGCACGGTCGACCAGTGCTTCTGTCCGCTCAGTCGTATCCCGAATTGCAGGCCATTGCCGCCGGCAGCGACCACCTGGTCCGAAGAGCCCGGTGCACGGGGGCCAAACTGGAGCAGCCAGCCGGCGGCCCCCATCAACACCGGCAGGACGAAACCCGGGCTGCTTTCAAGGAGGTCCCGATACTCGCCAGACAGACCCTGGAGCTGGTCCAGGAGCGCGGCGTTTGCGCGGTCCGTCAGCGAATGGCACTCATTGCCTTCGGCCAGGGCACGCTTGATGATCGCGGCGATCTGGACCGGTGACTTGTGAAGTGAGGGGGCGAGCTCCGTCTTAGCAAACCGGGCATGGCGGCGGAGGTTCTCGAGGCATTCCGGTTCGGGGCAACCAAAACGGATACCGGTTGGCGCGCCTTCCACAACCGGGGCGTACATCTGGCTGACACCATCACCGATGACGAATACCGGCATGGACGGGGAGACCACCTGAGCCAGCGGCGTAACCACGCCCCAATCCTGGGCAGGCTGGAAACTCACCCTGCCGTCGTCGATAAGCCGGGCAGCCTGGTCAGGCGTGGTTGCCTGGCCTTCATACAGCAGTGCATGGAGGGTCGCGTTGCGAATTGCTGCAGGAACATCTGAAGTTACAAACGGAGGTCCCGCATGGAGTACAGTTAAACCATCCAGGTTCGGCAGGACCTCTCTTAGTAAGCAAACCCGCTTGAGGAAAATACCAGCAAACTTCTTGTGTAGACTTCCGTCCAAAGATTCCATCTCACCTCACACCAGAATGTTTTAATGAGCCACCAAGGCAATGCATACACAAGTTGTGCCAAACCCCAAAATATGGATACAAAAATTAATTAGTTATTGTTTTTAAAGGGATTTAAATATTGAAAAAAGTTGAGAGATATAATTATTCGAATCTAGACTGCGCACCATATTGATCAGTACACTAATTAATGCACCAAAAAAGATCGGAGTAGAGGGCAAAGAAAGAGCGCAGATTGGAATTACAAACTGGGGATCAGAATCGAGCAGGGATCATCTATCACCGCAGCGCCGTCGACCCAAACTTCAGATCGAGGCTTATAGCATCTTCAACGCAGCCGGCATCAGAAGGACTCCATAACACCCCTTGACCGCCGGGAGGGGAAATTACTATGCAACAAAGCCCCAACGGGGCCAGAACTACAGAGTTATCACTGGAAAGCGGCGCCCAAGGCTTCAGTGATTCGCACGCCCCTTCTATTCGTCAGCACAGGTGTCCCCATGGGTCCTTAGCTCGCATGTTGATATGGAAGTGATTTAAGCCTCTCCAACCGACTGACCACAAGCCTTTCATTCTAGAAGGCCCACCTTCGGGGCACGCCCGCTACCTGGCAGTGCATGCGCCGGCCGAAAGAACTTTGCTAATGGGCCAAGGAAACTAGGGAAACCTAGAGAAAAAGACTTAACCATATGATTTTATAGGTTTATTAGGAAAAACAACGCGGTTGGCTTACCAATTGCATGCACTTCCTCAGGTTTTTTCACTCAGGAGTATGCAGAATGAATCGTCGAGAGTTCCTTAAGGGCGCCACATCACTGTCTGTTGGTGCCAGTGTCCTGCCTCTATTCAAGGTCCTGCCAGCATCTGCGGCCAGCCAGGAAACCGCCGTGGTCGTGATTGGCGGCACAATTAACAGCCTAGATATTCACCGCAGTGGTACGAACCGGGATAGTTACCAGGTAGCCATCAACTGCTATGACCGCCTTGTCTCGTTCGGAACCAAAACAATGCCGGACGGCTCCTTGAGCTACGACTACGACAATGTGCAACCGGAGCTCGCGGAATCATGGGAAACCAGTGATGACGGCACGGTGCTAACCTTCACCATTCGCGAAAACGCAACTTTCTGGGACGGCAAGCCCGTCACGGCCCATGACGTCAAGTGGTCTCTGGATAGGGCTGTATCTCTAGGTGGCTTCCCAACCGTTCAGATGAAAGCCGGAAGACTGGAGTCGCCAAATCAGTTCGAGGCCGTTGACGACCGCACCTTCCGCATTACACTACCGTTTCCCTCCAAACTGGCACTACCAGACCTAGCAACGCCAATCCCCATCATCATCAATTCGGAAGTTGCCAAGGCGAATGCTACCGCCGCTGATCCGTGGGCCACCGAGTACCTACACCGTAACCCGGCTGGATCTGGGGCTTACAAAGTGGCTCGCTGGGACGCTGGCCAGCAGTTGGTCTATGAGCGCAATGACAAGTGGGTCGGCGGGGACATTCCAGGCTATCAGCGGGTTATTGTTCGCGAAGTGCCGGCCCAGTCCACACGCAGGGCACTAATCGAGCGAGGCAGCGTCACTGCTTCCCATGACATCCCCAACAAGGATGCCAAGGAGTTGGCCAAAAAGCCCGGGGTGAAAATTGTCAGCACCCCTATTGAAAACTGCGTCTACTCCCTGTGCACCAATCTGGACTTCGAGCCGTTCAAGGACAAACGGGTACGTCAGGCAGTGGCCTGGTCCATTCCTTACCAGAAGATTTTTGAGCAGGCGGCCTATGAACAAGGAGTGCCCATGTGGGGCGGCACCGATACCGTGGACAAGATAGCCTGGCCGCAAAAATCACCTTACGAGCAGAACATCGAGAAAGCCCGAGCACTGATGACCGAGGCGGGATATGAAGACGGTTTTGAGGTACCCCTGTCGTTCAATCTGTCCCACGCGGACTGGGCAGAACCAGCGGCACTGCTGATCCAGCAGGGCTTGGCAGATATCGGCATCAAGGCAACCATCGAGAAGATTCCAGGAGCGAACTGGCGCACTGTTGCGCTGGTGGACAAGAAACTGCCCCTACACCTGGAAAACTTCGGTGGTTGGCTGAACACCCCGGACTATTACTTCTTCTGGGCCTACATCAAAGGCAATCTGTTCAACTCCTACAATTATGACAATTCCGAAATGGCCAGACTGGTGGACGACACCCTCGATATGGCCACGGACGACCTCGACTACGCCCCCAATGTAAAGCGCATGATCGAACTGGCCTTCGATGATATCCCGCGGATTCCTCTTTGGCAGCCGACTCTGAATGTCGCTTTCAAGGAGAGCGTGGAAGGCTACGAATACTGGTTCCATCGCCAAATGGACGTCCGCGCCCTCAAGCCGGCATAAGGAGCGAGCAGCATGCCCATCATACTGGATAAACTGCGCAAGGTAGCTCTCCGACTTCTGCAGGCTTTGCCAACAGTGTTCGGCATCCTAGTTGTGTGCTTCCTGTTGACCCGGGCATTGCCCGGGGACCCGGCTGCCTACTTCGCCGGACAGATGGCCGATGCCGAATCCATTGAGGAAGTCCGCAGGACCCTCGGCCTAGACAAGCCTTTGCCAATGCAGTTCGTCACCTATGTCGGAGACCTGATTCAGGGCGATCTGGGCATGGCAATCTCCACCGGCCAGCCGGTCATGTCCGAGCTGGCCAGCCGTCTCCCCGCTTCTTTGGAACTGACACTGGGGGCTCTACTTCTATCGTTTTTGATTGCCGTCCCTCTGGGGGTTCTAGCAGCCACACGACCCAACACCTGGGTTGACCATACCTGCCGGTTCCTGGTCACTGCCGGCGTCTCCCTGCCCACGTTCTTTACCGGATTGGCACTGATGTACGTGTTCTATTACTTGCTCGGCTGGGCCCCAGCCCCAATGGGCCGGCTCGACATGATGTACCTGCCTCCGGAACAGGTGACCGGTTTCCTGACCATTGACGCTATCATCGCCGGCGAATGGGAGGTGCTGGGGGCCGCTCTGGCACAGTTAGCCCTACCACTAATCACGCTGGCCCTGTTCACCCTGGCCCCTATCGCCCGCATGACCCGGGCTGCGATGCTGCAGACCCTGGGTAGCGATTTTGTGCGCACCGCCCGGGCTGCCGGCCTCAGTGGTCGCCGGGTGCTGGTAACTTACGCCCTCCGCAATGCCCTGCTTCCGGTAGTGACCACCCTAGGTATGGTGTTTTCCTTCGTACTTGGCGCCAACGTACTGGTAGAGAAGGTATTCGCCTGGCCCGGCATCGGGTCCTTTGCAGTAGAGGCACTGGTGGTTTCGGATTACGCAGCCGTGCAGGGTTTTGTGCTCTCCATGGCGCTGCTGTTCGTCACTCTCAACCTCCTGATCGACGTGATCTATACCCTGATTGACCCCCGCGTGGGCGAGGAGGCCTGAAATGACCAGTATGACCACCCTAGCAGCCCCAAAACTGGAGGGGCCTCCCCGCACCAGCTACTGGCAGCACCTGCGCCATGTGGCGTCCGAGAACCCTATGACCGGGCTGGCGTTCGCTCTGTTCGCCCTGTTTATCGGCATGGCCTTGTTCGGGCCCTGGCTTGTGCCTCACGACCCGCTGAACACGGGTGTCGGGCCTGCACTACAGGCGCCCAGCGCCGCCCATTGGTTCGGCACTGACCACTTGGGGCGTGATGTATTCTCCCGGGTCGTCGTGGCAACCCGACTAGATCTGCTGATTTCGGTATCCGCAGTGGCAATCTCATTTGTATTGGGTTCCATCATAGGCTGTTTTGCTGGCTACTTCGGTGGCTGGACTGACCGTATCACCGGCCGCTTTGTGGACACCATCATGGCCTTTCCGCTGTTCGTGCTCGCAATGGGTATAGTGGCGGCCGCCGGCAATACCGTAGAAAACATAGTCTACGCCACCGCCATTATTAACCTTCCCTTCTATGCGCGCATGGCTCGGGCGGAAGTGAGTATCCGCCGCAACGCTGGCTTCGTACAGGCAGCCCGGCTATCCGGCAATTCCGAGTTGCGGGTACTGTTTGGGCACATCTTCCCCAATACCCTGCCGCCGATGATGGTGCAAATCTCCCTCAACATGGGCTGGGCCATCCTCAACGCCGCAGGCCTATCGTTCATTGGCCTCGGGGTACAACCGCCAGCGCCGGAGTGGGGCATCATGGTCGCCGAGGGCGCCAACTTCATTATCTCCGGCGAGTGGTGGCTGGTGATCTTCCCGGGGATGGCGCTGATGCTGGCGGTATTCACCTTCAACCTGATTGGCGATGGCCTGCGGGATCTCGTGGATCCCCAGCGCCGCACCTAAGGAGCACACCATGAGCTTACCCTTACTGGACATCCAGCACTTGAGTGTCGACTTCGTCACCCGTAACGGCACGGTACGGGCGATTGACGACATATCCCTTGCCGTGGGAAAAGGCGAAACCCTGGGTATTGTCGGAGAATCAGGCTCGGGCAAGTCGGTGACATCCTATGCCGTAATGCGCATTCTCGACCGAGCCGGCCATATCGCCGGTGGCAAGATCAGTTACGGCGGCATATCCCTGCACAAGGCGCAGGAAAATGACATGAGGGACATCCGAGGCCGGGAGATCTCTATGATTTTCCAGAACCCCCGCGCGGCCCTGAACCCGATCCGTCGCATTGGCCATCAGGTCTCCGACGTACTGATACAACACAGCCAAGCCACTCGTAGCAACGCCCGAGAAAAAGCCATCGAGATGCTGAAAGCGGTTAAAATCCGCGATCCGGAACAGCGTTACGACGCTTATCCCTTCGAGTTATCCGGCGGCATGTGCCAACGGGTCGTGATCGCCATTGCCTTGGCCTGCCGACCTAGGCTACTGATCGCGGACGAGCCAACCACCGGGCTGGATGTCACCACCCAGAAGGCGGTGATGGACCTAATTGTTGACCTCACCCGGGAGTACGACATGTCCACCGTCCTCATCACCCACGACCTAGGGCTGGCGGCGGCCTACTGTGACCGGTTAGTGGTGATGGAGAAAGGCAAAATTGTCGAATCCAATCGCTCCGCCGAAATGTTCCACCGCCCCCGTGAACGCTATACCCAGCTTTTACTACAAGCTACGCCCCACCACGATTCCCGAATCCGCGACTTACTGACACCGGAAGCCCGTGCTCAAGCTCTCGAGCTTCCCGAAACCCGCCCCCCGGGAGAGCCCATACTGACCGTCAGCAACCTGCGCAAGCACTTCGGCAAGACCGGCGCGGAAGGCGGTCACCTCGCAGTACAGGACCTATCCTTCCAGATCCGGAAGGGAGAAAGCCTAGGCCTAGTAGGCGAGAGTGGCTGTGGCAAATCCACCACCTCGTCCATGATCATGCGGCTATTGGACACCAGTGGCGGGACCATCGAGTTCCTCGGTGAGGATATCGCACAAGTGCCGGCCTCAAAGTTCGCGTCCCACCGCTTGCGCGGCAAACTACAGATGGTGTTCCAGGACCCCACCGATAGCCTGAACCCCCGTTGGAGTGCAGCCCAGTCCATTGGTGACCCGATCAGCCGGCTCACCCCAGAACTTGGTCGCAAGGAAAGGGAGTTACGGATTATCGAACTGGCCGGCTTAGTGGGACTACCGGTGCACCTGCTGGATCGCTTTCCCCATCAGTTGTCCGGTGGCCAGAAAGCCCGCGTTGGCATCGCCCGGGCCATCGCCCTGGAACCCAAGTTGCTGATTCTGGATGAACCCACGGCGGCCCTGGATGTTTCGGTGCAGGCGGTAGTACTCAATCTTCTGGAAGACCTCAAACACCGCTTGGGTATGAGTTACCTGTTCATTAGCCATGACCTGAACGTGGTGCGCTTGCTATGCGACCGCATCATGGTGATGCAAAATGGCGTGATCGTAGAGGAAGGGGAGGCCAGTCGGTTGCTGGACGCTCCAGCCACGGACTACACCCGCTCTTTGCTAGCGGCCATTCCCCACCCACCGGAAACCGAACCGGTGCCTGAGGAATGCACGGTATGACCCGATTTCCTCCGCATACGGAACGGGCCAGCAAGGGCACAGTGGTAGACAGTATTGTCCAGACCCTGGCAGACGATATTGTTAGCGGCCGCCTGACGCCGGGCGCCAAGCTCGATGCCCAAGCCATTGCAGAGCGGTTCGGAGTTTCCCGCACCCCCATCCGTGAAACCTTCGGCCATCTGGCGGCCATGGGACTGGTAACCCACCGCCCCAATCGAGGTGTGATCGTTGCCACACTGTCGTTCAACGCTCTCAATGACCTTTACGAAGCGATGGCAGAACTAGAAGCGGCCCTAGCGAGACTCGCTGCCCTTCGTATGAAAAGCCGGCAACGGGAAGCTCTGCGGAAGTTTCACCAGGACTCGGTTCACATGCTACGAGACGGCACCGCCGACGATTATGCTCGTTACAACCACGATTTCCACACCCTGATCTTTGAGGGTGCCCAGTCTAGCCAGTTACAGCAATTAGCAGAAGCCACCCGCACCCGACTGGCACCGTTTCGCCGGGCCCAGTTCCGGATGAGCAACCGGATCAGCAAATCATGGGAAGAGCATGACGCTATCGTCCGGGCCATTCTGGACGGAGATGCCGATGGTGTCGCCCGCCTGATGCGCCTCCACGTCCAGACTGTTAGCGTTATGTCAGCGGAGTTCGTGGCGGAGCACCAATCCTTCCTAGAACCCCCGGGAGAATCTACTGTATGAAGGCCGAATCAACCGCAGGCGTGATCTGCACTCCGGATCACAGGGCCAGTGAGGCGGGCATGGAAATACTCCGGGCGGGTGGTACTGCTATTGACGCGGCCATGTGTGCAGGTGCTGTCCTGTCGGTAGTCTACCCTCACATGACAGGCCTAGGTGGTGATGCCCTGTGGCTGCTAAGCGATGGTGCCCAAGTGGACACACTGCTAGGTCTGGGCCATGCGGGCCAGCGCTTGCCTGTCAACGGCGTCTTGGCAACACGCGGTCCAGCCTCGGCCGCCACGACCGCCGGTGCCCTCCGGGGCTGGTCCATGGCCTACGACTGGAGCACCCACCGCTGGGGTTCTACCATGACCTGGCCTGATCTGCTGGAGCAGGCTATTGCCTTGGCGCGGAACGGCTATGGCATCTCGAGCAATCAGGCGTTCTGGCAGCAACAACGCAGAGATCTGATTCGAGACCTGCCCGACCTCAAGGCCCTGTGTTGTGACGAGGACGGTGAGTTGCTCGCCGAGAACACGCGGGTTACCCGCCCAGAACTGGCCTCCACGCTGGAGCATCTTGCCCGGGCAGGGATAGAGGATTTCTACGAAGGAGAGTTGGCCACCGCACTGGCGGAGGGCTTTGAAAAGCTCGGCAACGGTCTGACCCGGGACGATCTGAGCTCGACAAAGGCATGGCACAGCGTCCCTCTGAGTATCCGCTACCGCAACGGTACGTTTTACAACTTCCCGCCACCAAGCCAGGGCCTGTATACCCTCAGTGCCCTGAACGCCCTCAACTTTGTTAAGTTGGCGGCGATAGAAAACGGCGGAGCTGATTATTTCCACTATCTGGCGGAGGCGGTTAAAGCCCAACTCAGGCATCGCAACCGCCATCTATGCGATCCTGCAAGTGGAACCCTGAACCTGCAGTGGCTGCTCAGCCGCGAGCGAGCAGCCGCCGACTATGCCGCTATTGATCCACAGGTCGCGGTTCCCTGGCAGGAAACCGGCAAACCGGCAGACACCGCTTGGTTGGCGGCCACCGATGCCAGCGGGCGAACTGCCTGCCTGATGCAGAGCCTGTTCCATGATTTCGGTTCCGGCTGCATGGTAGGCGATACCGGCATCCTCTGGCTCAACCGTGCGGCCGGTTTCACCCCAGGTTCTGCACATGCCAATAGTTGGGCCCCCGGCAAGCTGCCGGCTAATACACTCAACCCCTCCGCCTGGCTCGCAGATGACGGCCGCCAGTTCTATTTCGGAAGCCAGGGCGGCGACGGCCAGCCCCAGACACAAATGGTGCTAGCAACACAACTGATTGATTACCAGAAAGGCATAGATCAGGCGCTGCAGGCACCCCGTTTTCTACAGGGACGAAGCTTCTTCGGCAGCAGCGAAAATCTAAAACTGGAGAAGAGTATCCCGCACGCAGTGGGAGAGGCCCTGACTCGCCGTGGTCACGAGATTGAATGGATACCAGAGCTCAGTCCTTTTACCGGTCTGGCCGGCGCCGTAGCGATACACCCGGACGGACGAAGGGAAGCGATGCATGACCCGCGAGGCGAAGGCACCGCACTAGGCCAGTAACTGAAGCATTTCAATCAATCGATCGTTTTAGACCACAGAAACAAGGAAACAACATGGAAATGATCATCGCCTGCTCCGTACTAGGAATTGTCGCTGGCTTACTGGCCGGCATGCTCGGAATTGGCGGGGGTGTCGTCATAGTACCGGCTTTGATAATCATCCTCTCGGCGCAAGACTTTCCCTCGGAGTTTATCGTTATCACCGCGGTGGCCACCTCCCTATGCACTATCATCTTCACCTCAATCTCCGCCGCGCGCGCTCAAATCAAGCGCCAGGCTGTGGACTGGGCCATTTTCCGGCTGTGGGCACCGACAGTAGTGGCAGGTAGCTTCTTAAGTGGCTTTGTCGCTGCCCGCATACCTGCAGTGATACTGGAGATCGGCATTGCCATCTTCTTACTGGTCATCTCCCTCATCATGCTCAGCCGCTGGGTACCAAATCCATCTCGTTCTATGCCCGGAAAGCCCGGCACCAGCGGGCTTGGCCTTTTCAGTGGCGTACTCTCCGGACTCGCCGGCATTGGTGGAGGCAACGTAATGGTGCCATTAATGGTCTTCTTCAACGTTTCCATGCAGCGGGCCGTAGCCACCTCCAGTGCTCTGGGCCTCCCTTTGGCCCTGATGGGTACTCTGGGTTATGTCATCTCGGGCTGGGATTTGCACATAGCACCTTGGTCCGTGGGTTACATTTACCTGCCGGCGGTTGTTTTGATTGCGTTGTTTACGGTGCTGCTGGCTCCCGTAGGTGTAGCACTCAGCCACCGCATCCCCGCACCGACACTGAAGCGATGTTTCGGTGGATTGCTTCTGCTGGTGGCAGGGCGGATGTTGTTTGCTGCGTTGTAAGGCTCTGACCTTTCTGCATGCGTGATAAACAAATTCAAATTGGCATAGACGCCGAGGAAAGCAAGATGACGAAACCTGAATTCAACCTGAGCCTGGACTCTTTGAGGCAAGCCTACACCACCGGCACCATCGCCCCGCGGCAAGTCGTCAGATCGCTGCGTCACCGCTGCGACAGTTACCTGGACCAGGCCATCTGGACCCACCGGTTAACCGAGGAGGAGCTTGAGCCCTACCTGCGGCGACTGGAAACACTATCCCCCGCGCGCCTACCCCTGTTTGGCATTCCTTTTGCCATCAAGGACAACATCGACCTAGCCGGCATACCAACAACGGCTGCCTGTCCAGCCTTTACGTATACACCGAAGAAAAGTGCCTTTGTGGTGGAACAACTGATTGCAGCGGGAGCCATACCCCTTGGAAAAACAAACCTGGACCAGTTTGCCACCGGACTTGTTGGGGTACGCTCTCCGGCCCCTTGGGGCGCTTGTCGCAACAGTGTGAACCCAGACTACATCAGCGGAGGCTCATCTTCCGGTTCCGCCGTAGCCGTGGCCCTGGGGCTGGTAAGTTTTTCTCTGGGCACGGATACAGCAGGATCCGGACGCGTTCCAGCAAGCTTTAACAACCTAATCGGCCTAAAGCCTACGCTTGGCCGGTTGAGTGTCAGAGGCGTAGTACCTGCCTGCAAGACCCTCGACTGTATATCAATCTTCGCCCGCAGCAGTGCCGAAGCGAAGACGCTTTTAGAACTGAGCAGCGTAGAAGACAAAGCAGATCCCTGGCAACGGGTTCCTCCAGCTGGCCGCATCCCCTTCAAAACCAATCCTAGAATAGGAGTTCCCGCTCCGGAGCAACTTGACTTCGACGGAGACAAGGAAGCCGCCCAGCTTTTCAAGCGCAGCTTGACGGCTGCCCGTAGCCTAGGTGCCGAGATCGTTGAGATAGACCTGGCTCCTTTTACCGAAGCAGCCCGTCTTTTGTACGAAGGCCCTTGGGTGACCGAGCGCTACCTGGCAACCCAGCCTTTAATCGATGATAAGCCCGAGTCCTTGCTGGCGGTTACACGCGAGATTATAGGTAAAGGGCGGAACACCACTGGCGCTGATGCCTTCCAGGCTCAGTATCGCTTGCGAGAACTCAAACAGGCTGCAGACAGGGTTTTGGCAGAGGTGGACCTAATTCTCACGCCCACTGCGCCACGTATCTACACCTTGTCGGAAATCGCCGCTGAGCCCATTGAACGAAACAACCGCCTGGGCACCTACACCAACTTCATGAACCTATTGGACTACAGTGCAGTAGCGGTACCTGCAGGCCACCGCAGCGACGGCTTGCCCTGGGGGGTGACAATATTCTCCAGGGCGTGGTCGGACGAGGCTCTACTGGGGCTGGCCGGCAAACTGCACGCAGAGGCGACGGATCGAGTTGGCGCGTTGAGCGACCCCGTGCCATCGCCGAATCTCCCCGAAGAGCCCGGCACTATCGATGTGGTCGTCTGCGGCGCGCACCTTTCCGGGCTCCCTCTGAATCATCAACTCATCGATAGAAACGCCAGGCTGATGGAGGCCACCCACACCGCCGCCCGCTACAGATTTTATGCCCTTGCCGGCGAACCGCCGTTCCGCCCCGGGCTCGTCCGCGATATCCGTGAGGGTCAGGGTGCCACTATCGCGGTTGAAATATGGCGGGTGCCAGCAGACCATTTCGGATCCTTTGTTGCAGGCATTCCGACCCCCCTGGGTATTGGCAAGGTGGAGCTTGCCGATGGCAGATGGGTTTGCGGTTTCATCTGCGAACCTTGGGGAATTGTGGGAGCCAAAGACATTACCGATGTGGGTAGTTGGCGTAACTATATCGAAGCAGTGGGCTAGATCGGCCACCGTAAATCAAACCCCTAAATTAGCTTGAAGCGTTTGCAGACCAATCTAGGTGGAACCAGAGGTGGCGTTAGTCCATTGTTGTTAATTCCCTCAACCTAAAAGCCGCCCCATCGAACACGTGAGTGTCCGCAATCCGGACACTCATTTCCTAACAGTTGCTCCATACTTTCCAAGGAATAAAATCCTTTGACACAGGCCTGAGGTACAGATCAGGCAACGGTCAAATGTCCACTTTTCAGACACCGAATTCTTATCTCCCTTGTGCCAAAACTCGTCGTTAATCGGCCACAATGTTGATATATCGGAGTTTTTTAAAGTACAGGGTTTTGGCGCAACTGATTGAAGAAAGGGAATTTTGGTCGATTAAGGCCGATTGCTATCAGGCAGTGGCGGCGCCCTCCGGAGGCAGAGGTCAGAGGTTCGAATCCTCTCAGAGGATTCCTGGGTCTGGCCCCAGAAAACGTAGACGAGGGCAACAGACACCATGGCAACCGTAACAATGGGGAACTTCATTAACGCTTTCCGTTTATGCGGCGACAACGCCGGGTGATAGACATGCAGGCAGCCTACCCCAAGCGGCTTCGTCATGCATCACCCAAGGTTACGCACAGAATCTGTGGATAACTTTGTGCGTAGCGCAAGGATAGCCGGCCTGAGCCCAGTAGAACCGGGGGTTCAAGCAATATGGCCGCAAAATGAACGGGGTATAATTTATCCACCGAAGAGTAGCTTCCCTCCAGACGCCAATGCCCTATACTGCGACATATCCCATGCTCTCGAATCCATCCACCGAAGACTCCACCCAGAGTAGCCTAGCCTGGAGGTACGGTCTTGAAAAACAAACCTGAAGAACTGGCCACCGACAGCTCGGTCTACAAAACCCTGCTGGAGTCTACCAGGGCCATACCCTGGAAGATCGACTGGAAAACCATGAAGTTCGCCTATATCGGCCCCCAGATCGAGGCGCTACTGGGCTGGACACCGGAAAGCTGGCAGAGCGTGGAAGATTGGGCCACCCGCATGCACCCGGATGACCAGGGCTGGGTCGTGGATTTCTGTGTCGCTCAATCCAAGTCCGGCATCGATCACGAAGCTGACTATCGGGCACTGCACAAAGATGGTCACTACGTCTGGATTCGGGATGTGGTGCATGTTTCCCGCGATGAGAATGGAGAGGTCGAAGCGTTGATCGGTTTCATGTTCGACATCAGCGAGCGCAAGAAAACCGAAGAAAAAGTCGTGGCCTTGCAAAAAAAGCTCGAGGAATATTCATTCCAGGACGGCCTCACCGGCGTAGCGAATCGCCGAATGTTTGATTCATTCATGGACGAGGCCTGGCATAGTGCCCTGAGAAATCATCAACCTCTCTCGGTGCTGCTTTTGGATATCGATAACTTCAAGCAATACAACGATCTTCATGGTCACTTGCAAGGGGATGAGTGCCTTAAACGTATAGCCAAAGTGCTCATGGGTGCTGCAACGCGTTCTAAGGACTTTGTTGCCCGTTTTGGTGGCGAGGAGTTTGTCATCGTTCTGCCGGAAACCAATCCTGCGGCAGCACTGAAAGTTGCCGAGCGGTGCCACCAACATCTCCTGCGAGAACAGATTGCCCATGGGAACAATAGCGCAAGCCAGCTGGTCACGCTAAGCATCGGCGTCGGCACAATCACTCCAGCGAGAAATGATTCACTCACTGACTTTCTGGAGCTTGTGGATCAGCGCCTGTACGAGGCGAAACACCAAGGCAGGAACCGCATCGTGGCAGCCTGAATCCACCACTCCACCGAAAAAATCATGTAAGCCATGACGACACAACGTATTTTCCGACAGGGAATCGTTACAAAAAAATCCCGGTTCAACGTTTACAAATTCCAAGTCCAACACAACACTTGCCACTGAAGTCGTCAACCAGCAGCTGTAATCTGGTTGTTTGTTTGTACGGAAAGCCATGCATCCACGGTCGCCTTGCTTCGATATCTGGCCGTATGCTGAGGAACTGAACGACAAGGTTGTCTTGCCGCAGGGAAACGTCCAGCGGCACCGGTTGTATTGTCTGCATCGCCCGCCCGACAGGGGGCCCACCAGGATGCACAATCAACCGAAAGGACACATCATGCCCAATCAACTGTGGTTAAGGATTGAACCCGAAAAGGCCATCAACAGCGCAGACGCTGAATCGCTTCAGGTCCGTGTCAGCTACGAGATCTCGATCCAGACCGAAGACAAGCAGAATGATAGTCATCCTGCCAGCGACATTATCAGACTCGATCGCCATGCCAGTGCAGAAAGCAAACTCGAACCCGTCCTCCTGAGCAAGCCCATCCACGCGCGACTGGAAAGCCGACAGGGCCAGGAGCTGGCAGACCTGGGCGAGATTGATACCGGGCCCGGCAAGAAGGGGGAGCCCGTCACCCTCGTCATTCCTGCAGAGTCCCTGAAGCATGCCCTTGAGCGCAACAACCCGGAGCAGCAACCGGTGCTGGAACGATCCGGCCGTTTTGTCACGCTTGGCCAGGTCGACCGCAGGTTCGATGACTATTCACTGAGTGTCGATCTGATCGATACCGAGGCAAAATATCAGGCGATTTCCAGTCTGCTGGCACAAAACGCTGACAACGGCACCAACGCCCGTTCAGCCGAAGTAGCTCTGGATACCCACACGGCTGGCCATCTCGGGGCATTGTCACTGACAGGCGCAGATCTCAAATTCGATGGCAGTTTTCATATAAAGCGTCCCTTCAACGTCGGCACCGAAGCCAATGGCTGGATCTGGGTGTTGAACGGGCCAAAGTTGATTGTCGGTTACCAGTCCGACGGCTCCGTTTATACCCCTTTGCGGGACCTCCGCATTATGCTGCCCTGGCAAGATCCGGTGAGCGATGGCCAGGAGCACGGTAAGGGTTCGTGCTGCAATAATGGTCATCCGCCCCTGAACATGGACGAAGACAGCCTGCTGAACGATCCGGACCTGTTCAGCGACGACCCCGGCTCATTTTGTCGGCCTTTCAGCAACCCGGCCCGCATTCTGGGCGAACGCCGTTTCCAGACCGTCTTCCGGGTGGAGCAGCCTGAGATCGAATCCACCTCTAACACCAAACCGGATTACCGGGGACTGATCGCCCCCAGGGATGCCAATGAGTTCCGAATGATGTCCACCGCCATGGTGGCCAGCGAACAACCGGACAGTGAGGCCGCCAGCGTTACCCGGACCAGGTTCGCCATTGACACTGCCAGTCTGCAGCGTTTCCTGCCCAAAAACCCCGGCGTATTCATGCCGCCCATTAAAGCCATTGATTTCCTGCCACTGCCCAAACTCCCCTGGCTGAACAAGCGGCAACCTGTGAGCGCCCGAAACCCCATCGACTGGGACGGCGACACCACCAAATATCAGGCTCTTTCCGTGGCGGGTGGCCACATCATGGAATGGCGAGTGCAGTGGCGATCCAACGGCTATTCCCTGGGCGATGTGGCGCATACCCTTACCCTGGCACCACGGCAAACCCGCCGGATTGTGAAACTGGATTGGCGACGCCGCGAAGCGAGCATCCGGCGCGAGACCAGCCAGTTTGCGGAAGAGGTTGCCCAAAGCACGTTCAGCGACCGGGATTACCACAACGCCGTTCGCTCCAACCTGAACGAATGGAGCAAGGGCGGCAGCAGTTCCAAAACCACCGGTGTGGCAGGTGGCATCGGATTTGCGCTCGGCCCGGTGGTGATTGGTGGTGGTGCTGCCCATGGCCGGGCCAGTTCCAGCAGCTGGCAACAGGGTGGCCGCAGCGTGTCGGCAGCAGAGGAACAAAGCCTGAGAGACGCCATCCGCCAGTTCGGTGACTCGTTGCGCCAATACGAATCCACAGTGGTGAACGAAGTCAGCCAGGACGAATCGATTGAAGGCGTTTCCGAGGTGGTTCGCAACCCCAACTACTGCCACTCCCTGACCGTCATCTACCATGAGATTCTTCGACATATCCGCGTAGACACTGTGCTCGCCGGCGTGCGCGAATGCCTGTTTGTGCCCTTCGCGATTCGGCCCTTTACCTTTTCCCGTGTGATTCGCTGGCGCGATGTGTTCGAGCGTTACCTGCAAAAACGCGACCTGCGCTGGGCACTGAAATACACCGAGGACATCCAGAACCATTGGCAGGGATCCGATGTTCCAGCCGGCCCCCGCAAGGCCCAACCCCTGGAAAGCCTGACAGGAACCATTTACATCAAACTGGGCATTGAGCGCCCGCGAGACGAGGTGGTATCGGATCAGATCGACGACCAGCTAAGCGCAGAAGGTGCCGTCGGCGAGAAAATCACCACGCGGGTGTGGCAGGCCTACGCCAACATCCTTCCCATACCGGTAGGCCAGATTGTGGCCCGCATCCGTGGCTTCTCCGCCTCCCAGCGGGATGCCTATTTTCAGCGGGAAATCGCACCGGCGATGGCACGGCGATGGGTTGACCGACTGCGCCTGGACAGCCAGAACGGCGAACTCGAAGGCACCGATTTCACCCTGGTGGGCGAATACCGGTTCAACCGCACGGTGCGAGTTGATTTCAACGTGCCATCGGAGGCCCTGGCCGGGAACAAACGGGAGGATATCGCCAAGCTGATTCTTTCCGCCACCGAGCACCTACCCAAAGGTTCCGTGGCAAATGTGACCAGTGCGAACATTCATTTTCACACCAGCCATTACGAGCGGCGTATCAGCTCACCACGGGGTACGGATGACCTGATCTCCCCTCCCGCCTGGGATGACAACGAAACCGATCGCCCGGCCCCGAGCGAGAGCGCCACGCTGTCTTTCCGGCCGTCTAACTGGGAAGAGCAAAATATGCGGCTGGAAGCCGAGAAAGCGAACCGCAAGTTACTGGAACACATTAACGACAACCTGCACTACTACCATAAGGTGATCTGGTGGACCATGGACAGGGACGAGCTGTACATGCTCCTGGACGGCTTCGCCATATCCCCCAGCGACGGTCGCTCGATCGCCTCCGTGGTTGAACGTGAACCCATTGCCATCATGGGCAACACACTGGTGTTCAAGGTAGCCGCTGGCGCGTTCCTGGGCATCAACGGCCATGAAAGCTATGAAGATGCCTTCCGCTATTACAAGGGTGAAGGCGCGCCGGCCATGCCCATGCGAATCAGCCTGCCCACCGATGGCCTTTATGCGCAGGCCATCATGGACGAATGCAACGCCTGTGAAGAGCATGAAGGCTCAACCGACTGGGTGCTGAAAGATGAAGACCCGGCCCTGGCCGACTTCCCCGGCAACTTCTTTGATTCTCGCCGTAGCCAACCGCAAGACATGACCCCCACCAACATGCCAGATTCCATCATTAACCTGCAGAATGCACCTGCCGCACCAGCCCCTCAGGGCTTTGGCGACATTCTGGGAGCCGTGGCAAACAGCAACGCCTTCCGCGACATGGCTGGCCTTGAGGGCACCCAGAAGAACGCTTTGGGTGCGCTGAATTCGGCGGCCAACCTGGCCGGTCAGTTCGGCGGCTTTGCATTACAGACCCGACTGGCGGAACTACAGGCAGAAAAGGATGCAGGCGCAAACTTTGACAAGAAACGCGCCGCCATAGACCGCGCCGTTGAAAAGGGATCCATGTCAAAACAGGATGGCGAAGCGGCCTTGCGCAAACAGGCAGAGCAAATGGGGCAGAAAGCCGCCGATGGCGTCTCTGACCGCGCCAAATCCATCGTTGAGCAATTCGGTAAAGATCGGGATGTGTCTGTCACCGAGCAAGACGCTGGCGGCATTCGCACGGTGAGTGTGGGCAAGGGTTTGCAGCTCGCATCGTTCCGGCCAGATGCTGACGTTGAAGCCCTCGAACGGTCTCTGGCGAACCAAAAGATTATTGAGCGCTATAACCGCGGCACCGCCTGGAAACGGGACATCGTTGCCAACGCGGAAGCGGAGGAAACCGCCTGGACCAACGACGACGGAACCAAGAAGCAAGAAGGTACTGAATTGGCGAAGCTCCAGGATTACTTCGGAGCCATTGGCCAGTGGGCCGTGGATCAGTTCGCGGAGGACTCGCGAGACAATGAAGCCGCCTGGAGTGCCGCGTTTATTTCCTACGTCGTCAAGAACGCCGGGGTAACGCCCAGCCATGGGTTCAGTCCCAGCATCCGGCACATGACCTACATTGTTGAGGCACTGGTGAACCGAAAGAACCGGGATCTGGACAGGCCGTTCTGGCTTTACAAAGCAGAAGACCTGTCACCTCAGGTCGGCGACATCCTCTGCAAGCCCTGGAACGAGACCCCTTGCGCCAATCTCACATTGGCCGGGCTGGAGAGCCAGTTCATCGAAAAGAAAGCCAGCGGCGAATACGCCATCAAAGGAACGCCAACCGGGCATTCCCACACCGATGTAGTCGTCCGGCGTTTCTCTGATGACGGGACCGATTACATCGAAACCCTTGGTGGCAACACCCGTGATCTGTCTGGCGTAGCTCACACCGTTGGCCGCCGACGTTGGCGCCTCAATGCAAATGGCCGGGTAGACGCATGCGTCGATCGCAATAACGAGGTAATCGAAGACTGCCCTCCATTTGCGTTCATCCGGATTGTCCACCCGACAACGCAGCAACTGCTCGACGCAGCCGCCGATGAGGGAGGAGTCAGTGTCTAATTCCGTGTAACACCGGGATACGCCTTCCTCGCCTCTGGCCGCCGGAGGCTTGCGAAGGCGTCAATCTCCCACGGCCGCATGGCCATCAGCAAGCTGACTCCGAAACGCTGTTCTAATGGCAGGGCCAGGTCTTCCTCATGGCAATGACGAAACTCAAGGGCCAGGCGTTTCAGTTTCTGTTGCACGGATTCGTTCGATTGGGGCGACAGCATACCGCTTACAAAAAGCCGCATCTCACCCGGCTGGTGGAATCGACATTTCAGGAAATCCTGCTGAACTTCCGTTTCAAAAAAACGCTGGATTGGCCCCCGGGGTTGCCAGGCGAAGTCGTGGCTGACCAGTAATTTGATTCGGTTACCGGGCAACAACTCCACCAGTCCCATGCGATCAAGCCGTGCCAGATAGCGGATTAACTCCGGCTCCTCTATCCGATAATTCTGGAGTATCTCGCCAAACTGCCAACGGTTCATGGTGCACACCGCCACCAGCAACAGACGCAGGTCAGACACCAGCTCCCGTTCCTGTTCTTCGCTCAGTTGTTCAACCCTGGGCTCGGGGGCCAGCTTGCGAACCAGATCGGTGATCTCCATCCCCATCAGCCCACATACCTGGTCCAGGCGCTTCAAGGAGAACTGACGATCTGAAAATAACCGTTTCACACTGGCTTCTGACAACGCCGGCGCCTGTGCCACATCCTGGTAGGTCAGCCCGTGTGCCCTGAGCTGACGTTTCAATTCACCGACAATCGCGCTGGTTTGCGCCATAACCGCCCCCTTTCTTACCAGCCATTCAGCCAAACGTATCAATATACGATGCCCGATGTATAGGACAGCACTACCTTTATAGAAAACCTCGCCCACCCTCCCTGGTTCACGCACAGTGGAGCCGTTCCAACAACAACGTCATCAGGAGTCAATCATGGACAGCGAACTCAAAAGCAATTCCGCCGGGTGGGTATTCTTTGTGAAGGTTTCCTTTGCTATCGCGCTTTTTGCGGCCGCCGCCGGCGTGGTGTTGGCACCGGTGGATCTGGTGCTCAAAGGCTACATGGCCATCAGCGCCCTGTTTCTGGTTAGCACCACCATCACGCTTTCAAAAACCATCCGCGACGAACACGAGCACCAGCGCATCGTCAACCGCATATCCGAGGCACGCACCCATCAACTGCTGAAAGAATACGGGGAGTAACACCATGAGCATCTGGCGCAAACTGGACACCCTGTTCCGGGCATCGGCCCAGGAGCCGGTAGCAAAACTGGTGGATGCCAACGGTATCCGGATATTCGAACAGGAGCTGCGCGATGCAGAACAGGCCATCGCCCGCTCCAAGCGGGAACTCGCCTGCCTGATGGCGGAAAAAACCCGGCTGGCCAGGGACAACGAACACCTGAGGGCCACCATCGACAAACGGGAGCATCAGGTAACCGAAGCGCTGGAGAAGAATGAGGAAGAGCTGGCGCTGGAATTGGCCAACCTGATCGCCGAAGATGAGCCACTTCTTGAGCGCCAGCAACAGCAGCACGACAAGCTGCAGCAGCAGGAAAACCGGTTGCGCAAACAGCTGCGGGACTCTGGCCGGGCGCTCAAGCATTTCCACAGTGAACTCCGGCTGGCCAGGGCCAACCGCCACGCAGAGCAGATTAACCGCCAACTCCGCGGGCACGCCCGGGGGCTGAGCAGTCATATGGAAGACCTCAATCAATCCGTTTCCCGCATTCAGGCAAGACAGGCCGAAGCGGAGGATATCGAGGCGGCGTTGACAGAGCTGGACCGGGAACAGGAGGACGAAACCCTGGACTCGAAACTGAAAGCCGCCGGCATCAGCAACGGAAAGAGCAGTGGCGAACAGGTTCTTGCCAGGATTCGTTCGCGGTCATCCGCAGACCGCAGCAAATAGCGAACATCACGCAAGCTGGGAGCAGCTATAAGCAAGAGTCTATTACCTCTGCTTATAGCTGCCCCCCAAGAGAGACTCGAGGCCACTGCTTTGCACGCCAGAAGACCCTTCGCAGAACGCACGGATTAAAACTGGGAAACCCCGAAGAAGGCTGCTATTTTCATAGATAATCGCCTGCTTCCCGGCCAATGGCTTATTCGTGGGCAACTCCCGGAGCCTGGAAATGAAACGATACCTGACCATGCTGCTGGTATCGCTGTTTACATGGATTGAGACAGTCACCGCAGATGATACACAACACCTGAGCATAGCGGTTGGTGACTGGCCGCCGTATTTTGATCAGGAGGCACCCGATCAGGGGATTGTCGCCCAATTGCTGCGAGATGTGTTTGCCGAGGAAGGCTTTACGGTCTCCTACCACTTCCTCCCCTGGAAGCGAGCTTACTATGAAGCCGCAATGGGCAAACACGATGCCACGGCGGTATGGATGCATGCGGAGGAACGTGAGCAGGAATTCACCTTCAGCGACCCGGTCCTCAAAGAACGCTTCGTGGTTTTTCACCTGAAAGACCAGCCGGTCAGTTGGTCTTCGGTGGAAGACCTGTCTGACCTCAGACTCGGTGGCAGCATTGGCTACAGTTACGGTTCGGCTTTCGACCAAGCGATAGAGGATGATCTGCTTAGCATTGAATGGGTCGCCAGTACCGTGCTGAATTTCCGCAGGCTCCTGTTCGACCGCATCGATGCGTTCCCCGAAGAGATCAACGTGGGCTATCACATTTTGCGTCGTGAACTTGACCCGGAGGAAGCCAGCCGCATTACCCACCACCCCCGCCCTCTTCTCGAGAACGAAAGTTTCGTGTTGTTTCCAAAAACACGACCAGACACCGTGCAACTGGCAGAACGTTTCAACGATAGACTGCAGGCGTTCCGCGACAGCGGCCGGTATGACCATTACTTCAAGAATCCCCAGTACAGCCTGCAGCCGCGACAAGGGCAATAACCCGCTCAGAACCGGCTCCTCCCCCGCAGCAACACCTGTAAAGCATCAATGCTGTCATCCCCATCCAGGGGAAACGCCAGATCAAAGTGCAACATTCTCTGTACTTCAACTCTGCTGGATGCCAACCTCAAGCCAACCCCAACATCCCTCAACACACCACCGTCCGGCCCGTTACTCTGACCGTCAGCAAACCAGGCGCGGCCAGCATCAACGAACACCACCCCGCCCATCCGAAACAACTTGAAAGGATGCCAGTCGGGGAAGTACCGGCGTTCGAGTGTCCACAAAACCCTTCGGTCCCCTTGCTGGTATTCACTGGGATAGCCACGAAGCCCGTTTTCACCTCCTATCAACAGTTGTTGGTCGGCGGTCAGGTTACGAGCAGCGGTAAAGGCAAGACTCGTGTACCAGCCGGTCCAACGAACGGACCCACCGTGAAAGTACTCCAGGCTGAGGGTGCCAAGGAGGTTTTCGACGCGGTCTTGATCAAGCCGATACGTGCCACTCTGCTCCAGACCATAACTGGCGTAGTTGGTTTCCGTCGCCAGCAACGAGTCCTGAAAACTCATGTTCAGAACAACCCGATCTTCAGTGGCCCCCAACCCGGTGCCTGAATAGCCAAGTTCCGTACGCCACACAAAGCCATCACGGACGTCTTCAACCCGCTGTAAACGAGTCAGGTTGGTCATCTCACGAAAACGGTTCTGGCGGTAATCAAAACCAATCCATGGATAGCTCAGGGTTCGATCATCCGGCAACACATCCAGGGCAGGCTGATCAGGTAACGACTGAAATCCGAACGCCTCGTAGCGATACCCCGCCAGCAGGCGGAGCTGCCGCTCGTTGCGCTCAGCCAGGCGCCATCCGCCATCAACACTGAAATACTCCCGGCTACGGCGGTAATCGGCAATGGCTTCTGCCCCCACGTAGCGGGATTCCTCCCGGACATCATCCACCCCAGCCAGGCCAAAGCGCCAGTTGGTGCGGACGCTGCGAACGGCCGTGGAACAAACCGCCGATGACGACGGCTGGGCGCATCTCGGCAAGGTTGGCCAGTACATTTCAAACAACAGCTCCTTCTCCCCGGTTGAGGTGGACCCCATCAGTTGGACAGCCTGAAGGTGCAGTTAAGCTCTGATCCGGCTGTATTCCCGGCTCAAGCTGCCAGGGTCATGGGTTGTTGGTAGTACACCTCA
>Ga0208062_100032_pt1 | contig 38609 bp, 36 predicted proteins | sample DeeseametaMP0261_FD_184217 | JGI IMG/M metagenome (GOLD analysis project Ga0208062, IMG submission 184217) | Marine microbial communities from the Deep Atlantic Ocean - MP0261 (SPAdes) | ecosystem: Environmental > Aquatic > Marine > Oceanic | place: South Atlantic Ocean | collected 2011-01-01 | reverse complement strand
TGATCAAACTCTTCAGTTTAAATCATACAAGAACCCGTAAGTTCTTAATTCTTGCTCAAGACAAAACTCAATTTTCGACGAGTCACTGTCCTGATACTTCGTATCCGAAATACCTCGGCCAGCGCCCACACGAATTACTTGGTTAACTTGTTAAAGAGCGCTTGAGCTGTTGCCCAATCAAGGCCGCGTATTCTACATCGTTCCGCCGCCTTGTCAACCGTTGATTTCGAATAATTTCTGAAGCAATTTTTCGAATACTTTCAATCGGTTGCATTCCTTCCGAAAGTTGCCGTAAGCGGCTTGTCCCTCAGAAGTGGTGCGCATTCTACAGGCGTAAGAAAAACTGTCAACGCCCTTTTCCGAAAAAACCTTGAAGGCTTCGGTTTCCACCTACATGCCTGCTCAATCGCTCACCACAATGACTATTTATTGTCCATTTTGTGACGCATTTCAAGTTCTTTTTAGTGGTACCAGTGACGAAACACCAAACCACCTGGCTCGCACCACCAACAATCCCGCCAGAATTACCGCGTAAACCACCATTTCGGTAATGTCACTTCTTGCCTGCCAGAGGAAGTGCACCCACGCGAGTATCGCAGCCGGATAAATCAAACGGTGCAACGGCTTCCACCACCGCCCGGTACGCTTCATCATTCTCCGGGTAGATGTAATCGCCAGGGGCACCATCGCCAGAAATGCGGCAGCACCGGCAATAATATAAGGGCGCTTGGTAAAGGTCGCCCAAAGATCCATCCAGCCCAGAATCAGCTGCAGGAAGGCCAGCAGATGCAACGCGGCATAGAAAAAGGCAAACAACCCCAGCATCCGCCGGTAACGCAACCAGCCCGACCAGCCGGTTACTTTCTTTAATGGGGTAATGGCGAGCGTAACCAGAAGCAGCTGGAATGCGGCAATGCCAAGCGCTTCCGTAATCACCTGCCCGGGGTCCGGCCCCAGGTTGGCATTGACAATGTCTGCCACCAGGAAGCCCAGCGGCAGCAGGGCCAAACCAAACACCAGGCACTTTCCGACAATACCGCGCCACTTGTTTGCCACAGCAGACGCCATCAGTAATACCTGGACAGGTCCATGCCCTTGTAAAGGCCGGCCACCTGCTCGCCGTAGCCATTAAACTTTTCCGTCTCGATCCAGTTCGGCCGGAACACGCCCGAAGGCAAACGGCGCTCCATCTTCTGGCTCCAGCGCGGGTGGTCCACTTCCGGGTTCACGTTGGCATAGAAACCGTATTCGCTTGGCGCAATCATTTCCCAGCTGGATTTCGGCTGCTCTTTCATAAACCGGATACGCACAATCGACTTGATACTCTTGAAACCGTATTTCCAGGGCACCACCAGGCGGATCGGCGCACCGTTCTGGTTGGGCAAGGTCTTTCCATACAGACCTACCGCCAGAAACGACAGCTCGTTCATCGCCTCATCCATACGCAGACCTTCCCGATAGGGCCAGTCGATGGTACTGAACAGGGATCGCTGCCCGCGCATCTGCTCCGGGGCATTCAGTGTTTCGAAGTAGACGAATTTCGCATCCGAGTTCGGCTCCAGGCGTTTGATCACCTCCGCCAGCGGTACCCCCACCCACGGGATCACCATTGACCAGGCCTCCACACACCGCAACCGGTAGATCCGCTCCTGGTACTGGTGAGGCTTCAGCAAATCCTCAAGCGCGTACTTGCCGGGATTCGCACACGCCCCTTCTACTTCAACGGACCAGGTATCCACTGACATTTCCGAAGCGTAGCGGGATGGGTCCTGCTTACCGGTGCCGAATTCGTAGAAATTGTTGTACGTGGTGATGGCATCATACGGGGCCGGTTTCTCGTCGGTGGAGAATTGCGGCGCAGCCTTGTAGTCCAAAACCGTTCCCGGCCGGGTATCTTCCGCCCGAACCAGTCCCGGAATCGACAGCGCAGCGGCTGAAGCAATGGCACCGGTCATGAACTTGCGCCGGTTCAGGTAAATGGATTCCGGGGTTACTTCAGATTCGGGAACAGACCAGGAAGGGCGTTGCTTGATAAACATCGGAGGCTCCAGAGTTCGCGGTTAACAGATAGACCGAACATTCCCGGAGAAATTCCCGCCCGGGCGGATCCGGGCGGGAGGCAGTTGTCGTCAGGCGCGCTTTGGCTTTTTGCGGAACAAGGCGCGGACCGGACCCGACAACGCATAGATCAGGAACGCAGTGAACAATACGGTGGCCGGGTCTACAGCGATCACTACCAGTATCAAAACCACCAGCAAGATAGCGGCGAAAGGCACCCGGCCCCGCAAATCCAGGTCTTTGAAGCTGCGGTAAAGAACGTTGCTCACCATCAGCACCCCGGCACCGCCGACGACCACAATAGACAGCAAGGTCAGCCAGGCGGACGGTTCAAACTGATGGAAGCACCAGACCAGGCCTGCCACACAGGCGGCTGCAGCCGGGCTCGGCAAACCCACAAAGAACTTTTTATCAACAGAGCCAATCTGGGTGTTGAAGCGAGCCAGCCGCAATGCCGCGCCGGCCACGTAGATGAACGTGATGGCCCAGCCCACTTTATCCAGCCCGTTCAGGGCCCAGAAGAAGGCCACCATGCCCGGAGCCACGCCGAAGGCCACCATATCGGCCAGGCTGTCATACTCTTCACCGAACTTGCTCTGGGTGTTGGTCATCCTGGCCACCCTGCCGTCCAGGCCATCCAGAACCATCGACACGAAAATAGCGATGGCGGCGTTATCGAACACGCCGTTGGCGGCAGAGACAATGGCATAGAACCCGGAAAACAGGGATGCGGTGGTCAGGGCATTGGGCAACAGGTAGATACCCTTGCGGCGCACCTTTGCCCCCTCAACCAACTCTTCCTCGACAACCTCGCCACTTTCAAGGTCCAGCTCTGCAGCCTTGTTCGGTTCAGGCTTGTCGACAGATTTATTCTCTTCAGTCATTCCATAAACTCCGGAAAGCATTTGGGCGGAGTATATACGAAAAACGCGGCCACTAGGGCCGCGCTTTCAAACCGTACCGGAAATTCCGGATCAGTTCTTTTCTTTATCCACGATCTTGTTCGCGGAAATCCACGGCATCATGGAACGCAGCTTCTCGCCCACAGTCTCGATCTCGTGAGCCGCGTTCTGGCGACGACGAGCAGTCATGGACGGATAGTTCAGGGCACCTTCAGAGATGAACATCTTGGCGTATTCACCACTCTGGATGCGCTTCAGTGCGTTACGCATGGCTTCGCGGGACTGCTCGTTGATCACCTCCGGGCCGGTTACGTACTCGCCGTACTCAGCGTTGTTGGAGATGGAGTAGTTCATGTTGGCGATGCCGCCTTCGTACATCAGGTCAACAATCAGCTTCAGCTCGTGCAGACACTCGAAGTACGCCATTTCCGGAGCGTAGCCCGCTTCGGTCAGGGTTTCGAAACCGGCTTTAACCAGCTCAACCGCGCCACCACACAGAACCGCCTGCTCACCGAACAGGTCAGTTTCGGTTTCGTCTTTGAAGGTGGTTTCGATGATACCGGTACGGCCGCCGCCGATGCCGCTGGCGTAGGACAGGGCTACGTTCTTGGCGTTGCCGGAAGCGTCCTGGAAGATCGCGATCAGATCAGGAATACCGCCGCCCTTGGTGAACTCGGTGCGTACAGTGTGGCCCGGCGCCTTCGGAGCAACCATGATCACGTCCAGGTCTTTGCGCGGAACGATCTGGTTGTAGTGGATAGCAAAACCGTGAGCGAAGGCCAGGGTAGCGCCCTGCTTCAGGTTCGGCTCGATTTCGTCACGGTACAGCTGGGCCTGGAACTCGTCCGGAGTCAGCACCATAACAACGTCGGCGGAAGCAACGGCAGAAGCCACGTCGCTGGTCTTCAGGCCGTAGGCTTCAGCCTTGGCGATTGAGGAGGAGCCGGCACGCAGGCCAACCACTACGTCTACACCGGAGTCCTTCAGGTTGCACGCGTGCGCGTGGCCCTGGGAGCCGAAGCCCAGAATGGCAACTTTTTTGCCCTGGATGATGGAAAGATCACAATCCTTATCGTAATAAACCTGCATGAGAAACCTCTGTTATCAGTAACAGCCCTTCGGGGCCATAGTGTTCAAATTTTTCGGGCAGCCCTTACAGGCTGAGAACTTTTTCGCCACGGGCGATGCCGGATACACCGGTACGCACCACTTCCAGCACGCCAGACGTGCCTACAGCCTGGATAAAGCCATCAAGCTTGCTGCTGTCGCCGGCCAGCTGAACGGTATAAACCGAACTGGTTACGTCGACAATCTGGCCCCGGAAGATATCCACGGTGCGCTTGATTTCCGCACGCTGGGAACCGGTTGCCTTCAGCTTGACCAGCATCAGCTCACGCTCGATGTGGGCACCTTCGGTCAGGTCTACCAGCTTGACCACTTCAATCAGCTTGTTCAGCTGTTTGGTGATCTGCTCGATAACCTTGTCGGAACCGCTGGTGGTGACGGTCAGGCGAGACAGGGTCTCGTCTTCGGTCGGCGCCACGGTCAGCGTTTCGATGTTGTAGTTGCGCTGGGAAAACAGCCCAACCACGCGGGACAGTGCGCCCGGCTCGTTTTCAAGCAAAACAGAAATGATTCGACGCATGATCACACCCTCTCCGTTTTGCTGAGCCACATATCTTTCATGGAACCACGGGCAACCTGCATCGGGTACACATGCTCGAAGCGGTCCACGTAAATATCCACAAACACCAGCTTGTCTTTCATCGCCAGGACTTCCTTGAGCTTGGGCTCCAGGTCTTCCTTGCGATCAATGCGCACGCCAACATGGCCATAGGCTTCCGCCAGCTTGATGAAGTCCGGCAGAGACTCCATGTAAGACTGGGAATGACGGGACTCGTAGTTCATGTCCTGCCACTGCTTGACCATCCCCAGGGCCTGGTTGTTCAGGTTGATGATCTTCACCGGCAGATCATACTGCTTGCAGGTGGACAGCTCCTGGATGTTCATCTGGATACTGCCTTCACCGGTGAAGCACAGCACTTCATCTTCCGGATGGGTCAGCTTGATGCCCATGGCTGCCGGCAGGCCGAAGCCCATGGTGCCGAGGCCACCGGAGTTGATCCAGCGGTTGGGCTTGTCGAATTTGTAGTACTGGGCAGCAAACATCTGGTGCTGGCCGACATCGGTGGTTACGAAGGCATCACCGTTGGTGAGCTTCCAGAGCATCTCGACCACTTCCTGCGGCTTGATCACATCCGGACTGGTTTCGTAACGCATACCGTGGAACGCGCGCCACTCTTCGATCTGCTTCCACCAGGACCCCAGCGCTTCGGCATCCGGCTTGTCCTTCGACTCTTTGACCAGCGACAGCATTTCTTTCAGTACCGCATCCACCGGGCCAACAATGGGCACGTCTGCATCTACGGTCTTGGAGATAGATGCCGGGTCGATATCGATATGAATAATGCGCGCACCCGGGCAGAACTTCTCGGTGGCGTTGGTTACGCGGTCATCAAAGCGCGCGCCCACACAGAGAATCAGGTCTGAATGGTGCATCGCCATGTTGGCTTCATAGGTGCCGTGCATACCCAGCCAGCCCAAATGCTGCTTGTCGGTCGCCGGATAGCAGCCGATGCCCATCAGGGTGTTGGTAATGGGGAAGCCCAGGGTCTGGGTCAGCTCGGTCAACTGGCTGGAGGCCTTGCCCAGGATCACACCGCCGCCGGCATAGATGATCGGGCGCTTGGCCGCCATCAGCATGTCTACGGCTTTCTTGATCTGGCCGGCATGGCCACGAACTGCCGGGTTATAGGAGCGCAGCTTGACCTTCTTCGGATAGGCATACTCATAGCGCTCGTTCGGGGTGGTCATATCCTTGGGGATATCCACCACAACCGGGCCGGGGCGGCCGGTAGAGGCAATGTAGTAAGCCTTGCGGATCACTTCAGGAATTTCTTCCGGATGGCGCACACTGAGGTTGTGCTTAACCACCGGGCGGGAAACACCGATCATGTCGGTTTCCTGGAAGGCATCTTCACCAATTAGTGTAGATGCAACCTGGCCGCACAGAACCACCATGGGGATGGAATCCATGAATGCGGTGGCAATGCCGGTAATAGTGTTGGTGGCTCCAGGACCCGAGGTCACCAGTACGGTACCTGGTTTTCCGGTTGCACGGGCGTAGCCGTCGGCCATGTGGACCGCCGCCTGTTCGTGCCGTACCAGAATATGCTTGACTTTGTCCTGCCTGAACAGCGCATCATAAATATGAAGGGCTGCACCACCCGGATAGCCGTATATGTATTCGATCCCTTCATCCTGCAGGGAGCGGATCAGCATATCGGCGCCAGACAATAACTCCACGATTTCTACCCTCTTCTACGAGTGAATGAGCCGGGTTACGCCCCGGTTGCCTGGATTCTCGGTTTCCCTGCTTCTTGTGAAAGCGGAACCGGCGTACTCCTCCACACCATTTTTAAGAGGTTGTCTCCTGGCCAGCCGCCCTCCTGAGGGTTGCGGAGAACGACCAATCAACGGGTTGCACGTAAGCAACAACCAGTGCCCGCCAGCGGGTGGCGAACGCAGTGTGGTGATTAACGGGGGATACTCGCTCGGGATTGCCTGCCGTATTGACCCCAGTCTTCAGGCAATCTGCAATTCTGACAGCGCGAAACTCACTGTCAATAGGCGCTGTGGCTTAATTGCCACCATTTTCTTAGACACAGGGCCCCGGTTGGCCAATAATGGTGCAAGAGATTTGAACCAGACAGAAGAAAATCCGCATTCGGGGTGGCATCATGTCACCAGGCAGTAATCGAATAACGAGTGGACCTATGAACCGAAAAATCCTGATGCTGGCCGCGATCATGGCCGCCGCCCCGGGCTTCGCCGCCGGTGCCTCCGTCTACAAATGGACCGACGACAGCGGCGTAACCCACTTCGGGGATCGCCAGCCTAATGGTGCATCTGCAGAGATTGTTAACGTGCGCACCGGCAAGAGTTCCGGCGGCCAGGCGTCCCGGGTGAGCCCGCAACAACAGGTTCAGGAAATCCAGGAGCGCCAGCAGGCTGAAGCCCGGCAGCGCCAGGAAACGGCCCAGGAAGAAGCCCTGCGCAAACAGCGTGAAGCCAACTGCGCCACCGCCCGCTCCAACCTTGAAGTGATCGAGAGCAACGCCCGGATTCGCGTTGAGGAGAACGGCGAGATGCGCTACCTGACCCCGGAAGAAATCGAGGAACAGCGCAAGCAGTTTGAAGAGATTGCCGCCGAGAACTGTGGCCCGATGGAAGAACGAACCGAGCAGCAGTAAAACAAAAAAGCCAGCCGGGCAACCCGACTGGCTTTTTCGTTCCCGGTTGATAGCCGGGGCCCAGTAGCCCCGGCACTGCGCAGCACTTACTTGCGAGCAAACACCACCGCGTTGTCCTGAACCGTCGCCACGATGGTATCCCCCGGCATAAACTCCCCTTTCAGCAGCTTCTGCGCCAACGGGTTTTCGATCAGCCGCTGGATCGCCCGCTTCAGCGGACGGGCACCATACACCGGATCGTAGCCCACCTCGGCCAGCAGTTGCATGGCATCTTCGGCGATCTCCAGTTTCATGTCCTGATCCTTCAGGCGCTGCGCCAGGTTCGCGATCTGGATGCGGGCAATGCCCTGGATCTGGTTTTCCGCCAGCGGATGGAACACCACCACTTCATCCACACGGTTGATGAACTCGGGGCGGAAGTGAGTACCCACCACTTCCATCACCGCAGACTTCATGTCTTCGTAGTTCTCCTCGCCCGCCTTCTCCTGAATGATGTGAGAGCCCAGGTTGGAGGTCATCACAATCACCGTGTTGCGGAAGTCCACGGTGCGGCCCTGGCCGTCGGTCAGGCGGCCGTCGTCCAGCACCTGCAGCAGGATGTTAAAGACATCCGGGTGGGCTTTCTCCACCTCATCCAGCAACAGCACGGAATAGGGCCGGCGGCGCACCGCTTCGGTCAGGTAACCACCCTCTTCGTAACCCACGTATCCGGGAGGCGCACCAATCAGCCGGGCCACGGAGTGCTTCTCCATAAACTCGGACATATCGATTCGCACCATTGCTTCTTCGGTATCGAACAGGAACGAAGCCAGTGCCTTGCACAGTTCGGTTTTGCCCACACCCGTGGGGCCGAGGAACAGGAAGGAACCGTTGGGACGGTTAGGGTCTGACAACCCGGCCCGGGACCGGCGCACGGCGTTGGACACCGCCTCTACCGCTTCTTCCTGACCAATCACCCGGCCGTGCAGCGCCTCTTCCATGCGCATCAGCTTGTCGCGCTCGCCTTCCAGCATCTTGGACACCGGAATACCGGTCCACTTGGAAACGATTTCGGCGATTTCCTCATCGGTTACCCGGTTACGCAGCAGTTCCATCTTCTGCATCTCGGCCTGGCCGGCCATTTCCAGCTGACGCTCCAGCTCCGGAATCTTGCCGTACTGGAGTTCCGACATCCGCCCCAGATCACCGGAACGGCGGGCGGTTTCCAGGTCAATGCGCGCCTGCTCCAGGTCGCTCTTGATCTTCTGGGAGCCGTGCAGGGCCGCTTTCTCGGCATTCCACACTTCCTCGAGGTCCGAGTATTCCCGCTCAACGCCGGCAATCACATCCGACAACTCCGCCAGTCGCTTCTTGGAGGCGTCGTCTTTCTCTTTCTTCAGGGCCTCGCGCTCGATCTTCAGCTGAATCAGGCGGCGCTCGAGGCGATCCAGGGCCTCTGGCTTGGAATCCATCTCCATGCGGATCTGACTGGCGGCTTCATCCACCAGGTCGATAGCCTTGTCCGGCAACTGGCGGTCGGTGATGTAGCGATGCGACAACTTGGCGGCAGCAATGATGGCGCCGTCAGTTACCTCAACCCCGTGGTGCACTTCGTAACGCTCTTTCAGGCCCCGCAGGATGGCAATGGTGTCTTCCTCGCTGGGCTCGGAGACCAGCACCTTCTGGAACCGGCGCTCAAGGGCCGCGTCTTTCTCGATGTTTTCCCGGTATTCATTCAGGGTAGTGGCACCCACGCAGTGCAGCTCACCCCGGGCCAGGGCCGGTTTGAGCATGTTACCGGCGTCCATGGAGCCTTCCGCCTTACCGGCGCCCACCATGGTGTGAATCTCGTCGATGAACAGGATGATCTGGCCTTCCTGCTTCGACAGCTCGTTCAGCACCGCCTTCAGGCGCTCCTCAAACTCACCGCGGAACTTGGCGCCGGCAATCAGCGAGCCCATATCCAGGGACAGCACCTTCTTGTCTTTCAGGCCATCGGGCACTTCACCGTTCACAATGCGCTGGGCCAGACCTTCCACAATGGCAGTCTTACCCACACCCGGTTCACCAATCAGCACCGGGTTGTTCTTGCGCCGGCGCTGCAGCACCTGGATGGTACGGCGGATTTCATCGTCCCGGCCGATCACCGGGTCCAGCTTGCCTTGTTCGGCTCGCTCGGTCAGATCAATAGTGTACTTGGACAACGCCTGACGATTTTCTTCTGCACCTGCATCGTTCACGGTTTCACCACCACGCACCTGATCAATAGCCTTTTCCAGGGCGGCTTTGTCTACGCCCTGCTCCCGCAGAATGCGGCCCAAAGAACCCCGGTCTTCCAGCGCCGCCAGCAAGATCAGCTCGCTGGAAACAAACTGGTCGCCCCGCTTCTGGGCCTGCTTGTCTGCCATATTCAGCAGCCGGCCCAGATCGTTGGACACCGACACATCACCGGCGTTGCCCTGCACTTCCGGCAGATTTTCAATTTCCTGGGCGACGGCCTGGCGCACCCGGCCAGCCTCTGCACCCACCTGTTGCAGCAGCGGCTTTACCGATCCGCCCTGCTGATCGAGCAGCGCCTGCATAAGATGCACCGGCTCGATAAAATTATGGTCTTTGCCTACCGCGATCGACTGCGCATCCGCCAAAGCGGACTGCAGTTTGCTGGTCAGCTTGTCGATTCTCATGAGTTCAGTTCCCCGAATTTTTTGCGAATACGCACCACGGCCCGTTGCCTTCGGCGTATTCCGATTGCTTTGACATTTAATGTAGGGGCAGGTAGGGGGACTTCAAGCTGGGGGCTGACTATTTCGACGAAAACTTGACGGCCGTCAGCTGCGACCGGTCAGCCCAGCCAGATAATCGACGCCATACGGCCCGTCTGGCCATCGCGGCGGTAGGAGAAAAACCAGTCCTGGTCGCGCACAGTACACAGGCTACCGCCGGATACCGAGCTAACCCCGGCGTGCTGCAGGCGTTGGCGGGCAAGGTGGTAGATGTCGGCCATGAAATGGCCGGGCCGGGCGCCGGCTGACCTGAAGGCATCAGCGGCTTCCGGGGACTGCCCGATAAAGGCTTCGCGCACTTCCGGGCCCACTTCGAACTGTTTCGGGCCTATGGCGGGGCCCATCCAGGCCGCCAGCTCCGAAGGCTCCACCGCCATGGCGGCCACCAGGTTTTCCAGTACACCGCCACACAGGCTGCGCCAGCCGGCGTGGGCCGCGCCCACCACCGTGCCTTTGCGGTCCGCCAGCAGAACCGGCAGGCAGTCAGCCGTCAGGATGGCGCAGGCCATTCCGGGAATACGGGTAAAGCTGGCGTCTGCATCCGGGCAGGAACCCACGGTGGCAGGCGTTAATTCAACCACTTCGGTGCCATGCACCTGATTCAGCCAACCAATGCGGTTGCTGTCCAGCCCCGCGAATCGGGCCAGGGTTTGGCGGTTTTCCTGCACGTGGCCAGGATTATCACCCACGTGGTCGCCCAGATTCAGGCTGTGCCAGGGCGGCCGGCTGTCGCCACCCTTGCGGGTAGTACACAAGGCCCGCACCCGGCGTGGCGCAGGCCAGTCCGGGCGCAGTACATCGTGCTCAGTAATCATTCTCTTCCAGTTCCCGGGCATGCTTGCGCAGGGTTTCGATCAGGTGAACCATGTCTTCCGGCAGGGGCACTTCCCAGCTCAGAATCTCACCGGTTTCCGGATGCTCCAGGGTCAGCTGCCGGGCGTGCAGGGCCTGGCGATGGAATGCCGCCAGCACATCCCGCAACTCTTCGGTGGTGCCTTTGGGCAAACGCAGACGACCGCCATAAACAGGATCACCTACCAGCGGATGTCGCACGTGGGTCATGTGTACCCGAATCTGGTGCGTGCGGCCGCTTTCCAGCTTGCAACGAACGTGGGTGTGGGCTGCAAAGCGCTCAATCAGCCGGTAATGAGTCACCGCCGGCTTGCCAGACGACACCACCGCCATGCGTTTACGATCCTGCGGGTGCCGGCCAATGGGCGCATCCACCGTAGCACCACCGGTGAGAGAACCCACTACCACGGCCTCGTATTCCCGGCCCATGGTGCGTTCCTGCAGCTGGTTAACCAGCGAGGTGTGGGCAATCAGGCTACGGGCCACCACCATAATGCCGGAGGTGTCTTTATCCAGCCGGTGCACAATGCCGGCCCGAGGCAGGTTTTCCACTTCCGGCGCATAGTTCAGCAGCGCATTCACCAGGGTACCGTCGGCATGGCCCGCCGCCGGGTGCACCACCAGCCCGGCGGGCTTGTTGATCACCAGCAGGTGCTCGTCTTCGTACACGATATCCAGGGTGATCGGCTCGGCTTCCCAGGTAACCTGCACTTCCGGCTCGGCGTCTAGGTCCAGAACGTCGTCCATCATGACTTTGTCCCTGGGCTTACGGGCTTCGCCGTTCACCGTGAGCGCCCCGCTTTTGATCCAGGACTGCAGGCGCGAGCGGGAATGCTCGGGCATGAGTTCGGCCGCAGCCTGATCCAGCCGCCGGTCGCTCAGTTCCGGGGGGATGGTGTAATGTCCGGTAATACGGTTATCGGAAGACATTCGGCCTCTTTTTGCTACAATGCGGGGTTCATTCAAGTTGCGACCATTATACGGGATTCCGGCATGAGATCAGTTGTCCGATTACTGCTAATTTCCACTATCATTGCGCTGGCCAGCGGCTGCGCCTCTAATCGCGAAGTGGAAGTACTGCCGGAAGAGACATACTACGACAACGCCCGCCAGGCCATGAACTCCGGCAACTTCAACGAAGCCGAAGAAAACCTGGACGCCCTGGAAACCTATTATCCGTTCGGCCGCTACGCCGAACAGGCCCAGCTGGACCTGATCTTCGCCCGCTACCAGAACCTGGACCTGGAAGGCTCCCGGGCGGCAACTGACCGCTTTATGCGCCTGAACCCCCAGAGCGACCACCTGGACTACGCCATGTACATGCGCGGCCTGGCGTCTTACAACCTGGACATGGGCCTGGCTGCCCGCTACTTCCCGATTGATGTGGCCGCCCGCAGCCCCGGCGAACAGTTGCAGGCGTTCCGGGATTTCTCCCAGCTGCTGAACCGCTTCCCGGACAGCGAATACGCCCCGGATGCCCGCCAGCGCATGATCGCCATCCGCAACCGCATGGCCGAACTGGAACTGCACGCAGCCCGCTACTACATCAAGCGTGAGGCCTTTGTGGCGGCCAACAACCGGGCACGGTACGTGGTGGAGAACTTCCCGTCTTCCCCGGCCGTTGAAGAAGCCCTGATTCTGCTGGCCGACACCTTCCGCTTTATGGACCTGAAGAAAGGCGCCAGCGATGCCATCGCTACCCTGCGCCAGAACTTCCCCAATAGCGAAGCCTTCGATGAGAACGGTGAGTTCCAGTCTGACCGCCTGCGCCGCCAGAACCGGTCCCTCACCAACGTGGTCACCTTCGGCCTGATGGGCGACGAGTAAGGCCTGCAGCCTTACTTGCCAATTTTCCAGCCGTTGGTAATCGGATACCGGCGGTCTTTGCCAAACCCGCGCTCGGTAATGCGCACCCCGATGGGTGCCTGCCGGCGCTTGTATTCGTTGATGTCCACCAGCCGTACCACCCGCTCGACATCCGCCCGCTCGAAGCCTTCCGCCACAATGGCCTCGGCACTGTAATCGCGCTCCACGTACAAATTCAGGATCTGGTCCAGAACGTCGTAGCCCGGCAGGCTGTCCTCGTCTTTCTGGTCCGGCGCCAGCTCCGCTGATGGCGGCCGGGTAATCACCCGCTCCGGAATCACCGGCGACAGGCTGTTGCGATACCAGGCCAGGCGGAACACCAGGGTTTTCGGCACATCTTTCAGTACATCGAAACCGCCGGCCATGTCGCCGTACAGGGTGGAATAACCCACTGCCATCTCGCTCTTGTTACCGGTGGTCAGCACCAGTGAGCCGAACTTGTTGGACAGTGACATCAGCAACACGCCCCGCAGGCGGGCCTGCAGGTTTTCTTCCGTGGTGTCCGGCTTGGTGCCTTCAAAGGGCGCGGCCAGGGTTTGCATGAACACGTCGTACATAGGCTCGATGGAAAACACATCGTACTGAACGCCCATGGCCGTGGCCTGAGCCTCCGCATCTTCCAGACTGGCGCTGGAGGTATAGCGGAACGGCATCATCACCGCCCTCACCCGGTCCTTGCCCAGGGCATCGGCCGCCACCGCCAGGGTCACAGCAGAATCGATACCGCCGGATAAACCCAGCACCACAGATTTGAAGCCATTCTTGTTCACGTAATCCCGAACACCCGTCACCAGTGCGCTGTACACATTGGCTTCCAGGGAAGGCTCCTCCGGCAAGGGCTGAGAGATTGGCTGGCAGTGGTGCTCACACAGGAATTCCACCGGAAACAGGCCATCGGCAAACTGGGGTGCCTCCACCGCCAGCGCACCGGCGTGGTCGACCACCATGGAGCCACCATCAAACACCAGCTCGTCCTGCCCGCCCACCAGGTTTGTGTACACAATGCTCACCCGGTTATCCGCCGCCTTGCGCTCCAGCAGCGCCTTGCGCCGGGCCTGTTTGTCGATATCGTAGGGCGAGGCATTCAGGTTCAGGATCAGTTGCGCACCGGCGGCTGCGGCATCTTCCAGCGGGCCGTCTTTCCAGATGTCTTCACACACGGTGATGCCAACCGGTACGCCATTGAACTCCATCACCAGGGTATCGCGGCCTTCGGCGAAGTAGCGCTTTTCATCAAACACCTGGTAATTGGGCGGGCAACGCTTGAAATACCGGCCGCGGATTTCGCCTTTCTCGACAACCACCGCGGCGTTATACAACAAACCGCCGGAACGCACCGGCGCGCCGATCACCATGGCCGGCCCCAGGTTGGCCTGCTGCAAACGCTCCAGGGCCTCGGCAATGCGCAGGTCCAGGCTCGGCCTCAGTAGCAGGTCTTCCGGCGGATAGCCGGTCAGACACAGCTCCGGGAACAGCACGATATCTGCCTTATGCTGCTCGTGCGCCTGCCGGGTGGCCTTCAGTACCAGCTCGGTATTACCCGGAATATCACCAACCAGAAAGTCCAGCTGGGCCATAACCACCCGCAGCTTGCGGGGGGAGTCTGAATCGGCGGATGTGGTTCCGGGTGTGGCCATGCAAAGGCTCCTGTAACTTGTTGCCATGAAAAGGCTATTATAACCCCGCAAAGGCAAGGATTTCTTCCGGGCAGAGGCAATAACCCCCTCATGGCAACCGAGCTTACCAACACAACCCATGCCCGCTCGCCGTTCGGGCCACCGGCAAAATACCAGCAGGCGCGCCTGTTCCGGATCTACAACCACTACCGGGTAGTCATCAGCCTGCTGCTGGTTGCCCTGCTGTTTGTAGACCCGTTCACCGCAGACACCCGTTTCCGCTGGCTGGATTACTACCAGGCCGGGGTGGTTTCGTACCTGGCCCTGAATGGCTTTATCGCCCTGCTTCTGCTGGCCGGCTTCCAGCCTCGGCAGCGGCACATTACCCTGTCCATACTGGCAGACATCCTGGTGATGCACGGCTTGCTGCTGGCCAGTTCCGGCATTACCAACGGGCTGGCCAACCTGGTGATTGTCGCGGTTGCCGCCGGCAACATCCTGACCCCCACCCGCATGGGCACCTTCTACGCCGCACTGGCGGCCATCTGCTCGCTGGGCATCTCCGGCTGGGCGGTGATCACCATCAACGAAAGTGCCGACGACATTGTTCGGGCCGGCTCTTTGGGCATCCTGTATTTCGCCACGGCGGTCATTCTGCAGGGCATTTCCAAACGGGTGATCCGCAGTGAAGCCCTGGCCAGCAGCCGGGCCAAGAGCATTGCCGAGCTGGAACAGATCAACCAGCAAATTATCCAGCGCATGCGCACCGGCATTCTGGTACTGGACCGGCACGGTTACATTCGCCTGGCCAACGCGGCGGCAGAAGAACTGCTGTTCGGCGCCGCCAGCCACCAGGCGGGCGAATCCGGCAACCACCGGGAACTGCCCCCGCCCCTGAAAAGGGGCCTGGAACTCTGGTTGAGAAACCCCGGCAGGCGCATCGAGCCCTTCCAGCCATCAAACACCTCTCCGTTATTACAAGCCAGCCTGACCCAGCTGGACCAGGAACAGGGCGAGCTGATCCTCGTCTTCATTGAAGACATGAGTAAGGTTACCCAGCAGGCCCAGCAAATGAAGCTGGCCTCACTGGGCCGCCTGACCGCCGGCATCGCCCATGAAATCCGCAACCCGCTGGGCGCCATCAGCCACGCGGCCCAGCTGATGGAAGAATCCCCCCATCTGGACAAGGGCGACCAACAAATGCTGGATATCATTCGCCGGCATTCCCGGCGGGTGAATGGCTTTATCGAGAACGTACTGGACTTGTCCCGCCGCCGCGCAGCGGATACCGAACTGGTGGATGTGGCCAGCTGGCTTGAAGAGTTCCGCCAGGACTTCCTGCAAACCCTGGACGACGACACCCCCGTACAGATTGAAATCTTCTGCGATGACGCCATTCCCGCAGCCCGGTTCGATAAAAGCCAGGTTGAACAGGTGCTGGTAAACCTGTGTGACAACGGTTTGCGGTACAGCAAGCAGCACAGCGGCCAAAACAGGATACAATTAGCCGCAGGCACCAGTGCCGATGGCGAGCGGGCCTTTGTGGATGTTAAGGATTTCGGCCCCGGTATTGCCCCGGAACACCGCAACTCCGTGTTCGAGCCGTTTTTCACCACCGATAAAAGCGGCACCGGCCTTGGCCTGTACCTGGCCCGTGAACTGTGCGAAGCCAACCAGGCGCACCTGTCGCTGGTCGAAGACGGCGAGCCCGGCTGCCGGTTCCGGATTACCTTCGCCCATCCGGGCCGGATGATCTGACCGCCAGGCTGCCAACGCACTGCCATTCATCAAAGAACTGAACACAGATAATGACAAAACAGACCGCGCTGATCGTAGACGACGAACCGGATATCCGGGACCTGCTGGAAATCACCCTCACGCGCATGGGCATAGAGGCCTACACCGCGCCCGACCTGGCCAGCGCCCGGCGTTTACTGGCCAAGCACCAACCCCACCTGTGCCTGACCGACATGAACCTGCCAGACGGCAACGGCATAGAACTGGTGCAGTGGATTCAGGAACACAGCCCCTGCACCCCGGTAGCGGTGATTACCGCCTACGGCAGCATGGACACTGCCATTGAATCGCTAAAAGCCGGCGCCTTTGATTTTGTCTCCAAACCGGTGGAACTGCCTCGGCTGCGGGAACTGGTGAACAGCGCCCTGAAACTGTCCGAGCCCGAACTGCAGCCGGCCGAAGAAATCGACGAGCCCGGCCTGCTGCTGGGCAACTCCCCGCAAATACTCAAACTGCGCAACCAGACCCGCAAACTGGCTCGCAGCCAGGCTCCGGTGTTTATCAGCGGCGAATCCGGCAGCGGTAAAGAACTGGTGGCCCGGATGATCCACCTGCAGGGCCCAAGAGCCGACGGCCCGTTCATCGCCGTCAACTGCGGTGCCATTCCGTCGGAACTGATGGAAAGCGAATTCTTCGGCCATAAGAAAGGCAGCTTCACCGGCGCCATCGACAACAAACCCGGCCTGTTCCGCAGCGCCGACGGCGGCACCCTGTTCCTGGACGAAGTAGCGGACCTGCCCCTGGCCATGCAGGTAAAACTGCTGCGCGCCATCCAGGAAAAAGCCGTGCGCCCGGTGGGCGACACCCAGGAAATCGCGGTAGACATCCGCATCCTCAGCGCCACCCACAAAAACCTGCCGGAACTGGTGCAGGAAGGCAGCTTCCGCCAGGATCTGTTTTACCGGATCAACGTCATCGAACTGGCTGTTCCGCCGCTGCGCGAGCGCGCCGATGATATCCCCCTGCTGGCAGAGCACATTCTCCAACGCATAGCCCGGGAATACGAATGCGACCCGGCCAAACTGACTCCGGCCGCCATCGAGCGACTCAAAGGCTACGAGTTTCCCGGTAACGTGCGGGAACTGGAGAACATTCTGGAGCGCGCTTTTACCCTGTGCGACGAAGACCTGATTGATGCCGGGGATCTGCATCTTGGCGGCGGTGTTGCTCCCGCAGGCTCGGTCTCGGCTGTCAGGGAGCCAGTCTCAGAAGCGGATGCTGCCTCGGCCCCGGTGCCAGAGGGTGAGATTGATCTTGAGGGCTATCTGGAAAGCATCGAGAGACAGGCCATTGAAAAAGCGCTGGAAGCTACGCGGTGGAATAAAACGGCGGCAGCCAAGAGGCTGGGGATCAGCTTTCGGGCGTTGCGGTACCGGTTGAAGAAGTTGGGGATGGAGTGACTTTGGAGTATAGTTAGTCCTCACTTCGGCGCTTGCAGGATGCAACGCTGCCCCAAATATGACCAACACGGACGTTAATCGATGCATTCCCAGAAAAAAGCAGGGTTCTCACTAATTGAACTCCTTGTCCTCACTGCACTGATCGGATTACTGGCAGGCCTTGCTATGCCGTCACTCACCAGCGCCCTTCAAAACCAGGAAAGGCGTGGCACGCTGCACGACCTCTTGGGCCTGTTTGCCCTTGCACGACAACATGCCGTTATGGAAGGAGTCATCGTTACGGTGTGCCCTGTGAACTCGTTGGGAGCATGTACCCGGGATTGGAACAATGAAATCTATGCCTTTTCCGATCCAGATAATCAAAGACAGCTAACCGCCGGCAAAGCCCCTCTAAGAGTCGTTTCTACCGGAGGTTCAGGTCGAATCGTGGTGCGCTCGCTGCATCGAAGCTATTTCCAGTTCAGGCCTTCTGGATTCGTCCATAGTGACCTCGGCAACATAACCTGGTGCGCGAATACGGGCAATGCAAGGATGGCAGGGCAAATCATTATCAGCCGAGGTGGGAGGGCGCGCCTGGCAAACGATCACGATGGAGACGGCATCCCTGAGGATGCTCAGGGACGCCCCTTGAGATGCTCGTAACTTACCAGCAACCAGTACCCGATGTTGAAGATCTCGCACCGGTCTGGGTTATGCGGAGCGTGCCACAGCTATCATTAGTCTGATCTCCGGTCGGCACGGCCTGCAGTGTATAGGCGTTAGCGGCAACAGTTCCATTGAAGCTCAGGTTGTAAAACGCCGTACCCGTTCTGGGAGATTGGGTAAACGGCAGGGTGGGCTGGTTACCCCCTTCAAGATATGAGAAGTCTCCGGAGTACTGACGCTCCATCCATTGCGCCAACGCCACCAGATCCGCCTGAGCTGCGGTTCTGCGGGTTTCTCTTACGTGATTCGAATAAGACGGGTACGCGATTGCCGCAATGATGCCGACAATGGCAACCACAATCATCAACTCAATGAGCGAGAAACCACGATGGTGCGTCATTCTGATGTTGATCAAAACAGGTTAACCTCCCGCAAAGTAAGGTAGCCGTCTTCATTATCTCGGTCTGATTCCAGGTTCGTGACACGTTGACCTTCCCGCAGGATGTTTACCACGGCAGCAGGCGCGACGTCCTGACCATTGATAAGCACACTCCCCTCCAGAAAGTACTCTGTGTCATCAATCACGACCCGGCGCGCTTCAGCATGAATGGAATCCACCACATGCTGGCGTGGAGCGCCCTCTGGCGTTTCCGAATTACCCGGAACCCCCTGGGCAACCACGCCTGTGCTTGACATCGCCAGAACGAGGGCAATGGCTACGCTTCTACGACTACTCATGTTGCTACCTCCCTACCCAGTGCTTCCGGGCCATAACGATTAGTTGTCGATTAACTCGTTCCAGCCTCTGCGCCCGGCATCAGTCACAGCACCACTCAGGGGCGGGATCTCGATCACGTCCACAGGGGCCTCGGCATTACTTCCCGGCGTGAACCGGAAGGTGCCCAGAATGGTCGACTGGTTCGGCAAACCCTCCAACTTGTAACCAATGATTTTCTCCGGCCAGCGCAGGAAGGCCGCCTTTTCCGGGTTTCGCCCATCGAGGCCAAAGGCCATCGCCCAACCAGTACCGCCACCCAGACAGGGGTTCTCATCCGGTATCATCGAGTTAAGATAAACAAAATCACCACGAACCTGCGGGCTGACAACCGCTCTTTCACCGGTAATGGGCAGGTCAACAAACCAGCCTTTCGTGGTCGAGAAATCCAGCTCTTTCCCATTGGAATAGCGGACAGTCGCCGAAACGCCGTTGCTGTCTGTCACCGTATCCTCAGTAATCGTCCGGGACTCCAGGCTACTCACCGTCAGACCAGATGTACCACGGTCCCAAACACCATAGACAGACTGGGTATCAACCGACGTAACGTCCGCAGTCTCCAGATACTGGCCGGTCGCAAAATAGATCATCAGGTTGGGAACATTGCCTGCACGGGAAACCCTGCGATTAGCTGAGGCAACGGGAGCCGCAGTGATGGGCTGCTTGGCTTGAGTGGTGAACAGCGCCTGGGGGTTCCCGCCGTTGCCGTAGGCCGATGCCCAGTTACCACTGGAATCTGCGCTGGCAACCCACATATTGCCATCGAGATCACCGGCATAAACACGGTCGATCAGGTAGTCACCCGTGGTATCGAATGCAGCTAGCGGAGACAAGCCATCGCCACCCTCAAATTCGACGTAACGTACATCGCCACTGTCCCAGGTCCCGTCCATGCCACCCTCAATGTCCAGCATGAAGAAACCTGTGCTGTTGGTGGCAGAGTTATAACCATTCGAAACAAACGCCGTCCAGCGAGTGTCACTGCCCCATTTTGTCATACCGATAATCGGGGCCTGGGTAACATAGCCCATTTTCGCATCATCATCAGCCGTGAACTCCCACAACGCTATTTTCTCTGCGTTGGCTTCAGAGAAGCCGGAGGGATCGGTAACGTCCAGAGCGAAAATACCCTTGGCACCGGCACGGCCACCACCAACAATGATGCTTCTCCAGGCTTCATCCGAAGTCAGAGATCCATCCGCTTTCTTGCCTTTGGTGTAAATATCCTGCTGCCTGATCTCCAGATCGACATAGTAGCGATGCTGGTACTGGGGATCGGTAAGGAAATGCAGGCCAGCGTTACTTGCCGAAGCGTTGTACACAAATTCAGGGATATATGCCAACACCTCATTGCCGCCATTCTCGGTTGCGTTAAAACCGTGAAGCATACCGTCGTTTGATCCAGTATATACCACCGGAGTCCGGGACTTTTTGCTCGCTGCAAAATCGGAGAACCACTCTCCACTCTTCCCAAATGGTGCTTCGTCGGGCCAGAGTGCCCTAGGCTCACCCACAAACTCAGGCGACGAGTTCACAATTGACCCCAGCCGGCTACCCCGCTTGCGCCACCCCGAGGTGCCCTCGAGTGAACGATCACCCCGAATAAAGGCCAATCGCTGCTTGGCGACCGCGTCTGTTACGCCTCCAAACCTCAGGTCGTTTTTCTGAGCGTTGGTCAGATTATTTGCTGCCTGAGCATCCCACCGGAACCCTTTCGCTCCGTTGCCATAGGTAATAATCACGCGATCATTCGTGCTCAGGTCTCTTTTATCCAGAATATCCCGCGCAGACCAGCCATTCCCATTTTTTACGGCTTCGTTAATATCTGGAACGATCGGTGAATTGGTCCCGCCAAGTTTTGCGGCCTTGAGGTCCCCTGTCCAACCATTAGGATCGAACTGGGTCGAGAAAATCAGGGCACCTTGTTGGAAAGATGAGACGTCAAATTCAACCGCCGTGGACGAACCCGCTTCGTTAACAATTTCTCCGACAGTACCCTTCAGCTCTTTCGCAAACGTTGTAGGATCGGCTGCACTGAAAAAACCTCCTCGACCGTTCACCGCAGCGTGCAACATGTCGTTTACTTTGTCTTCATCACTCGTACCGCCCCACCAATTAACATTAGAACCGTCCTCAATCGCCTTGAACGCGGCTACGGGATCAACGGATCCTGCCACTCCAAGACCAACAGTATAAGTGACCATGTGCTGCCAGAACGCTGGGTTTTTTTCCGAATTCGGCACATAATTATCGATGTCGGTATTAAGATCCCGCTTCCAGTAGTGCATCGCCACATCGGCGAGCGTTGTGCTATTTCTATTATCCTTGAACGGATTAACCGGCTTGTAGGTGAAAGAACTTCCCCGATTGTTGGTCAGCGTGTCACCATCTTTATCATCAGCCATTTTATCCGCGTTAAGACCGCCACTTCCATTGTAATATCCGTCCGACATCAGAATCGTATACGACAACCGACATTCACGAACCGGGTTGGTCGAGCTAACTGACAGGCCTGGGTTGTCAGCCCAGGCTCGTTTACTTTTCTCGAAGTAGGTACCCGCGCCATCCAGAGCACGCCTCAGTGGGGTGTTTCCGTTGGCGGGAACCGCGTAGAGCCAATCATAGAAGTCTTTACGCCTGGAGTTGGTGTACTCTCGAACGCCTTCCTGAACCGCCCGAACGCCGGAGGCATCATCAATGGTGTTCTTCCTCTCATTGTCGTAGTTAAGTCGCCCCCAGCCCAACCGGAAACTGGTCGGCAACTCAAAAAATGCCTCGCTAATGCCAGCACGAGAAGATTCAATTCGGGTGTTATAGTAAGAGTACCAATTAGCAAAATTGGTCTTTTCCGCCGCGCTCAGGTTGTTGACCGAAACATACGTGTAGCAGCTGTTCTGATAGGGGTTGGCATCACAACTGCTGGAACTGTTGAACGTGAAGTAAAACCCCCCGCCTTCAACGTTGTAGTCATCAATCGAGAACGTATCCCGCAGATCTCTGGAGGCACTGTTTCCGTCATAACCGTTGATGGGCGCATTTGTATACGAAGAATTCGGATAGCGCCCCGTTCCATCCACTTTATAAGGGGGAAAATAGGTTACCGATGGGTCATACCACATTTTGTTGATGTGGGAAGAATAGTAGAAGCGATCCTCAGCATCGGCCCCTTCCTGGTAGTTCCAGTGCTTCGAATAGATATAGTTATACCCGCCGATCTCATCTGGCATGTACTCGCGAGCCATGGAACCTGAGTCATCAATAATAAACATCAGATTGGGCGCTACGGCACTTCCCAGAAACAACGGCTGCTGAGCAAAATCCGGTCGAGCAGAGTAGCCAGACGCTGGCAGCACTATGAGAGCGGCCGACAATGCCACTTTAAGATTGAACTTGTTCACGGATTACCTCCTGCCAGCCCGTTTGGCTGGAATACGTAAAAGCCTTCAAGCAAGCGCACCCCGGAACCCGAAGGCCCTGACGCTCTGACCAGGATACGTGCGTAATCAAACTCCGCCGGCCCTTCAGAGCCATACTGGCTGAAATCCCGTGGCAACTGTCCCTCGGAATCCACCACGACTTTGCCTTTGTATTCAAAAAGGAATAGCGGCGTTACGCCATTTACCGCAGAGCCCTCCACCGCACTTATCGGGTCGCCCGACGCATCCTTGTTCCAGGTCGCCGCGGAAAACGGGGACGGCACCGTCACACTGGTGTCCGTACCGTCAAAGAAGCCTGTCGTGCTGCCAAAATCTGACAGGTCCGACATATTATCCAGGGTCGCCTCCGCCTCTCGCATTGCCGTTTCGGCAACCTCAAGCGCCAGCATTCCGTCTCGCTGTGCCGTCGTCATTCGCTCCTGCATGATACTGCCCTGCATTCCGGAGAGAGCAAGCAGGCTAAGCACCAATAGAATGACCAGCGACATCAGTAGCGCAACACCTCGCTGTTGTCCTGCTCTATGCATAACAATCACCCGATTCAAAATGGATTCCTCAGGGCAGATGTAAAGTTGTATACCCGGTACAGTCTTCGATCCGCTGCCGTTGTCCGTTTGCTGGTGTCGGCGACGCAGTCTTCCCACCCGGGGAAGCAATAGGTTTGAGCGCTGTCACGGACATTGTTGTCCTCCGAGGCCACCAGCAGACTCACCTCAACCGCTATCACCGAGTTCCAGTCTGAAACCGCCCCAGCGGCCAGCCAGTTCTGAACACCATTAGCAGCCGTGCCTTCTCCAAACCGAATCTCCATATCCTCAACGCCATTTACCAGCTCTATCGTGGATCCGTCTTGCTGTCTCATGAAGAGTGACAGGCCACCGCCTGCGGCGTTACCGATGAAATAGCCTTCGCTGTAGGCCTGAAAGAGTTCCGTACCGCGCCTGTAGGTCGCACTCAAGCACTGGGAACCGCACCCAGCCGGCGCATTACCCGAGAGGTCATTACCAGGGTGCCCGTTGGAGCCTGCATCACCATCAGCAGTAATGGTGACGTTAGATCCGGATACACTCAGCGAAGAGATCTCAAACAAATCCCCCACCTCACAATTACTGATAAAAACTGCATCGCCTGCGGTAAGGCTGCCAGCCGTGTTGAGCTGAATACTGGAGCCATTCGTCATATCGGCATCCAAACGGACAATGTCTCCCGGACGCCGAACACCAGTTACATTAAAAAAACCCGTTCCTGCAACGGCCCCTGCCGGCCGCTCGCTGTTGTCGGCTGACACTCCAAAGGTGGAATATCCATGCAGCAGAGCAGTGTATTCTTCGTCAGAACTATCCAGATTGTTGGTCAGGCTGGTAATCGGATAACAACCAAAAAAACCGGCATTACGGATAGCGCGGGCCAGGATATCGACGGCGATACGCCCGGACTCAGCCGAACGAGCCATCGACTGATTGCTGCGGAACGACTGGCTGTTGGAGGTAAAAATCTGAACCAGCGCAACGGTCAGAATGGAACCAAGCAGCAAGGCAATCATCAGCTCGATCAGTGACAGACCGGACTGCTTCTTTGAGAAAGCGTTGGGGGCTAAATTATGACCGCTCATCACAGCCTCGCATCCAGAGTAAGTGTCTGAGACGATGTTCCACCTGACGCAGCAAACGGATCTCGCTCAACCCAGGTAATCTGGACCTCGGCAATGTCACCGCCAGACTTGAGATTGATCGCCACATCTGCTCCAGGCCCCAAGCCAGCCTTCACTTGCTTTTTGAGGTCAGCAATCTCGGTAGCGGTGAGGTTAAGGCCACCGTTTGAGCGAACCCTGTCAGCCAGAGATTGGGCGTACATGGTCGCTTCTGAACGAAGAGTGGAGTTGGCGGTCTGCTGCATTGACACCAGTTGCACACCGGCGACGCCCAACAACCCGATCGCAAGTATCAATACCGCTATCAACACTTCAATCATAGTGAAACCGCGCTGAGCTTTTCGATTACAAAAATTTTTAGCCATCAGGTCAGCCTCATGGACAGGTTATTCGTTGAGAACGGATCTGACCGCCACCGGTCATTGTAATTCTTACCCCATCTTCGCCAGACGCCCGACAAATATCGAATATTGGCGGCGTGGCGCCAAGCAGGAGCCCCGTTGCCGCAAATCTCGGATTACCGCCCTGAGTTCGGGTAATGCTGTAGGAACCGGGGGCCCCCTGAAACTCGCTGATGATGGAGCCACCATTATCGACTACCCGGTAACCGGCGGTGAAAGATCCAGCAGGCACAAGGGACACCGGAGCTCCCATACGCACGGCCTCTGATCTTGCCAGGTTTAAGGCTCCAACCAAATCATTACCGGTGGTGGTCAGCTGATTGCTTTCAATAATACGTGAGAAGCTTGGCACCGCGATGGTGGCAACGACTCCCAGAATGGCCACAAGCACCAACAACTCAATCAATGTAAATCCTCGCTGCGCTCTAGTACTGCGCATAAGCCAGCTCCCTGAACAATTTTTCATCTCTATAGAATAAAGGCGCACAAAAAAACCGCCAGATGTCATCGACAAGTGGCGGTTTCTGGCAGACAAGCGGGAATCAGCACGCCGAAGTAAGAAACAGGTCACACATTTACAGCATCAATCCGCAATTCCTTCGGCATGGAAAACACAATATTCTCCTCACGCCCGGATACTTCCTCCGGCTCTTCACCACCCAACTCCTTGAGCCGATTGATCACATCCGCCACCAGCACCTCCGGAGCCGACGCTCCAGCAGTGACTCCTACGGCCTTCTTGCCCTCAAGCCATTGCGGCTCTATCTGGGCAGCCTCATCAATCAGGTAAGCAGGCGTGCCCATGCGCTCAGCCAGTTCCCGCAGGCGATTGGAGTTGGAGCTATTGGGGGAGCCCACCACCAGCATCAGATCACAGTCACCGGCCAACTGCTTGACCGCGTCCTGCCGGTTCTGGGTAGCGTAGCAGATGTCATCTTTGCGGGGGCCCTCTATTTGAGGGAACTTGGCGCGCAGGGCGTCAATTACCCGGGCAGTGTCGTCCATAGACAGCGTGGTCTGAGTAACGAAGGACAGCCGGCTGGGGTCTTTTACGTCCAGCTTTTGTACGTCGGCTTCGTCTTCCACCAGGTAGATGTCGCCGCCATTACTGTGGTCGTACTGGCCCATGGTGCCTTCCACTTCCGGGTGGCCGTGATGGCCGATCAGCACGCACTCGCGGCCGTCTCGGCTGTAGCGCATCACTTCCATATGCACCTTGGTGACCAGCGGGCAGGTGGCGTCGAAGACTTTCAGGCCGCGGCGGGCAGCTTCGTTCTGTACCGCCTGGGAGACGCCGTGGGCGCTGAAGATTACCAGCTTGTCGTCGGGCACTTCGTCCAACTCGTCCACAAAGATCGCGCCGCGCTCCCGCAGGTTGCTCACCACAAACTTGTTGTGGACCACTTCGTGGCGCACGTAGATGGGCGCACCGAACACATCCAGTGCGCGGTTTACGATTTCTATGGCGCGGTCTACACCGGCACAGAAGCCACGGGGGTTAGCGAGTCGGATTTGCATAGTCAGTGTGTCGGCCCTGCTGGTTCAACGTCGATAATCTGCACTTCAAACTGCAGTGTATGCCCTGCCAGCGGGTGATTAAAGTCCACATCCACCTGGTCACCTTCCACCCGTTTGACCACCCCGGGCAGTTCCTGCTGGCGGGCGTCGGCGAAGGAGACCACTACGCCGGGCTCCAGCACCATGTCGGCACTGAATTCGTGGCGCTTGAAGGCCTGCACGTTACTGGGGTTGTGCTGGCCGAAGGCTTTTTCCGGGGGAACTTCGAAGGTTTTGTGGTCACCGGCTTTCAGGCCCATCAGGTAGGCTTCAAAGTTTTCCGGCAGGTTTTCGTCGCCGATTTCCAGGGTAGCCGGTTCTTTGTCGAAGGTGGTGTCCACGGTTTCGCCGTCTTCAAACTTGAGGGCGAAGTGCAGTTTTACACGGGTTCCCTTGTCGATGGGCAGTTCTTTCATGGCAATCAGTTGCTCCTGTCGGCATTGCCGCTGTCGTCAGCGGGTTTGCGGAATGCGTCGATGATCATCATGGCAGCGCCGATGGTGATGGCGGTGTCGGCCAGGTTGAAGGCTGGGAAGTGCCAGTCCTGCCAGTAGAAATGCAGGAAGTCCACCACGTAGCCATGCACCACCCGGTCGTATACGTTGCCAATGGCGCCACCGAGGATCAATACGATGGCGATGGCAGTCCAGGTTTCATGGGCTTTGAGTTTTCTCAGCCAGCCTGTCAGAACCACGCTGACCACAACAGCCAGGGTCACGAAGAACCAGCGCTGCCAACCGGCGGCGTCCGCCAGGAAGCTGAACGCGGCGCCGGTGTTGTGCAGCAGGGTCAGGTTGAAGCTGGGCAGCACCGGTACCGGGTTACCGTAGGTGAGCATGGCGGTGGCCATGGCCTTGGTACCCAGGTCGATGGCGACCACCAGTACCGCCAGCCACAACCACTTCAGTTTGCTGCCTGCCCTGCCCTCAGTCATTACCGCGTCCATCAGGCGTAGGCGCGGGTTTCGCCCGGGCCTTCCACGTTGGTGACGCAGCGGCCACACAGGTCGCTGTGCTGCTCGTTCTGGCCCACGTCTTCACGATGGTGCCAGCAGCGCTCGCACTTGGCGTGGGAAGCCGGGGTTACTTTCACCAGCAGGCCTTCCACGTTGGTTTGCTCCACGCCGGCCGCTTCGCTCACCGGCTTTACGGTGGCTTCGGAGGTGATCAGCACAAAGCGCAGCTCTTCACCCAGGTGGTTCAGGCGCTCGGCCAGGCTACCTTCGCAGTACAGGGTCACTTCCGCACTCAAAGAGCCTTTGATCTCGCCACGGGCACGGGCTTCTTCCAGGCACTTGTTGACGGCTTCTTTCACGGCGTAGATTTCACGCCAGTAGTCGCGGCCCAGCTCGAAGTCTTCCGGCAGGGCGGTCAGGCCTTCATACCAGGTTTCGTAGAACACAGTATCGCCACGCTTGCCCGGCAGGTGCTGCCAGATTTCGTCGGCGGTGAAGCTCAGGATCGGGGCAATCCAGCGCACCAGGGCTTCGGCCACATGGTACAGGGCGGTCTGGCAGGAGCGCCGCGCCAGGCTGTCGGCCTGGGTGGTGTACTGGCGATCCTTGATGATGTCCAGGTAGAAGCCACCCAGGGTGGCTTCGCAGAAGTTGTACACCTTCTGGTAAATGCGCAGGAAGGCATAATTGCCGTAATCTTCGTGCAGCTCGTTCTGCAGCTGCAGGGCTCGATCTACCATCCAGCGGTCCAGGGCGATCATGTCTTCCGGCGCCACCATGTGCTGCTCCGGATCAAACCCGGTCAGGTTGCTGAGCAGGAAGCGGGCGGTGTTACGGATACGGCGGTAGCCATCGGCGGTCTGGCGCAGGATGTCCTTTGATACGGTCATCTCGCCGCTGTAGTCGGTGGCGGAGACCCACAAGCGCAGGATGTCGGCACCCAGTTCGTTCATCACTTCCTGGGGGGCGATCACGTTGCCCATAGACTTGGACATCTTGTGGCCCTTGCCGTCCACGGTGAAGCCGTGGGTCAGCACCTGCTTGTACGGAGCCACGCCGTTCATGGCGATGGAGGTTTTCAGGGACGACTGGAACCAGCCACGGTGCTGGTCAGAGCCTTCCAGGTACATGTCGGCCGGGAACTGGCCCAGCTCTTCACGTACCCGCAGTACCGAATCGTGGGTGACGCCGGAATCAAACCAGACATCCAGGGTATCCAGGACTTTTTCGTACTGGTCGGCGTCTGCGCCCAGCAATTCCTTCTGGTCGATGTCGTACCAGGCGTCGATGCCGCCGGTTTCCACCGCCTCTGCCACTTTCTCGATCAGCGCCTGGGTGTTCGGGTGCAGCTCCTGGGTTTCCTTGTGGATAAACAGGGTGATCGGCACACCCCAGGTGCGCTGACGGGAGATACACCAGTCCGGGCTCTGCTCGAACATGGCTTCAATGCGGTTCTGGCCCCAGCCCGGCACCCAGCGAATGCCCTTGATGGCTTCCAGGGCGTCGGCGCGCAGGTTGAGCTTGTCCATGCTGATGAACCACTGGGGCGTCGCCCGGTAGATTAGCGGGGTCTTGGTACGCCAGCAATGCGGGTAGCTGTGGCGGAACTTCTCCGAACGCACCAGCTTGCCTTCCCGCTCCAGGGCGGCGCACACCGGCTCGTCGGCCTTGTACACGTGCACTCCGGCAAATTCGCCGGCCGCTTCGGTGTAGGTGCCGTCGGCTTTCACCAGGTTGATGGTGCCAATGCCGTAGGCCTTGCCTACTTCAAAGTCCTCCATACCGTGGTCCGGCGCGGTGTGTACCGCACCGGTACCGGCATCCAGGGAGACGTGATCGCCCAGCAGCACCGGCACCTGCTTGTCGTACACCGGATGGTGCAATAGCTGGTTTTCCAGGGCAGAACCGGCCACGTTGGCCAGCACTTTGTAGTCTTCCACACCCCAGCGGGCCATGATGCCCGGCACCATGTCAGTGGCCAGGATCATGCGCTCGGCACCGTGGCCCACATCTACCTGTACCAGTGCGTATTCAATATCGGCACCGATGGACACCGCCTGGTTGGCGGGGATGGTCCAGGGGGTGGTGGTCCAGATCACCAGGGACACATCACCCTGGCCGTCATCGGTTCCGAAGGCTTTGAGCACAGCATCCTGATCCACCGCAGTGAAACGCACGTCGATCTGGGTAGAAGTTTTGTCCTGGTATTCAACTTCGGCTTCTGCCAGTGCGGACTGACCAACCACACTCCAGTAAACCGGCTTGAACCCACGCACCAGGTGGCCCTTGGCCACGATCTTGCCCAGCGCCCGCACGATGCCCGCTTCTACTTTCGGGTCCATGGTCAGGTAGGGCTTGTCCCACTGGCCCATTACGCCCAGACGGATGAAGTCGGCTTTCTGGCCTTCGATCTGCTTGGTGGCGTAATCACGGCAGGCCTGGCGGAAGGTTTTGTAGTCCACCTTCACACCGGCTTTGCCGACTTCCTGCTCTACCTTGTGCTCGATCGGCAGGCCGTGGCAATCCCAGCCGGGCACGTAGGGTGCGTCAAAGCCCATAAAGCTGCGGGATTTCACGATCATGTCTTTCAGGATCTTGTTGACCGCATGCCCGATGTGAATGCTGCCGTTGGCGTAGGGAGGGCCATCGTGCAGGATGAACTTTTCCCGGCCTTCGCGCTGCTTGCGCAGGTTGCCGTACACGTTCAGATCCTGCCAGTGCTTGAGCATGTCCGGCTCGCGCTTGGCCAGGTTACCGCGCATGGGAAACGCGGTTTCCGGCAGATTCAGGGTATGCTTGTAGTCGCTCATGTCTTTGTGCGTACTCTTGGTTGGTCAGTTGAATCAGGTTTCCGGCGTGGCGGGGTTATCCGCCAGCCAGGCCCGGGCATTGTCAAAATCCCGGGCGATCTGTTGGCGGAGTTCGTCAACAGAGTCGAATTTCACTTCGTCCCGCAGGCCATGGCGGAACACGACTTCCAGGTGCTGGCCGTAAAGTGTGCCAGCAAAGTCGAACAGGTGCACTTCCAGCGACGGCCGCTTGCCGTCGACCGTGGGGCGCAGGCCGATGTTGGCTACACCATCGCACCATTCGCCGGTTTCCAGACGGGCCCGCACCACGTAAACGCCCCGCAGTGCCGGCATCTGGTTCAGCAAAATGTTGGCGGTGGGCGCGTTGAGTTGCCGGCCCAACTGGCGGCCATAAACGATGCGGCCGTGGATGCGGTAAGGATGCCCCAGCAGGCGCTCGGCCTCTTTCAGGCCATTCACATTCAGGGCATTGCGCACCCGGGTACTGCTGACCCGTTCGCCATCAACAGTCACTGTACGGGTGTTCTCCACCGTAAAGCCCCGCTCCTGCCCCACGCTTTGCAGCAGTTTGAAATCGCCGGCCCGGTCGCAACCGAAGCGGAAGTCGTCGCCCACCACCAGGTGGCGAACGCCCAGGCCGCTGACCAGCACATCTTCAATAAAGCCCATACCGGAATAGCTGCGGAAGGTTTCATCGAACCGGATGCACAGCACCATGTCCACGCCTTCGGCCAACAGGGCTTCGAACTTCTGGCGGAATGGCATCAGCCTGGGCGGTGCTTCATCGCCCTGGAAGAATTCCCGGGGCTGCGGCTCGAAAATCATCACCACCGACGGCACGCCCAGCTGCGCAGCTTTCTGCTTGACCTGATCAATAATGGTTTTATGGCCCAGGTGCACGCCATCGAAGTTGCCGATGGTGGCCACGCAGCCGCTGGCCAGCGGCGATCCCGCTTGCCCGGACAGGCGCTTAAGATTGGTCAGGCCTCGAATCAGACGCATGTACTGCGAACCTTAACTTGCCAGCTGGCTTTTTGGCGCACCGGCCCGAGAGGCGATACGCTGGTGAGAAAACGCGCGATTATACCCCATGCAGGGGTATGGTAGAAATCTTGCGGCGGCTTACTTCTGGCGGAATTGGCGAACCCGCACGCCCGCCAGCGCCAGCGCCACGAAATAGGCCCCAACTCCGGCCACCACCAGAATACCCATATCGGTTGCCCGCTGCAGGCCGCTGGCCGCCAGCCAGTCGGCTACCGGCACATTCAGCCAGAGCACCACCGCGGCCAGGGCGGCATTGGCCACGGCCAGCTGCATCAGGAACTTCGGCCAGCCGGGCTGGCTTTTCCAGGCACCTTCCTTACGCAGACCGCGCCAGAGCAGGTAACCATTCAGCCAGGCCGACATGGATGTAGCCAGCGCCAGCCCGGCATGGGCCAGGGGCACGATTAACGCCAGGTTGAAAGCCATATTGGCCACCATGGCAATCACCCCGATCTTGACCGGGGTTTTGGTGTCTTCCCGGGAGAAAAAGCCCGGCGCCAGCACCTTGATCAGCATGAAGGCCAGCAAACCGGCGGAATAAGCCCGCAGACTCTGGGCGGACATCGCCACATCCCGGTCGGTCACTTCGCCGTAATGGAACAGGGTGGCAATCAACGGCTCCGCCAGCAGCGCCAGAGCCACAGCCGCCGGAAGGCCGATCAACAGAACGGCCCGCACGGCCCAGTCCAGGGTTGCAGCAAACTGGTCTTCCGAAGCCGCCGCGTGCTTGCGGGACAAGCTGGGCAGAATGACCGTGGCGATGGCAATACCAAACACACCCAGCGGCAGCTCAGACAACCGGTCTGAGTAATACAGCCAGGACACGCTGCCGGTTTGCAGGAACGACGCCAGCACCGTGTCCAGCAACAGGTTGATCTGGCTGACCGACACGCCGAACAACGCCGGAGCCATCAACTTGAGAATCCGGCTGACACCCTCGTGTTTGTAGTCCACCCGGGGCCTGGGCAGCAGGCCCAGGCGCATCAGGAACGGCAACTGGAAAAACAGCTGCAGGGCACCGGCGATGAAGACACCCCAGGCCAGCGCCATTACCGGCTCATTCATTACCGGAGTCAGGAAAATGGCGGCGGCGATCATAGCCAGGTTCAGCAACACCGGGGTAAACGCAGGTACCGCAAACCGGTCGTAACTGTTCAGAATGCCGCCGGCAAAGGCGGTCAGGGAAATCAGCAACAGGTACGGAAAGGTGATGCGCAGCATGTCGCTGGTCAGGGCGAATTTGACGTCATCATCCAGGAACCCCGGCGCAAACACCGCCGTAAGCACCGGCGCACCCAGCATGGCCACCAGCGTAACCGCCAGCAAGACCAGCCCGAGGGAGCCGGCCACTGCATCCACCAGGCGCTTTACTTCGGAAATATCCTGGTTTTCCCGGTAAGACGACAACACCGGTACAAAGGCCTGGGAAAACGCCCCTTCCGCGAACAGGCGACGCAGGAAGTTGGGAATCTTGAACGCCACGAAAAAGGCATCGGCCCCGGCACCTGCCCCGAAATAGCGGGCAATCACCATATCCCGCACCAGCCCCAGCACCCGGGACAGCATGGTCATGATGCCGACCACGCCGGATGAGCGCAGTAATCCCGGCGCTTTCGGGGGTTCCTGAACGGCAGGCTGTTGTTCTGTTGGTCGGGGTTCCGAAGACATGGTTTGAGCGTCCAGAATACCGGCTTCGGGCCGGGGTGGCGTTTCGGTAATCCACAAGGCGGGGCTTGTTGCGGGCCCGGGCCCCGTGAGACGATGCGGGAGTGTACCACAGGCCTCCGGAGCAGAGGGATTACCGGCGGCTTCGGCCTTGACATTTCGGGCGTTCAGCGGCATAGTTCCGCGTCATTTATTTCGACGCGCTGGTTTTGGCGCGCCCGCGATCTAAACATATTCGATTTTTTAGCAACGAATTTCAGGAGTTTTACGGTGGCAAATTCCCCGCAAGCCAAAAAGCGCGCTCGTCAGAACGAGAAAAACCGCAAGCACAACGCCAGCCTGCGTTCCATGGCACGTACTTACATGAAGAAAGTAGACGCCCAGATCAAAGCTGGCGACTACGAAGGTGCCCAGGCAGCCCTGAAGCAGGCCCAGCCTGTTCTGGACAGCATGGTCAACAAAGGCATCTTCGCCAAGAACAAGGTTGCTCGTCATAAGAGCCGCCTGAACGCCAAGATCAAGGCTCTGAAAGCTGCCTGATTCTTGCGCTCATAAAAAAACCGGCCTCGTGCCGGTTTTTTTGTGCCTGAAATCCGGCTGAAACGCCGGAAAAGCCTAGACCACCACCAGGTTATCCCGGTGAATCATCTCCTCATCGGAAACGTAACCCAGCACGTCGGAAATACGATCACTTGATCGACCGGCGATTGCCCGGGCTTCGTCAGCATCGTAGTTCACCAGCCCCCGGGCAATTTCCTTACCGGCCAGGTCGGTGCAGGACACCATCTCGCCGCGGCGGAACTGACCGGTGACCGCCTTCACACCCACCGGCAACAGGCTTCTGCCGCCCTGACGCAGCACTTTTACCGCGCCGTCATCCAGGGTCAGCTTGCCCCGGGTTTGCAAGTGGCTGGCAATCCACTGTTTGCGGGCGGCCATTCTTCCCTGCTCCGGTAGCAACAGGGTACCGATCACATCGCCCTGACGCAGGCGGGCAATGGCGTGCTCGATGCGACCACCCACAATCACGGTAAAGGCACCGGAACGGGCCGCCAGCCTTGCTGCCCGAAGCTTGGTAAGCATGCCACCGCGCCCAAGGGCACCGGCACCGCCGCCGGCCATGGCGTCCAGGTCCCGGTCTTCGGCCTTGCGCTCGGTGACCAGTTCGGCGTCTTCGTGTTTGCGGGGGTCTTTATTGAACAGGCCCAGCTGGTCGGTCAGGATGATCAGGCCATCGGCCTCGATCAGGTTGGCCACCAGCGCGCCCAGGGTGTCGTTGTCACCGAAGCGGATTTCGTCGGTGACCACCGTGTCGTTTTCGTTCACGATAGGCACCACGCCGTAATCCAGCAGGGTGCGCAGGGTGCTGCGGCCGTTCAGGTAGCGTTTTCGGTCGGAAAGGTCGTCGTGGGTGAGCAAAATCTGGGCGGTATGGATGTCGTGGCGCTTGAACTGGGCTTCCCAGGTTTGCACCAGGCCCATCTGGCCGACCGCCGCCGCAGCCTGCAATTCGTGCAGATGCTGGGGCCGGGTTTGCCAGCCCAGACGGCTCATGCCTTCAGCGACTGAACCGGAAGACACCACCACCACTTCGACACCTTCGCCGATCAGTTCGGCGATCTGGTCAACCCACAGCCCCAGGGCTGCCACATCCAGCCCTTTTCCATCGTTGGTAAGCAAGGCACTGCCGATCTTGATAACCAGGCGACGGGCCTTTCGGAGCTGGAGGCGTTCACTCATGGTAGCGGTACTGTCTCTTCAGATTGTTACTCGGGGGCGTAGACCACTTCAACGTCGTAATCGTCGTCGTCAAAGTCGTCATCTTCATCGTCTTCACGGGCGGCGCGACGGGCCTTGCGATCTTCCTCGATCTTGGCACGGGCTTCTTCGTCCATCCGGCGACGACGGGCCGCTTCCTGCTCTGCGAAGTCCGGGTTCTCGGCTTCGGCTTCCGCCTGCTCTTCAATCCAGCGCATAACTGCCTGAACCAGGGGCTTGGTGCCTTCACCGGTCAACGCCGAAACCCGGAACACCGGGCCATCCCAGCCAAGCTCGTCCACAATAGCCTGACAGTGCGCCTCGCGGTCTTCTTCCGGCACCATGTCCACTTTGTTCAGCACCAGCCAGCGCGGGCGGCTGGCCAGGGTTTCGCTGAACTTTTCCAGCTCGTGGGCGATAGCCTTTACCGCTTCAACCGGGGAGGAGCCGTCATAGGGTGCCACATCCACCAGGTGCAACAGCAAGCGGGTACGCACCAGGTGTTTCAGGAATCGGATACCCAGGCCGGCGCCTTCAGCGGCACCTTCAATCAGGCCGGGGATATCGGCAATCACGAAGCTCTGGTGCGCCTGCACACTGACCACGCCCAGATTGGGAACCAGCGTGGTGAACGGATAATCCGCCACTTTCGGGCGGGCCGCGGAAACAGAGCGGATAAAGGTGGACTTACCGGCATTGGGCAAACCCAGCAAGCCAACATCCGCCAGCACTTTCAGCTCCAGGCGCAGGTTACGCAATTCGCCTTCAGAGCCCTTGGAGGTCTGGCGCGGCGCGCGGTTAACCGATGACTTGAAGCGGGTATTGCCCAGGCCGTGAAAACCGCCCTGCGCCACTTTCAGGCGCTGGCCTTCCTTGGTGAGGTCACCCAGAACTTCGTGGGTGTCCATATCCACCACGGTGGTACCAACCGGTACCGGCAACACCAGGTCTTCGCCCTTGGTGCCGGTGCAGTTGCGGCCGGAGCCGGGCTCGCCGTTCTGGGCCTTGTGTTTGCGCTGGAAGCGGTAATCGATCAGCGTGTTCAGGGCGCTGTCTGCTTCCAGATAGACGGAACCGCCATCCCCGCCGTCGCCGCCGTCCGGGCCGCCTTTCGGCACGTATTTTTCCCGCCTGAAACTCAGGCAGCCATGGCCGCCCTTGCCGGCTTCAACAATGATGGTGGCTTCGTCTACAAATTTCATACGCCAATTGCCTTTGCATAAACTAAAAAGCCCCGCAGCCTCATGGAAGCTTTGCGGGGCTCCGGATTCACCTGAGGGCTGATCAGATCAGCATATCAGGCAAACCCATGGTTCGACAGAACCGGATCGCCGCTGCTTACGCAGCCGGAACGATGCTTACGAACTTGCGGTTCTGCGGGCCTTTGGTTTCGAACTTCACCTGACCTTCCGCTTTCGCGAACAGGGTGTGGTCCTTGCCAATGCCTACGTTGCTGCCAGCGTGGAAACGAGTGCCACGCTGACGGATGATGATGCTGCCTGCAGTTACAGTCTCGCCGCCGTAGCGCTTGACACCAAGTCGTTTAGACTCGGAATCGCGACCGTTACGGGTACTACCTGCTGCCTTTTTATGAGCCATTACCAGCCTCCTTCATTAAGGGGTTATTCGAGGGCTTAGCCCTGGATACCCGTGATCTTTACTTCAGTAAACCACTGACGGTGGCCCTGACGCTTCATGTGATGCTTACGACGACGGAACTTGATGATGTTGATCTTGTCGTGACGACCGTGGCTAACCACTTCAGCGGTAACCTTGGCGCCTTCAACTACCGGAGCGCCAACTTTTACGTCGTCGCCGTTGGCAACCAGAAGAACACGATCGAACTCAACAGAGCCGCCGGTTTCAACTTCCAGCTTTTCCAGCTTCAGAGTTTCGCCTTCCTTTACACGGTGCTGCTTACCACCGCTAACAATAACTGCGTACATTCATAGTCTCCGCGATTGACCCATCCCTGCTCTTATCCACCTGGTTCTAAGGGAAGCGCTCTGGCGACCCTATTGCAGGGAGCGCAGGTTGGGATGAGTTGGGCGCGTGATTGTACGAAAAGCCGCCGGGCAATACAAGCCGGATTCCGGTTCAAGTTGACACTGTAGGCAGCAATACCTAGCATTGCCGCGACCTGCCCGAAAACTCAACGAAAACACCAGCAAGGGACGTTTCAGCCCGATGACAGCCCAGCGTATCCATGACACCGTGGCGGATGACTTCAGCCGCGTTAATGACCTGATTATCAAGCGGCTTGCCTCGGATGTCCCGATGGTGGAGAAAATCGCCCACTATATTATTGAGAGTGGCGGTAAGCGCTTGAGACCCTTACTGGTTTTGCTGTCCAGCCGGGCCGCGGGCTACGGCCAGGACGACCACCTGAAGCTGGCCGCGGTCATTGAATTCCTGCACACCGCCACCCTGCTGCACGACGATGTGGTGGACACCTCCGACATGCGCCGGGGCCGCAGTACCGCCAACGCCAAGTGGGGCAACGCGCCGAGCGTGCTGGTAGGTGATTTCCTGTATGCCCGGGCCTTCGAGATGATGGTGGAGCTGGAAAGCCTGCCGATCATGAACGTGCTGTCCCACGCCACGGCGGTGATTGCCGAGGGCGAGGTGATGCAGCTGATGAACGTGAAGAACCCGGACCTCACCGAAGACCAGTACATGGTGGTTATCCATAACAAGACGGCCATGCTGTTCGAAGCCTCTTCCCACACCGGCGCACTGCTGGCCGGAGCGGGCCCGGAACAAGAAGCCGCCCTGAAAGACTACGGCAAGCACCTGGGCCTGGCATTCCAGCTGGTGGACGACGTACTGGATTACCTGGGCGATGCCGAAGCCATGGGCAAGAACGTGGGCGATGACCTGGCCGAAGGCAAGACCACCCTGCCCCTGATTTACGCCATGGCCAACGGCAGCGACGAAGAGCGACAGCTGATTCGCCAGGCTATTCGCAAGGGTGGGCTGGATGACCTGCCGAAGGTTCTGGACATCGTGAAAGCCTCCGGTGCCATTGAATACACCATGGCCAAGGCAAAAGAGCAGGCGCAGATCGCGAAAGACCTGCTGGCCTGCCTGCCGGAGTCCGAGCACCGGCAATCACTGGAACTGCTGACCGAAGTAGCGGTGGCCCGGGTCAGCTGAGTTGCAAGATTTCCGCGCGCGGGGCTCCAGCCACACGCGCTTACTTCTCAGTAAGCTCAGGTCAAATCATCACGCCCATGCGGCGAACTAAAATCCAGCTCTGGTCCCACCGGCACAATCTGCGTCGGGTTAATAGTGCGCTGGCTCACGTAGTAGTGCTGCTTGATCTGGCGAATATCCACCGTCTCTGCCACGCCCGGCACCTGATACAGCTCCCGCAAATAACCGGACAGGTTCGGATAATCCCGGATCTGCTGGCGATTGCATTTGAAGTGGCTGTAATACACCGCATCAAACCGTATCAGCGTGGTGAACAAGCGCCAGTCGGCTTCGGTGATCTGGCTGCCAGTGACATAGCGCTGGCTCTCCAGTTTCGCTTCCAGCCAGTCCAGTGATTCAAACAGCGCCTTGTAGGCCTCTTCGTATTTGTCCTGGGCGGTGGCAAAACCGGCCTTGTATACGCCGTTGTTGACTGTGTCGTATACCCGCTCGTTTACTGCCTCGATTTCACTGCGCAGACTTTCCGGGTACAGGTCCAGATCCGCGTTTACGCCTTCAAGCCCGTTAAAAGCTGAGTTGAACATGCGGATAATTTCCGCTGACTCGTTACTGACAATGGTTTCCCTCTGCTTGTCCCACAGTACCGGCACCGTCACCCGCCCCGAATAATCCGGCGCCGCCCGGGTGTATACCTGATGCATGAACTCTGAGTTGTACAGATGGTCCTGATGCTCCGCATCCCCGGGCCGGAACTCCCAGCCGTTCTCGACCATATCCGGATGCACCACAGACACACCGATGTGCGGCTCCAGGCCTTTCAATTTCCGGAAGATCAGGGTTCGGTGCGCCCAGGGGCAGGCCATGGATACGTACAGGTGATAACGGCCGCTTTCCGCCGCGAAACCGCCCTCACCCGCTGGTCCGGCGGAGCCGTCTTCGGTGACCCAGTTACGGAAGCGGGCGGCTTCACGCTCGAACTTGCCGCCGGTTTTGTCGGTGTCGTACCACTGGTCGTGCCATTTGCCGTCTACTAGTAAGCCCATGTGGGACTCCTTGTTTTTGGCCACGGAATCCATATATGGTCTCCTCCCCGCTTGCAAGGCCTCAGACGTTGTTGATGAGGGACAGGTTGCTGCCATATATCCGGCCTGTTAACGAGGCGGCGTTGCCGCCTCTGGCCTTGATGAGG
>Ga0208062_100028_pt1 | contig 42428 bp, 36 predicted proteins | sample DeeseametaMP0261_FD_184217 | JGI IMG/M metagenome (GOLD analysis project Ga0208062, IMG submission 184217) | Marine microbial communities from the Deep Atlantic Ocean - MP0261 (SPAdes) | ecosystem: Environmental > Aquatic > Marine > Oceanic | place: South Atlantic Ocean | collected 2011-01-01 | reverse complement strand
CAAACACAATCAGGTCGATGTCTTTGGCATCGATGCCCGCGGCTTCAATGGCCCTCAGGGCAGCCTGTTCGGCAAGGTCTACGGTGGTCTGGCCGGGCAGGGCGATATGGCGTTGTTCGATGCCGGTGCGTTCACGGATCCACTGGTCAGAGGTGTCTACCCGCTGTTCCAGGTCCTTGTTGGTCACAATGTTGTCCGGCAGGTAGGAGCCGGTTCCGGCAATGCGTGCAAAGGTCATTCGGCTTGTCCAGGGTCAGAGTCGATAACAATAGACCCATGCTAACCCTTTGCAACCGGATTGGTTATTAGCGGATTGTCAAAGACCGCCCGGGCAGGATATTTCCCGCCCGGGCGCTTTCGGCGGGCTGATCAGCCCTGTTTGAGCGTCTTCATATCAATCACGAAACGGTACTTCACGTCGCCTTTTTTCATGCGCTCGTAGGCTTCATTGATGTTGCGGATGTCCAGCATCTCGATGTCGCAGGTAATGTCGTGCTCGGCACAGAAATCCAGCACCTCCTGGGTTTCCGGCATGCCACCGATCAGGGAACCGGCAATCACCCGGCGCTTGGTAACCAGCAGCCCGGCTTGCAGCGCTGGCTCAACCGGCGTCAGCAGGCCCACCAGAATATGGGTGCCATCGTGCTTCAGGCATTTCAGGTAGGGGTTCAGGTCGTGGGCCACCGGAATGGTGTCGAGCAGGAAGTCGAAGGAGTTGGCCGCTGCCTTCATCTGCGCCTCATCGGTAGAGATGATCACATGGTCTGCGCCCTGCTTCTTCGCTTCCGCTACCTTGGCCTCGGAGCGGGTGAAGATAGTCACTTCCGCGCCCAGCGCCTTGGCGAATTTCACACCCATGTGGCCAAGGCCGCCCATGCCCAGAACGCCGACCTTGTGGCCCTTGCCGACGTTGAAGTACTTCAGGGGCGAGTAGGTGGTGATGCCCGCACACAGAATCGGTGCGGCGGCGGCCGGGTCCAGTTTCTCTGGCACGCGAACCACAAAGCGTTCGCTGACCACGATTCGTTCCGAGTAGCCGCCGTGGGTAACGGTGCCATCGTGCCGGTCCAGGCTGCCATAGGTCATGGTAGAGCCTTCATCGCAATATTGCTCCAGCCCGGATTCGCAGGCGGAACAGGTACGGCAGCTGTCTACCATGCAGCCCACGCCCACCAGGTCACCCTCTTTATAGGCTTTTACATCCGGCCCCACGGCGGTTACCCGGCCCACAATCTCATGCCCGGGAATAACCGGGTACTTCGAGCCGCCCCAATCGTTCTCGACGGTGTGGAGATCGCTGTGGCAGACACCGCAGTAGTCGATTTCGATGGCTACGTCGTCGGCACGCAGCTCCCGGCGGTCAATGGCGTAGGGGGCCAGGCCGGAATCCGGCGCAGTGGCGGCGTATGCTTTGGTATTTGCCATTCGATTACTCCTTTTCGGTTTTAATACAGGGGTCACGGTACCGGTACGATATGACCGTTATCGTATGTTACCCGACATTCGTCGATTGTAACCTACGTATTCCAGACCATCAGGGATGACCAGATGACACAGATGAAATCTCTCAGGGCGTTCGGCGTTGCCGGGTCCCTGGCCTTGGCCGGGCTGGTAGCCGGCTGTATGCCCGGCACCATCGCCACCGGCGTGGGTACCGGCTTTGTGTATGAACAGAAGCAGGACCACAAACACCGCCATGAAGTAGAGCGGGCCATCGATCAATATGTGCAGGACCATGCCAACTCACCCTGCCGGCACGGCGAAGACCGGGTGATGGAATCCGCCACAGAGATCCTCAGGGAATACCGGCTGACCGGTGTGAATGAAGTGCTCAGCCGCCTTGAACGGATTTACAAAGACGATAGCCAGCCGGACCAGGTCAGGGCCGGGGCGCTGTACAACATGGCTGTACTGGAATCCCGCCGCAAAGAGCCGAACAAGGTGTGGGCAAGGGAGTATTTCAAACGCCTTTATGTAGAGTTCCCGAACGAATACCGCTGCATCTTTGCAGAGTCTGACTGGCGGGATTCGATGATAGAACAGCAATTGCTTCTGCCCGGAGAAACCGTGGAGTCCTTTTTGCGTGATGCCCGTGAGGATGTAGAGCACATGCAGCAGTAGGAGTACACTGGCCAAAAGGCTTTGATGAGCAAACTCCTACAACCGACTCGGGCGGGCACAGGCTATGAAGGTAATTGTTATCGGCGCAGGCATTATGGGTGTCACCCTTGCCACACTGGCAAAGGAACTGGCACCCGAGCTGGATATCACCGTACTGGAACGGCTGGATGGCCCGGGAGCAGGCAACTCCTGGGTGTTCAACAACGCAGGAACCGGCCACGAAGCCAACTGCGAGCTCAACTACACCCCGGTGGATGGCGAGGTTATTTCTGTTGAGAAAGCCCTGAAAATCCACGCCCAGTTCAACGTGGCCAAGCAATTCTGGGCCTACCTGGTAGAAAAGGGTGCCATTAAAGACCCCTCTACGTTCATCAACCAGACCAAGCACTGCACCCTGGTCTCGGAATCCTTCATTGAAGAGCTGGCGCTTCGGCACAAGGAAATGTCTGGCCATCATTTCTTCGAAAGTATGCGGTATTCCGATGATTTTGATGAGATAAAAAGCTGGATCCCTTTCACCATGGAAGGCCGGCCGCGCCATGAAAAGATGGCTGCCACGGTGATTGAAACCGGCACGGATGTGAACTTCGGCTCTCTGACAGAACAAATGGCTGCGTACGCTGACCGGGATTTGGGCGTGGCCATTGAGTACGGTGTACACGTAAAGCGGGCACACCGCAGCCCCGCCGGCAGCTGGGTGCTGGAAACCGAGCGCAACGGTACGTCCACCCAATATAAAGCTGACGTACTGTTTGTTGGCGCCGGCGGTGGCGCCTTCCAGCTACTGAAACGGAGCCATTTGCCGTTTGCCAGACGTTTCGCCGGCTTCCCGGTGGGTGGCCGTTTCCTGCAGGCGCCGGTTACGCCGGAGCAGGCTGACCAATACCGCGCCAAAACCTATGGCCGGGCAGAAGTGGGCGCACCCCCGATGTCTGTTCCGCACCTGGATCTGCGGGTGGCCAATGGCCAGCATTACCTGTTATTCGGGCCGTTTGCCTCGTTTAAGCCGGTTCTTGAGAAAGGACGGGGCTTTGTTGATTACCTCCGTTCCATGCGCCTGCACGACATTCCGGGCCTGTTGAGCGTGGCCATAGAGAACTTCCCGCTGGTGAAATACCTGGTCTCCGAAACCTTCAAAGGCGAGCAGAGCATGTTCGATTCGCTGGAGAAGTTCGCCCCCGGGCTTGGTAACAAGTTTAACTGGCAAGCCGTGGAAGCCGGGCAGCGGGTACAGATCATTAAAGATGGCGACCTGCAGATGGGCACGGAGATTATCGTGTCCAGCGACAAGACCTATGGCACCTTGCTGGGTGCATCGCCCGGAGCCTCGGTTTCGCCAGAAGTGATGTTGCGCGCACTGGAACAGCTGATGCCGGCGCGGTTAAACACAGAGAAAGCCAGGAGCAAGCTAAAAGAAATCTTTCCGGAAGATAACCTGGAAATCCTTGCCAACGATGCCGAGCGCTACCGCGAAATTCGTGACGGGGTAAACCAATCGCTGGGCATCGTTTAACAGAACCAGCAGTTACACCCGCCGGCGACGGCCTTCTGTTCGCCTGCGGGCCTGTTCCGAGTTTACGTAGACGGATTCCGTGAAGGTGGCATTGGCGTGGCCGAGCTCTTCACTGATGTGGCGGATATCCGCCCCGGCCTCGATGGCCTGGCTTGCTCCGGTGTGGCGCAGATAGTGGGTTTCGGAGCGAATCGCCAGCATTTGCCTGGCTTCATCCAGATAGCCTTCGCGCTCCATCCGGTCTGCGGTGGCAACCATGGCTTGTTCGTAGATGCGTTGCACCTGTCGTTTTCCGATGGCATTACCTTTCGCGGACGGCAGAATAGGCGTGGATTCTCCGGGCACCGGCAACGGAGACGGCAGGCCCAGATGGCCTCGCCAGCGCTTGAGGTAATCCAGGTAGGCGTCTGGCAAGGTAACTTGCCGGGTTTTGTCGCCTTTACCGAACACCGAATAAACCCAGTAGGGTTCGCCATCGACAATGGTTCGGCGGAAATCACCGAAGCAGGGGGTGCGCACCTGGTTCCGGTCCACTGGTCGCGGTGCCAGTTCGCTGACCCGCAGAAACAGGCTTTTCATGGTGACAATCACAAACAGGTTACGCTCGAATTTCGGGTTGCTGTCCGCCAGTTCGGTGAGGGTTTCCAGCAGGAACGACCATTGCCAGTCTGTCAGACGCCGCACTTCGGCGTCCCGGTCCTGGTTGAGGCTGGGTTTGGCGTTCCGGTCGCGCTTGCGGACATCAATCATCGGATTTTTGGGCAGATAATCGTGGGCCACCAGGTATTTGAAGAAGGTCTGCAGTGCCGTGCGGCTGGCGTTCAGGCTGGCCTGGGTAACAGAGTAGGGCGCCTGTACGGCTTTGGATCGAAGCGCCATGGGTCGCCAGTCCGGATTGGAACGACGCAGATCTGCCTGAGAGACGAATGCCGGATAGATCCCACGGGATATCCAGGGGGCCGGAGGGGTTTTCAAAAAGGCAAAGTAGCCTGTGATCAGGTCGCTGTCTGCCTGGGCAAGGTGACGGCGGGCAATCAGCCAGGTGTAGTTGAGAAAACGCTGGATTTCGCTTCGAAAACGGTTGTATGTGCCGGAAACATCGCTGTATTTTTCGAGGAAACGGCGGGCGGTGTAGAAGTCCTGACGGGCTTTGTCCGGGTTGATGGGCACCGCATTCAGCGCTGCAAGCAGATCCGGATACAGCGCAAGCTCAGCCTGTTCGTGGATAAGATCAGCGGTATCAAACAGCGGAAAACCGGGAAATCCTGGCCTGGCGTTCATCTGGGCAGCCTTGTTTGCGAATTGTGTTGTACGGTCGGGAAGCCTGAAATGTCCAATACTCCTAAATATTGGACATATTGAGAGTGTATACAATTCAGTGAGTTATCGCCAACTCTTCATGCAGTAACTCTCAAGCGTTTCGGCACCTCAGCAATCTCTCTGCTTCAATTGATGCGACGAAAATGGAGTTTCAGCGAGTTATGAATATAAAAAACGGCTTATCGGGACTGGTAACCGCCGCTGCGTTCTCGGTGTGCCTGCTTGCGGTTCCGGGTATTTCAGGTGCAGAGACGCTATGGGATGAACCACGTGCGTTCGTGGAGTTTTCTGTGCCCGTCGAACGGGTAGAGAAAGCGTCAATCTCGGAAGACGGGCTTCTATGGATTGTTCTGGACGATCAGGGCCGAACTGAGCTCCACGAAATGACCAGGGCAAACCTCGGCCAGCCCGTGCAGATTGTGATGGCCTGCCAGGTTGTCCTGCGCTTTACCGTTACCACAGAGTTGGAAAGTGGCCGGCTGCGTGTGCAGAATCCCCACCAGGGCTTGATTGAGGCTTTAGAGGCATTTCTGTGAACTACGGCGGGGCCTGTGTTTGCCATTCTGACGACATGAAGGGCTTACCTGTCTGAACAGATACCCCCATACCGTACTGCGCATAATGTATATTATGTTAAATACGATATGTGGACCCATATCTCCCTTATGGAAGATATGGACCGGTTACGTCCCTGCTAACGAAAACTAGAACACGTAAATGAAGCCAACGCCGATCTCAGCCTCGTAATCATTTCGGGATATCGGGCTGTCTGACACATCACTTCCATAGGCTTCGTAGAGCGCTTCGCCGAAGATCTGCCAGTTCGCGCTCAGGTAATTGCGGTAGCTGACATTCACCCCCGTTGAGCGGTACCCGCTATCAACATCGGTTTCCGCGAGCCCTGAATCTATGGATTGCTGTGCAGTCACACCAAAGTCCCGGTTGGCGAGCTTACTATCATGGAAAGTAACAGCCGCGCCAATTTCCCAGCCGCTGCCGTCAGGCTGGCACGCCAGGCAGGTTCCTGCACCGAAAACTCCAAGCGTACCGATCTCTCCGGCTGAAACACGGCCATCCAGGAAGTAACGCCAGTCTTCTGTAAGGGTATGGCGCACCTCCAGAAGCACATTCACGCCGGAATCCGATTCACCCAAACCATCCAGTCGGCCATCCTCGGAATCGCCCTCTTCCCGGCCTTCTTCGTAGCCAACAGAGGTTTGAACCATCCAGGAATCGCTAACCAGCGTCCGCCAACCAACGGCTTCACCTGCCCAGAAGAAAATGTTGTCGCCCGTTCGCCACTGAACGCCCCCGGCCGGGTCAGCCTCGATCTCAAATTCGTCTGAACCCTCATAAGCCGTCTCATATTCAACGCTCAGGCCGAGCCCGATACCCCAGCCATCGCCGTTTGTGAAATCATCGATAGAAGGCAGCGGAACAAGAGCATTTCTCGTCTCGGCCGCACCGACCGCTCCGAAACACGCGAAAGCGCCTATAAATGTGGCAATTTGAAGGCCTGTTTTTTTCATTTTTTTTCCTGCCAAACAGTAAAAGGACTCTCAATCCGGGGCGCAATGAAGCCCCGGGTATTGATGGATAATCTATACGTCATTCGCAGCTTCCCGGATCTGCCCACTCACACTTTGTGATAAGCGCCATACAGGTTTAGAATCGCCAACGACTTTCCCGGCGGCTCATTCACGGGCAGCTATTCCTTTTCTGCGGTTCAGGATCCTGAGATGCCAGTTCTTGATGCTGTTCTGATTGCGGTTGCGGTACTTGCGCTTCTTGGCGTGATTTTCGAAGAAGTCATCCACGTTAATAAGGCAAAGACGACCCTGTTTTTTGGCACCCTGAGTTGGGTGTTGCTGTTTCTTTTCAGTGGCAGCCAGGATGAAACTGCCGCGGTCTCTGCCGGGCTGTCTGAAAGTATTGCCGAGATTGCCGGGCTCTGGTTGTTCCTGGTGGCGGCGATGACCTTCGTGGCTTACCTGAACAAGAAAGGCATGATCGAGAACATGATCTATCTGATCATGCCACGCAAAGTGACGGAACGCCGGTTGCTGTTTCTCACCGGCCTGTTCTGTTTTGTGTTCTCGTCCCTGGCGGACAACATCACCGCTACCCTCGTTTCCTGCTCACTGATCCTGTCCCTGAACCTTGAACTCAAGAAACGCCTGCAATTTATTGTTCTGGTTGTGTTTGCGGTGAACTCCGGTGGTGTCTCGCTGATTACCGGCGACGTAACCACACTGATGATCTTCCTGGCTGACAAGGTAGAGATTCTGACATTGCTGACGCAGGCCATCCCGGCCTCGATCACGGTGTTTATCCTGGCGGTGTTCCTCTCCGGCGGGCTGTCCGGAACGGTGACGCTGCAAGCCAGCTCCAATGAAGTGCGAAAGGTTGATGTGATCATCGCGATTCTGTTCCTGGCGACCATTATCGGTACCATCAGCGGAAATGCCCTGTTTGGCATCCCGCCGGTTCTTACCTTTCTGTTCGGTCTTTCTATCATGTTCCTGGTGTCCCGGTTCATGAGCAGCGACGAAGACCTGGACCCGATCCTGGAATACATCCGGGTGATCGAGTTCGAAACCCTGCTGTTTTTCCTCGGTATTCTGTTGCTGGTGGGTATGCTCAAGGAAATCCACGCGCTGGATTCGCTGGTTGCCATCTATGACGTACTGCCGCCGGTCTACGCCAACTATCTGATGGGCATTTTCTCGGCCATTATCGACAACGTTCCGCTGACCGCTGCACTGCTGAAATCCGGGATTGATATGAGCCCTGCGGAATGGATGGGGCTTACCTACGCCGTGGGCGTGGGGGGTTCTTTGCTGGTGATCGGCTCTGCCGCAGGCATTGTGGCCATGAGCAAGATTCAGGGGCTCACCTTTGGCACCTACATGCGCTACGCCCTGCACTTGCTGGCCGCCTATACGCTGGGCTTTGGCGGGGTGTTGTTACTCGGATCCTTTATAAACGGCTGAGCATGAAAAAGCCCGCGGGAAGAGGCTTCCGGCGGGCTTTGAGCGTTGGGCGCGGGGTTAGAAATTGACTTGCATGCCGATGCCCAGGCCATCCACGGTTACATCGTTATCATCGTAGTAACGCATGTACTCCAGGTTTGCGGACAGGTTCGGGGCGAAGGCGAAGTTTACGCCAGCGCCATAAGAAAAGTCGGAGTCGTCGTCCTTGGCATTACCTGCCTCAGCTTCGATACGGGTGAAACCCAGCACCCCGTAAGGCGTAATCGGGCTCTCATTTACCATGTTGAAGGTGGCGTAGCCGCCGAAGAAGTTGTCCAGTTTAACGTCAACGCCCCGAACGGTATCGTCATCTACACCAAAACCCGCGCGAGCTTCCACGCCAAAGTATTCGGTGGCCATTACACCAACCTTGCCGGACAGTGTGCCCGCGTCGGCATCACCAATTCCGTCAAAATCCGCGTTCATAAACGTGTAATTCGCACCCGCATACAAACCTCCAACGCCAGATTTGTACATATCCTGGGCCGATGCGGCGCCAGCCATGGCAATGCCGGCCGTAGCCACAGACGCAATCAGAACATTCTTTTTGATAGTCATAGCGTTTCTCCTTGGTGAAAAACGGAGCTGTGATGCACTCCTGTTATCAACTTGCACCAACTCAACGGCACTGGCCATAGTAAGGTTCCGCATTTACCCGGAATTTACAGTGTTTTAATTTGCCGGTAATCCTGCGCCACGCGGGCTGTTACCTTGCGGATACAGGGCACCGCGGGTATCCTGACGGCCTCTCACTGTCAGCTGGTACGGGCGCACCTTGAGAAATCTAAATCCTGTTATTTTTATTGTCAGCGTGATGTTTGTACTTTTGAGTGCTTTCATGACGTTACCGGTGTTTCTCCTGGCCGGAACTCCCTCCGGCGCGCCTAATGCCATGGCGTTTGCAGAGTCTGCTGCGATCGTCTGTGTGCTGGGTATTCTGGGTATCCTGCTAACCCGCAACAATAATCGGGAGCTCAAGCCCCGATACATGTTTGTTCTGACCGTATCCAGCTGGTTTATTATCGCCCTGCTCTCGTCCCTGCCTTTTTATCTGAGCGATAACGGTATTTCTGCTGCCGATGCGGTGTTTGAAGGCACCTCCGGCATTACCACCACGGGCGCTACCGTTTTCAGCGGGCTGGACAACTTTGACCGGGACCTGCTGCTCTGGCGTTCCATTCTGCAATGGCTCGGTGGCATCGGGATTATCGGTATGTTCGTTGCCGTTCTGCCGTTCCTGCGGGTGGGCGGTATGCGCCTGTTTGCGACCGAATCCTCGGAATGGACTGACAAGGCCCTGCCCCGGATGAAAACCCTCAGCCGTGGCCTTCTGTTCGTTTATTTGGTATTCACGGTCATCGCAGTAACGACCTATTGGTTATCCGGTATGGGCCTGTTTGATGCGTTCAACCACGGTTTGACCAGTATCGCTACCGGCGGCTTTTCCACCTCCGATATGTCCATGGGCAAGTTCAACGACTTGATCCTTATGGAAGCGACTTTCTTTATGATGCTCGGCAGCTTGCCGTTCTTCCTGTTTGTGCGGGAAATGCACGGCCAGCACTTTGTGCTGTTCAGGGATCAGCAGGTACGCCTGTTCCTGGCGATTCTGCTGGTGGTGCCGCTGTTGCTCACGCTGCACCGCTGGTGGGTATCGCCGGTGGCATTCGACCCCTTCCATAACTATGTATCCACCCTGTTCAACGTTACCTCGGTGGTGAGTACCTCCGGTTACGCCTCGGAAGACTATTCAGCCTGGGGCCCACTGGCGTTCGTTGCCTTCTTCTTCCTGATGTTTGTCGGCGGTTGTTCCGGCTCCACCGCGGGCGGTATGAAGATTTTCCGCTTCCAGCTGTCTCTGATCATCCTGCGGGAGCAGCTGATGCGCCTGTTGCACCCCCGCGCGGTGTTTACCCGGAATTATAACGGCCGGGCGGTCAGCGACGAGATTATCTCCTCGATGATTGCCTATACCTTTATTTTCCTGCTGTGCCTGCTGATCATCACAGTGCTGCTGGCTTCCCTGCAGCTGGACTTTGTCACTTCGCTGTCGGGCGCGCTGACATCGCTCACCAACGTTGGGCCTGGACTGGGCGACATTATCGGACCGGCGGGTAACTTCGGCCCGCTGCCGGATGCCGCCAAGTGGATTCTTTCGGTGGGTATGCTGATGGGCCGCCTGGAGATTCTCAGCGTGGTGATTGTGTTGTCACCGGGATTCTGGCGCGGCTGATTCTAGCGGTACCAAAGGATGTGGCTGTCTTCCAGCGGCAGGTTCAGGCGGGCATCCTTTACCCGGATTCTCGGGGTGAAGTGGCCTGCCGGGCGCGGGGGCACGGTTGCCCGGTAGAGATAGCTGTCTTCTGACCCCTCCAGTGCATGCTCCATAGCCATGGGTTGCACCAGTCTTGGCCCGAACTCCGACGCTTCCGCCACCAGTTCCACCGCCAGTTGTTCATGGCCCAGGCCATCCAGGTAAACGCAGAGTGAAAAAGTCTGGCTGTTGTCGCCCGTCTGTTCGGTCAGTTCACCAAACCGAAGTTTTGGCCAGTGCCGGGAGACGTTCTTTCGGTTGGCAACCAGCTCGGCCGCGATTTCCGGGGTGCGCTCGTTACCCTGGGTCACCATCGGCAGGTAAAAGTCGGAAACATACTCCCGCACCATGCGGTTAGCCGAATAGCGGGCGGTCAGCTGGTCCATACTGGCACGGATGCGTTGCAGCCAGGTACCGGGCAAGCCCTTGTCATCCAGGTGGTAGAACTCTGGAATCACCTGCTGTTCCAGCAGTTCATAAAGTTCCCGGGCATCTGAGTCGTCATGGCTGCCATCCAGTGCCAGTTCTTCAAAACTGGCCCCGGGCCGTATCGCCCAGCCAACCTGATTGTTCCAGGCTTCCGCCCACCAGCCATCAAACTGGGAAAGGTTGAGCCCGCCGTTCACCAGAACTTTCATGCCACTGGTGCCACAGGCTTCCCAGGGGTGGCTCGGGGTGTTCAGCCACACATCAACGCCCTGAATCAGCTGGCCGGCCACCGCAAGGTCGTAGTCTTCAATGAACACCACCTTGCCCTCCACTTCCGGGCGCTGCGAAAAGGCTTTCCAGCGCCGGATCAGTTCCTTGCCAACCTTGTCCTTCGGATGTGCCTTGCCAGCCAGCACAATCTGCAGGGGCTGGTCACGGTTGGTCAGCAACCGGACGAGCCTTTCCGGGTCTTTCAGCAACAGGTCCGGGCGTTTGTAGGCCGTGAACCGCCGTGCGAAACCCAGTGTCAGGGTTTCTGCATCCAGCAACAGGCCGCAGGCGGCGTCCGGGTTGCTGCCGTAGTTATGTTCGCAATGTTGTGCGTGCAGGCGTTTGCGCAGATAACCCACCAGCCGGCGGCGCTGGCTGCGGCGCATTTCCCAGATAGACAGGTCATCAACGTCGCACATGGGTTCCGGTTCGAGCATTGGCTGGCGCCAGCGGTCCTTGCCACAGGCGCGAGTCCAGAGCTGGTCGGATTCCGGAGAATCCCAGCTCGGGGTATGGATTCCGTTGGTCACGTAGTCTGCAGGGATATCCGGCGTGGGCCAGCGACCAAACCAGGGCTGGAAGATGGTCTGGGTCACCTTTTGGTGTATCCGGCTGACACCGTTGAAGCGGCCGCTCATACCCAGGGCCAGCCCCGCCATATTCAGGTCTGATGTGCCGCCATTGGCGATGCCCAGCAGGTTCTCCAGGCGGTTGCCCTGCCCGGACAGCCAGGGTTCCAGGTACAGGGCCGCCAGTGCGCGGGGAAAACGGTCGAATCCGGCGGCCACGGATGTGTGGGTGGTGAACAGGTTAGTGGCCCGGGTGGCAACGCGGGCGACTTCAAAATCAGTTTGCTGGCTGCGTTGCCACTGGTGGGCCCGCTCTACCAGGGCCAGGGCACTGTGGCCTTCGTTAATGTGGCAAAGTGCCGGTTTCCGATCCAGAAGCTCCAGCAAACGCCAGCCTCCGATGCCCAGAACCATTTCCTGTTGCAGACGCTTTTCCGGGTCGCCACTGTAAAGTTCACTGGTGATACCCCGGTCGCCGGGTTCGTTGCGGGGGTCGTTACTGTCCAGCAGCAGGAGCTCGCAACGTCCCACCTGGCCTTTCCAGCCCCGAAGCCGAACCTCCCGTCCGGGAAAAGGTACGTTTACCCTCGCCCATTCGCCGTTGCTGTCCCGCAAGGGCGATACCGGCAACATGGTGGGATCGTTGTAGGGATGGAATTCGATCTGTTCACCTGCCGTGTTCAGGGCTTGGCGGAAGTATCCTTGCTGATACAGCAGGCCCACGGCCATCACCGGAACACCGAGGTCACTGGAAGCTTTGAGGAAATCGCCAGCGAGTACTCCAAGCCCGCCGCTGTACAGAGGCAGGGATTCGGAAACACCATATTCCATGCAGAACCAGGCGATTGCGCCATCGAGTTTGTTATTGCAGGAATCCGAATACCAGGTCGCAGCCCGGGTAAACTCTTCGTGCCGGCTGACCTGCTCCTGATAGAGCGTCAGGAAATCCGGATCCTGGGATAGCGCCTGCAGGTGCTCCACTGCAACCCCGTTGAGCACCAGCCAGGCATTATGGGTGGCTTCCCAGGCTTCTTCGTCCAGGGCCCGCCACAACTGGTCGCCGCCGTGATGCCAGGTCCAGCGAAGGTCCAGCGCCAGAGAAATAAGCCCCGACAACTGGTCTGGCAGGGCCCGCATGGAATAGGCGGCAAGTGTCATGGGCTGGCCTCAAGCCGTCAGTGTGCGGTGTAGCCACCGTCGATCACCAGCTCGCTGCCGGTTACAAACTTGGATTCATCTGACGCCAGGTAAACCACACCCCAGGCGATATCATCCGGCTCGCCCATATGGCCCAGCGGGTGCAGGGCGGCGGTGGCGTTTTTCGCCTCTTCCGGATCCACTCCGGTGGTTTTCATGTGGCCCTCTACCATCGGTGTCCAGATAAAGCCGGGGTGTACAGAGTTCACCCGGATTCGGTCTTTGGCGTAGATCATGGCATCTGTCTTGGACATCAGCCGTACCGCACCCTTGGAGGCATGGTATGGCGGTGCGTCGGGCGCCCCTACCAGGCCATAAATGGAGGACAGGTTGACGATGCTGCCGCCTCCGGCTTTCAGCATGTGCGGAACCGAGTGCTTGGTGCAGAAAAACACACCCTTTACGTTGATATCCTGAACCTTGTCCCATTCTGCCTCGGTCACTTCGTGGGTCGGCTTGTTGGCACCGGAGATACCGGCATTGCTCACCATAACGTTGAGCTTGCCAAAGCGCTCGGCCACGCCATCCAGCGCTGCTTTCACCTGGCTTTCATCGGCCACGTCACAATGCCAGTAAGCCACCCGGAAACCTTTTTTGGTGAGTTCCTGCACCAGGGCTTCGCCTTCTTTATCAAGCACGTCGAGCACACCTACTGCCGCGCCCTGCTCTACCATCCGTTCCACCATGGCCCGGCCCAGGCCTAATGCTCCGCCGGTTACCGCTGCTACCTTGCCTTCCAGTCTAGCCATTACTGTTTCTTCCTTTCGTTTCGGGTTTTCAGTGAATCTTGCGATGTCTGAGGGCTGCGCGGCCGTCTGCGTCTTTGTGGTCTTCCAGCCAGAGTATCAGCTCGGAAATGACCCTTGCGTCATTCTCTGCGCTGTCAAAATCGACGCCGAGCCCCTGGTCGGCCCTACGAACCACGTGGGCCTTCAGCGTATGGTGTTTATCGGGTTGCTCGGGAAACCGGAACGACAAGTGCAGGGCCTGGTTCAGCCGAACATCATCAAAGCCGGTGACAATAAAAAGCCCCCGCCTGGACGCATCTTTTATCGCCCCGGTGGCTACAGGCATACCACGCTTGTACACCAGTATAGGCAACTCCCCTTCAATTCGCTGGCTAAGACGGTGTTCCATTCGAGCCCCCTTTCACAAACTTTTGGTTTCTGGCGGATACAGGTTAGACCTGTTCATGCACCAGTTATATCTGTTTGTTTATTGATCAACTTGACTCTGATCAATAAATAACCGGAGCAACATTACCGCCCGTATAGCTGAACCGTTTCCCTGAGCCGGGCAATATCCACAAGCTCCTGATAATGCTCTGGAAGCTGCCATATCCAGTTGTTCTCGATGGTGCCGGGGGTGTTGAATCGGGCATCAGAGCCCAGGCCCAGTAAGTCCTGTACGGGCACAATCACCAGGCCGGAGACCGATCCCATGGCGGCCTGGATAATTGGCCAGGGCATCTGCGCTGCCTCTTCGCCGGTAATTCTCAGGTAGTGGTTTACGTGTTGCCGCGTGCGCTCATCAAGGCTTTGGTACCAGCCCAGGGTGGTGTCGTTGTCGTGGGTACCGGTGTACACCAGATCTTCCGCCCTGTGGTTATGCAGCAGGTGTGGATTGCCAGGGCTGCCGTCAAAGCCGAACTGCAGAACCGTCATGCCGGGCAACCGGAAACGGTGGCGCAACTGTTCCACATCGTCGCCGATAATGCCGAGATTCTCGGCCACCAGGGGAAGGTCCGGCAGTTCCCGGAAACAGGCCGACAGGAAGTCATCCCCCGGGCCGGGCACCCAGTAGCCGTTCACCGGCCGGGGGTCACTGGCAGGAATTTCCCAGAACGCCTGCAGGCCCCGGAAATGGTCTATCCGCAACAGATCAAACTTTTCCCGCTGGCTGGCCAGGCGGCTGAGCCACCACCGGTAACCATCCCGTGCCATGGCCTGCCAGTTATAAAGCGGGTTACCCCAGTGCTGGCCGTCCGGCGAAAAATAATCCGGCGGAACGCCAGCTACTGCCAGCGGCTGACCGTTTGCATCCAGCTTGAACTGCTCCGGATTGGCCCAGACATCGGCGCTGTCGTGGGCCACAAAGATGGGAATGTCCCCGAACATCAGCACGCCCCGGTCCCGGGCATATTCCCTGAGCGCATGCCATTGCCGGTGGAACAGGAACTGCTCGTACTTCACCTGTTCGATGGCTGATTCATTGGCCCGGGAAAACTCTGTCAGTGCGCCGGCATCGCGCCGTCGCAGGGGTTCGGGCCAGTCCGGCCAGGGTGTCCCCGGGTATCTGGCCCGGATGGTCATAAACAGTGCGTAGTCATCCAGCCAGTGGCTGTGGCTGGCCAGAAATTGTGGCCAGGCATCGTCAATCTCCCGGCTTTCCAGTTTGCCGGGCAGTTCCCTGAAGTCGATCAGCTCCGGGTTACCGGCGTGGGCCGACAGCGACTGGTAGGGTGACAGATCCGGATGGGTCGGCCCGATAGGCAGCGTTTGCCAAACGGTTACACCAGCCGCTGCGAGCCAGTCGACAAACCTGCGAGCGCTTTCGCCCAGCTTGCCGTGGCTGCCCGGCAAGGCTGTCGGGTGCAGCAACACACCGGCACGGCGCCGGGAAAACACAGAAACGGGCGGCAGGGCTTGAGTCATGCACCCTCACCCGATTCGTGCCCTGGCCGCATGGCGCCGCCCCGGGCCGGCTCGCCACCGCCCTGGCTCAGGGGCTGGAACAGGCTCGGTGGTGCCGGGTATCCGATGGCGTCGTACAGGTTGACCAGGTGGCGCCGGTAAAGGTGCTCGAAATCTTTCACCACAGCGGCCGGGTTGTAATCCCCGAACCACCAGAACCAGTCCGAACCTTCACACAAGCCCAGCTGCCTTGCAGCCGCCGCCTTCTGTTCTGCGTTTAACGAGCCGTTGTCCATCACCTTGTCGTAATGCTGCTTGGCTTCACACAGCAAATCCCAGGCACGGTTTTTGTCGGGGTCGCCAATCCAGGTTGAGAAGGTTCCGTAAATCCAGCTGCCGGCAACAAGGTGAGGCAGGCCCTCGGGCTGGCAATCCGGGGTATCCAGGTAATCCCGGTAGGTGGTTAGTTCCAGATCCGGGTGGTTCTCCAGAACCCGGTACAACTCGTCCAGGAAGTAGTAGCCGTTCTCCGGGTAATATTCCCAGGCATTCTCACCGTCCAGAATCACCGAAATCACCGCATTGGCGTTGTTGCGATTATCCTTCGCAATATTCTCCATGTGATGTACCAGGTCACCCACGGCATCCAGGGCGTGCCAGTCGGCATAGGTAAAGCCGATCAGGTCAGACAACCCGTCATCACGGAAAAACACGGTCAGCGGCTGTTCAGCGAACCGGAATGGCCGGTGGATACTGCCGCCGCCATCGCCGGCACCTTTGCTACGGGCCAGTTTCATGCTGTTGTGGATCACTGAATCGCCACTGGCGGTCCAGCGGAATCCATGATCGTTCAGAAGGGGTAACAGTGACTGGCTCAGCGCGCCTTCGGAAGCCCAGCAACCGGTGGGCTGTTTGCCGAAAAACCGCTGGAACACTTTCTTGCCCTCTTCCAGGTGCCATGCCGCCCGCTGATCTCCTCCGGGGTAGTGCCCGTGTTCGGGCAACCGGATATCAGGAATCGCTTCACTGGCGGATTTCAGGTCCAGCAGCAGCGGCATGATGGGGTGCGCCCAGGGGCTCATCGCCAGCTCTACCTGCCCGTTCTGCTCCAGGTGCCCGTATCTCGGGCCGATGCCCGCCAACAGCTCGGCAATGACATCCAGCACGGCCAGCCGGTCTTCCCGGGAATACTGATGGCCTTTTTCCTGCAGGCTGCGGATAACGGGGTGAGACCGGCGAACGGTTTCTCCCATCCAGCCAAGGTGGTACCACACCAGCAGGTCTTCCAGGAACTGGACGGAGATATAGCGCTGTATATCCGGCCGGGCGCGATAGAAACCGGCCAGCTCGGACAACCTGCGGTAAGGGGGAAAGCGTTTGATGATTCGGTCGGCATTGGCCCGCAGGCACTTGTCCATCAGCTCCAGGAAGCCGGGCGAACCGGGCTCCGGCAGGGACTCGCTCACCAGGGCTGCCAGTACCGGATCACCAATACCGGTGCCTTTATGTCGCCAGCACTCGATCTGCACCAGGTACTCTTCAATCTGTTCCAGCAGCACCGGCGCAAAGTTCACCACGGCCCGGGCATCCGGGTGGGCTTCCAGGTGGGCGGCCATGTCGGCGTAGTCTTTGATGCAGTGCAGGTACACCCAGGGGAACAGGAATTCGCCAGTGCTCTGGTCCTGATAGTCCGGCTGATGCATGTGCCAGCAAAGCACGACCGGTGTGCGGTGGTCAGAGGCCATGGGGGTAGTCCTGCTCCAGCATCTCCGGGGTTACCAGCACAATGCCTTTGGGTGATACGTAGAAACGTTTGGCATCCTGTTCTGCGTCATAGCCGATACGGGTCCCTTCCGGAATGCGACAGCCCCGGTCGATGACGGCCCGGCGGATTTTGCAGTTTCGGGCAATATCCACATCGGGGAAAATAACTGTGTCTTCTACAGTACAAAAGGAATGGACAATCACCTTGGAAAACAGCAGTGAACGCTGCACCTGCGCGCCGGACACAATGCAGCCGCCGGCCACCATGGAATCTACGGCATAGCCCCGCCGGTTATCGTCATCAAACACAAACTTGGCCGGGGGCATCTGTTCCTGGTAGGTCCAGATTGGCCATTCCGAATCGTACAGGTTGAGTTCAGGGCTGACGCCGATCAGCTCCATATTCGCCTGCCAGAGCGAATCGATAGTGCCGACATCCCGCCAGTAGGCCGGTTTGTTGTTGACCGGGTCCCGGAACGGAAACGCAGACACCCGAAGGCGTTCGATAATTGACGGGATAATGTCCTTGCCGAAATCGTGGGATGACAGTGTGCTGAGTTCCTGGTCCCGCAACAGCTCATCAAACAGGATTTTGGTACTGAACACATAGATGCCCATTGAGGCCAGGGCTTTACCCGGTTGCCCGGGCATGGGTTTGGGATTGTCCGGTTTTTCAACAAACTCGGTAATCCGGAGCTTGTCGTCCACCGACATCACCCCGAAGGCCCTGGCGTCTTCCAGGGGCACTTCTATACAACCGACCGTAACGTCTGCCTCCTGCTCCACATGGGCGGCCAGCATGGTGCCGTAGTCCATCTTGTAAACGTGGTCACCCGCCAGGATCAGCACATACTCCGGATTGTGGCTGCGGATAATGTCGAGGTTCTGCAGTACTGCGTTGGCGGTGCCTTCGTACCAGGAGGTTTCGATGCGCTGCTGGGCTGGCAGCAGCTCCACAAACTCCCCCATTTCGCCCCGCAGAAAGCCCCAGCCCCGCTGGATATGGCGCATCAATGAGTGGGACTTGTACTGGGTAATCACACCCACCTGGCTGATGCCGGAGTTGATACAGTTGGAGAGTGGAAAATCGATAATCCGGAACTTGCCGCCGAAAGGTACCGCCGGCTTCGCCCGCCACTTGGTGAGGTCTTCCAGCCGGCTGCCCCGGCCTCCGGCCAGCACCAGGGCGAGGGTTTGCCGTGTCAGGCGGCTGACGTAACGCTTTGCCATTTGCATAGTTCTGCTTCCCTGAAAACCCGCTTGGTCCTCTGCCCGTCCTGAGCGAACGGTAATAGACACTGCATTGACGATTTATAAGATTCTAGAACACTACCATCCAATTATGGCGTAAAATTGTCTCAGGTCATTTTTCGATCAGCGGCAAAAACGTCCAATGGTCTAACCTCCAGCCGTACCATTCTGAACGGGAACCCGAGGACTATGGAAAGCCCCACCCTGAGCGAGTTCGACCTCTACCTGCTGGCCGAAGGCCGGCACTGGCATATCTATAATGTGCTTGGCGCACATCCCATGACCCATGAAGGCATCGAAGGTGTGCGTTTTGCGGTCTGGGCCCCCAATGCCAAGGCTGTCAGTGTCGTCGGTGATTTCAATCACTGGCAGGCCGGCGCAGACGCCATGCAGCTGCATGAAGGCTTTGGCGTATGGTCGGCGTTCATACCTAACGTCCAGGTTGACGCCCTGTACAAGTTTTCAATTACAACCCGCGACGGTCACCAGCTCAGCAAAACGGATCCTTACGGCCAGGCCTTCGAACTCAGGCCGTCAACCGCCGCCCGGGTTACCGAGCGCCGGGGCTATTGCTGGGAAGATGGCGACTGGCTGGAAAGCCGCAACCGGTTTGACTGGCAGCGCAGCCCCATTTCCATTTATGAGGTGCATCCCGGCTCCTGGCGCCACCACGGTTCCGGTCGCTGGCTGAGTTACCGGGAGCTGGCAGAACAGCTGATTCCCTATGTTCTGGAGACCGGCTTCACCCACATTGAATTGCTGCCGGTAACCGAGCATCCCCTGGATGAATCCTGGGGTTACCAGACCACCGGCTACTACGCGCCCACCAGCCGCTACGGCAGCCCGGATGACCTTCGTTACCTGATTGACCAGTGCCACCAGCACAATATCGGCGTGATTCTGGACTGGGTTCCCGGACACTTTCCGGACGACGAACACGCCTTGGCAAAGTTCGACGGCACTGCTCTGTACGAACACGAAGACCCCCGCCGGGGCCGGCACCAGGACTGGGGCACCCTGATCTACAACTACAGCCGCCATGAAGTAAAAAACTTCCTGATTGGCAGTGCCCTGTTCTGGCTGGATACCTTCCATGTGGATGGCCTGCGGGTAGATGCCGTTGCCTCCATGCTGTACCTGAATTACTCCCGCAATGAAGAAGACTGGTTGCCGAACGAATACGGCGGCAACGAGAACCTGGAGGCTATAGCCTTCCTTCGGGAGCTCAACCAGGTGTGCCAGGGCCGGTTCCCCGGGGTGCTGATGATGGCCGAGGAATCCACCTCCTGGCCCCAGGTTACCCGGCCACCGGAAGTCGGCGGGCTTGGCTTCAACCTGAAGTGGAACATGGGCTGGATGCACGACACCCTGCACTACTTCCAGCAGGACCCTGTTTACCGGCAATTCCACCACGACAAGCTCACCTTCGGGCTGCTGTATGCCTTTTCCGAGAACTTCCTGTTGCCGCTGTCCCACGATGAAGTGGTACACGGCAAATCCAGCCTGATCCAGAAAATGCCCGGAGACGACTGGCAACAACGGGCATCGCTGCGGCTGCTGTTCAGCTACATGTTCACCTACCCGGGTGCCAAGTTGCTGTTTATGGGCGGTGAGTTCGGCCAACGGCAGGAGTGGAGTGAAAAACGGGAGCTGGACTGGCACCTGCTGCAACACGAAGGGCATCAGGGCATCCACAAACTGGTGCAGGACCTTAACCGCCTGTACCGGGAACAACCTGCCCTGCACCGGCTGGACTACAATGCAGCCGGTTTTGAATGGATTGATTGCCACGACTCCACCCAGTCGGTGGTCAGCTACCTGCGCAAACCGGACCAGCACGGTGGCGAGGCTCTGGTGATCTTGGTCAACTTTACCCCCGTGCCCCGGCATCACTACCGGATTGGTGTTCCCCTGGCCGGCAACTGGCAGGAGATCTTCAATTCCGACTCCACCTACTACGGCGGCAGTAATCTGGGCAATCCGTTTACCCTGACTGCCACCGACACCCCCTGGATGGCCAGGCCGGCGTCGGTGGAGGTTACCCTGCCACCCCTGGGGCTGATTATTCTGAAGGCCGATGCATGACCCGAATTCTGTTTGCCACCAGCGAAGTCTTTCCCCTGGTAAAGACCGGCGGCCTGGCCGATGTGTCCGGCAGCCTGCCGGAAGCCCTGTGCCGGCTCGGCTACGATTGCCAGATCCTGCTGCCGGGTTATCCCGCTGCACTCAAGGCAGCCCGGGAGGCCGGTTCTCAGCGCAAGGCCCGCTTCCGTTTCGGGCAATACGATGTTTCACTCTGGCAAACCCAGGTGCCGGAGACCCAGGTACTGCTCTGGCTGGTGGATTGTCCGGCCCTGTTCGACCGGCAAGGTGACAGCCCGTACCAGAACGAAAACGGTGAAGACTGGTGGGACAACGCCCATCGTTTTCACCTGTTTGCCCGAATCGGGGCCATGATGGCGCTGGGGCAACTGGGGTTATCCTGGAAGCCGGATATCGTGCATTGCAACGACTGGCAAACCGGCCTGATCCCCGTGTTTCTGCACAACGACAAGCACGCGCCCGCCACTGTCTTCACCATCCATAACCTGGCGTATCAGGGCCTTTTCTCCCACGAAACGTTCAGGGCGTTGGGGTTGCCGGATCATCTCTGGCGCTTTGACCAGTTGGAATTTCATGGCCAGTTTTCCTTTCTCAAGGGCGGCCTTGTGTTCAGCGATGCCATCACCACTGTGAGCCCGAGCTACGCCCGGGAAATCCGCACGCCGGAGTTTGGCTATGGGCTCGACGGTTTGCTGGAGCACCGGTCCCATGCTTTGACCGGCATATTGAACGGCATCGATAACCGTTACTGGAACCCGAAGTCAGACCAGCACCTGGATTTCCACTACAGCCCGGACGATACCTCCGGAAAAGCCCAGTGCCGGGCAGCCCTGCAGCGCAAGCTGGGGCTGGAAGTCAACGGCGCTCCGGTGCTGGGATTTGTCGGGCGCCTGGTCGAGCAGAAGGGGCTGGACTGGCTGCTGGAATCACTGCCGGCTTTACTGGAAAAGGGTTGTCAGTTTGCCATTCTCGGTTCCGGAGAGGCCCGTTACCAACAGGCGCTGCAAAACCTGGCCCGGGACTGGCCCGAACAGTTGTCACTTACGCTGGGTTATAACGAGGCCCTGGCCCACGAAATAACCGCCGGCGCGGACATCTTCCTGATGCCATCCCGGTTTGAGCCCTGTGGCCTGAACCAGATGTACAGCCTGCGCTACGGCACTATTCCGGTGGTGCACGGCACGGGCGGGCTGAACGATACCGTACTGGACCCCGGCGAGGTGCCGGTACGGGACGCCAACGGATTTGTTTTCCGGGAGCCCAACGCCCACGGGCTGAAGCGCGCCGTGAACCGGGCGCTCGAAGCCCGCAAGCACCGGAAAACCTGGCAACAGCTGCAGCAAAACGGCATGACCGCAGATTACTCGTGGAAGCACCGGGCCGGCGAATACGCCGCCCTCTACAACAAGCTCAGGCATAACCAGTAACCACAGGGAGGTTCTGAACATGCACAAGGCTACGGAATTCCGGCTTGAAGCCCGCCCCCAACTGCCCGAAGCCCTGCATCGGCTGGGGGAGCTGGCAAACGACCTGTTTTACAGCTGGAACCACGGCGTAAGGGGGCTGTTTGCCCGTATTGATCTGCGCCTGTGGCAGAAAGTGGAGCACAACCCAAAGCTGTTTCTGCGGCGGGTATCCCAGCACCGGCTCGAAGAAGCCGCTGCCGACCGCGCCTTTCTCGCCGAATACCGTCGGGTGCTGTCCAGTTACGATGCCTACGTAGAGGCCGGGCCGGGTGCAGAAGTAGTGGAGCTGCTCAACCCCGAAACCAGCCTGGTGGCCTATTTTTGCGCCGAGTTCGGGTTTCACGAAAGCTTTCCGATCTATTCCGGTGGCCTGGGCATCCTGGCCGGTGACCACTGCAAGGCGGCCAGCGATCTCGGCTTGCCCTTTGTGGCCGTCGGGCTACTGTACCAGCAGGGCTATTTCATGCAGACCATTGATGCCCAGGGCCAGCAAGTAGCCCGGTATCAGTGCCACGACAGCGACGAGCTGCCCATCAGCCCGGTAGAACAGGATGGCGAGCAACTCAAGATTTCCGTGCCCTTCCCGGGGCGGGAGCTGTGGGCCCGGGTCTGGCAGGCGCGGGTTGGCCATATCCGCCTGTACCTGCTCGATGCCAATACACCAGAGAACAACGAGCAGGACCGGGAACTGACCCTGCAACTGTACGGCGGCGATTCAGACACCCGCATCAGCCAGGAAATCCTGCTGGGCATCGGGGGCACCCGGGCGCTGGCAGCACTGGGTATCAAACCCACCGCCTGGCACATTAACGAAGGCCACGCCGCCTTCCAGATCCTGGAGCGCTGCCGGATGGCCATGGAACATGGCCTCAGCTTCGAGGCCGCCCTGGAATCCGTTGCCGCCTGCACCCTGTTTACCACCCATACGCCGGTACCCGCCGGCCATGACATTTTCCCCCGGGATTTGGTTGCCCATGCCCTGGGCCCGTATACGGAAACCGCAGGGCTGGATTTTGACCGGGTTTTCGAGCTGGGCAGCAAGAACGGCGATGGCACCTTCAACATGACCAGCCTGGGCTTGCGGGGCTCGCGGTTCCACAACGGTGTCAGCCGTATCCACGGCGGGGTCGCCTCAGAAATGGAAGGCAGCATCTGGCCGCAAATTCCTCCGGAAGAAAACCCCATCGGTTACATTACCAACGGCGTGCATGTTTCTACCTTTCTGGCGCCGGAATGGGCCAGCCTGTTTGAAATGCAGGCGCCCACCTGGAAAAGCGAGCTGAGAAACCCGGATTTCTGGAATTTTGTCGACAGAATTCCGGATTATCACTACTGGAGCGTGCATAAAGCCCTTAAACAACAGATGGCAGAATTCATCGTGCGCCGGTTGAGGCGCCAGCATCAGCGCAACGGTACCGGCCATTCGGTCACCGAGCGTATGACCCGAAAGCTGGTATCCCCCGAAAAAGACGCCATGGTGATCGGCTTTGCCCGGCGCTTTGCCACCTACAAGCGGGCCACCCTGATATTTTCCGACCTGCCGCGGCTGGAACGGTTACTGACAGACCCCGACAACCCCGTGGTCCTGGTCTTCGCCGGCAAGGCCCACCCCAAGGACAACCCGGGGCAGCAACTGATCAAGGTCATCCACGACCTGTCCATGCAGCCGTCCCTGATGGGCCACATTATTCTTCTGGAAGACTACGACCAGGCCATGGCGAGGCGGCTGTTAAGCGGCGTGGATGTCTGGCTGAATACGCCGGAATATCCGAAAGAGGCCAGCGGCACCTCCGGCGAGAAAGCCGCCATGAACGGCGCCCTCAACCTGAGCGTGCTGGATGGCTGGTGGGGCGAAGGTTACGACGGTAACAACGGCTGGGCCATTGCCCCCCGGGATATCCGTCTGGACCAGGAATTCCGCAACCGTGAAGAAGCCCGGGACCTGCTCGACTTACTGGAAATAGAAATTATCCCGCTGTACTACAAACGGGAAGCCCAAGGTTACTCGAAAGACTGGGTGGCCCGTTCCAAGGCGTCCATGAAAACCATTACGCCCCGGTTCAATTCCCAGCGCATGGTGATGGATTACGTACGGAACTATTACCAGCCGGCCAGCGCCCAGGGCCACCGCCTGGCAGCAAACAAAGGCGAACTGGCCAATGAGCTGGCGCAATGGAAGGCGCGGATACGGGCGGCCTGGCACGGGGTAAACATTCAGATGCACGGTTGTGTCACAGACCGCTGCAACTGGGATGAAGAAGTGGAGCTGAGCGTAGAAGTGGCCCTGAACGGGCTGGCACCGGAGGATATCCGGGTGGAATGCGTGGTGTCACCGGACTGTACCGGCAGCCACGGCGAGCCCGGGCCGGACAGTTTCATCCTGGAGCCGGCAGGTGACCAGGATGGCAAAACCCTGTTCTCCGCGCGCATCAAAGCGCCCTACCCGGGCCTGCAAACCCTGCGCCTGAGGGCCTATCCCTACCACGACGCCCTCACCCATCCGCTGGAGATGGGTGCCATGCTCTGGGCCTAGGTTATTCTTCGGTTGGCGTCAGCGCCTCGCCGTTGTTATTGGCGGCCAGGGCGTTGACCACCGGATTGGCGTACATATCCAGCAGGTAAGGCCGGATAGCCGGATCACAGGCTTCCAGCCGGCGCTCCATTTCCGCCCGGGCCGCTTCCAGGTCCGCCGGCGACCAGGTTTCTGCAGTCACCACGTTTTCGCTGACACTGCCCGGCGTTTCCCGGGCTTCAGGGTGAACGCCCCGCATCTGGTAAGCCACCAGGTTGGATGCATGCAGATGGTAATTGGCGTGCATTTCGTGGTCGATGCGGGCGGCCAGGGCTTTCGGATTGTCCGGTGCATCAGCAATAGGCGCACCGAAGTGCACATGCACATGCCCCTTGTAACCGGTCAGGCCTTTCACAATCTGCTCGGAATCTTCCCCTTCGGTTTTCTGGTAACTGCCGGTACGGGCCTTCACTTCCAGCTCCCGGGCCTTGTCGGCATCGCAGGGGTCGTACTCGTAGGCAATAGACACCGGCACAATATGCAGCCGGTTCATGGCCTCGCCAAAGTCCAGCCCGGATTTCTTCCGACTCATGTAGAACATCTTGATGATGGCAGGATCCGTGGCGTCTATGCCGTCCTTCGCGCGGCCTTCACGCTGGGCTATCCAGATGCTGTGGTTGGTGTCGATGCTGTGGTTGATAAACCCGGACAGCGTCAGGTAGGCATCGCGCATTTCCCGGGGGCTGGTCATGTTACGACGCACCACAAAGCTCTTGTTCAGGCGCATCATCTCTGCAAACACCCGGTTCTGCAGCAGATTGTCGCCAATGGCAATGCGGGTGGTCAGGAAACCGTTCTGGAACAGCAGGTAATTCACCACCATTGGGTCAAACACGATGTCCCTGTGGTTGGAGATAAACAAATGGGCGTTGGTCTTGCTCAGGTTCTCCAGGCCGCTGTGGGTTACCCGGGAGGTGGTGCTTTCAACCAGTTCGCCCACGTACTTTGACAGCTCCGCCTGCAGGTCATCCACCCGATGGTAGTGGCCGAAGTTGCCAACCAGCCAGCGCCGTACAAACATCCGCAAGACCGCCGGCGCCCACTTCGCCGCCAGGGGGGACTTGAAGCGGCCCACCATGTCGAGGAACTCCCGATCATTAACCAGGCGTTTGATGGCCGGCGCTGTTTCTTCATCCGAATAGGGACGGATTGCGTCAAATTCCTGCATGCAAGCCCTGTTGTTGTTCGAAGCGGTTAATCAAGTGGTTGGAAATTGGCGGTATTCTATCCTGTCTTGGCACTGATTTCCTCCACCGAAATGGCGGGGTTAACCAATCCCGCCGGCGGATCTGTTATCATCCCCGCCCTGAACATTTCCCGCCCACAGGCAAAGACCAGCATGTATCCGGACCAGGATTTTGACCAACTGACCCGCGAACCCCCTTCTGCCACCGGCCGAAGCCCGGAGCAGGTTCTGCACGAGGTATTCGGTTACGAAAGTTTCCGGCCGCTGCAGGGCGATATCGTGCAGGAAGTGGTGGGCGGTGGTGATGCCCTGGTACTGATGCCCACCGGCGGCGGTAAGTCCTTGTGTTATCAGGTGCCGGCGCTGGTTCGACCGGGTACGGCGGTGGTCATCTCGCCGCTGATCGCCCTGATGCAGGACCAGGTCGCCGCCCTGAAACAACTGGGCGTGAAAGCGGCGTTCCTGAACTCCACCATGGATTTCGAACAGGCCCGGGCCACCGAATATGCCCTGATGACCGGTGAGCTGGACCTGCTGTATTGCGCACCGGAACGGCTGATCCAGCCTCGTACCATTGAACTGCTGCACAACGCGTCGCTGTCGCTGTTTGCCATCGACGAAGCCCACTGTGTCTCCCAGTGGGGCCATGATTTCCGGTCTGACTACCTGCAGCTGAGCATGCTGGCGGAAGAATTTCCCGGCATTCCCCGAATTGCCCTGACCGCAACCGCCGATGAACGTACCCGAAAGGAAATTTCCGAGCGCCTGTCGCTGACCCAGGCCCGGCACTTCATCAGCGGTTTCGACCGCCCTAACATCCAGTATCGAATCACCCCGAAAACCAATGCCAATAAACAGTTACTGGACTTTATTAAAGCCGAACATGAAAGTGACTGCGGCATTGTTTACTGTCTTTCCCGGAACAAGGTAGACGCCACTGCCAGGTTGCTGGCCAGCAAAGGCTACCTGGCACTGCCCTACCACGCCGGCCTGACTGCCGAGGAACGAGCCAGGAACCAGGAACGCTTTCTGCGCGAAGATGGCGTAATCATTGTGGCGACCATCGCCTTTGGCATGGGCATCGACAAACCGGATGTCAGGTTTGTTGCCCACCTGGACCTTCCCAAGAGCCTGGAAGCCTACTACCAGGAAACCGGCCGGGCCGGTCGTGACGGCAAACCCTCGACGGCCTGGATGGTTTACGGCCTGCAGGATGTCATCAAACTGCGGCAGATGCTGGAAGCGTCCCTGGGCAACGACCAGTTTAAACGTGTCGAGCGGCAGAAGCTGGATGCCATGCTGGGCCTGTGTGAAGTCACTCAATGCCGCCGGCAGGTTCTGCTGCGCTACTTCGGTGACACCCTAGAGCAGCCCTGCGGTAACTGCGACACCTGCCTGAACCCGCCGGAAACCTGGGATGGCACGGTTGCTGTACAGAAAGCCCTGTCTTGCGTGTACCGTACCGGCCAGCGCTTTGGCGTCAACTATGTCATTGATGTGCTACGCGGCTCAGAGAACGAACGCATCCTGCAATCCGGCCACCAGGCCATTTCCACCTATGGCATCGGGCAGGATCTGTCGGCGACCGAATGGAAGTCGGTATTCCGGCAACTGGTGGCTAACGGATATCTCCGCGCAGATCCGGAAGGCTACGGCGCCCTGCAACTGACCGAACGCTGTCGCCCCTTGCTGAAAGGTGAACAGCCTATCCAGCTGCGTAAAGACCCGGTGCAGAAGAAGGGCTCTGGCAGCAAGTCATCCGGCAGTCGCGCCAGCGGGCAGGATATCCGGGACCAGATCACCGACCATGCTGGCTGGGACGCCTTGCGGGCCTGCCGCAAGGAGCTGGCAGACAAGCAGGGGGTGCCGCCCTATGTGATCTTCCACGACACCACCCTGTTCGAAATGCTCCAGCGCCGCCCTGGCAGTATCGAAGAGCTGGGCGAAATCAGCGGTGTTGGTGCCGCCAAGCTGGAGAAGTACGGCGAAACTTTCCTTCAAGCCATCGCCGAACTGGGCGCTGGCTAACCAAGCGAGGGCGGATTATTCCGCCTTGAAGCCCTTTTTCCGCACCCGGTCCGGCCCAACCTCCTCTATACTGTCGATCAAAGCCATGAATCTGGTGTCTTGGTTCCAGTTACCGCGAATTTGCGTTGCAAAATTGCGCGTAAAGCAACAACAATGCAAATCAGAACAATACAACGACATTTCACGCATCTTCCAGAAGGAAAGCCGACTTGGGTTGTACTCCCCTTTTCCGCGTCGTTTCTTTCGCGGCCTGCCTGCTGGCAAGCCTGGTACCCGCCGCCCATGTAGTTGCCGAAACAACAGACAACCACCGGGAGCTCACCCTCTGGTACCGCAACTACGATAGCCCGGCAATTCGCAACCTGGTGTTGCTGGCCCTGGATAAAACCCCTGAGTACGGCAGCTATGAACTCCTTCGCAGTTTGGAGGTCAGCCAGGGGCGGGCCTTGCTGGAGCTGGCCAAAGGTAACAACCGGATCCTCGATATTGCCAACGTTGCCACCACGGCTGAACGGGAAGACAGCCTGAATCCGATCCCCGTTCCGGTAGATGGCGGCTTGCTGGGTTTTCGGGTTTGCCTGGTAATGCCGGAAAACCTGCCGAAGTTCAAGGATATTTCCAGCCTTGAAGACCTCAAAGCCCGTAAAATCAGTATTGGCCAGGGAACGCACTGGCCAGACACCCCGATTCTCGAGGCCAACGGGCTGAGGGTCATCACCAATCCACGTTTCGAAGTGCTGTTCGGGATGCTGCTGAACCAACGTTTCGACTGCTTTGCCCGGGGCATCAGTGAAGTGCTTTTTGACCTCGAACAGCCTCGCGCCAGTGGCCTGGTGATTGAACCCGATCTTCTGATTGCTTACCCGTTACCTTCTTACCTGTTTGCCGCAAAACACGATCACGACACTGCTCACCGGCTCCAGCTCGGCATTGAGCGCGCCATCAATGATGGCAGTTTTGCGGACTATCTGAACAAATACTTCGGCCGCGCCATGGAAGAGCTAAACCTCAAAAATCGTACGATCATCACCCTTGAGAACCCGTACCTCACTAATGAATCCAATGGTATTGGCCGGAAAACGCTGGAAGAGCTGAGCCGGCGTATCAAATACCTGGACCAATAGTCCCGGGCGAAGTATTCAGGAACCTCTGTTAAACTGATGCATCCTGAACCGTGCATCCGCTCGTCAAAAACGGAGAATCTCTGAATGGCCCACGAAGAACTGCACCTGAACCTGCGCAACCTCACCCTCGAGGATTACCCACAGCTCCAGGAACTGATGGACGATGTTTATGAGGACATCGGCGGTGCATGGCCAAAAGACACCATCAAGGCGCTGGTGGAGCAATTCCCGGATGGCCAGATCTGTATTGAAGACAATGGCCACCTGGTAGCCGTAGCACTAACCGTAAGCGTTAAGTACGAGCGGTTCAGCAACCCCCACGCCTACGACGACCTGATCCTTCGCAACGAAAAGATCTGGCACAACCCCAATGGTGATTCCCTGTATGGGCTGGATGTGTTCATCCACCATGAATATCGCGGCTATCGTCTGGGCCGGCGCTTGTATGAAGCCCGAAAGGAACTGTGTCGCTCCATGAACCTTCGGGCCATCCTGGCCGGCGGCCGTATTCCCAACTACTTCAAGTATTCCGAGCAGTACACACCGGAAGAGTACATCCAGCGGGTAGACCGCAAAGAGATCTACGATCCGATTCTGAGCTTCCAGCTCTCCAATGACTTCCAGGTTACCCGGCTGATGCACAAGTACCTGCCGGAAGACGAAAAATCCATGGGCTATGCCACGCTGCTGGAGTGGCGAAACATCCTGTATACCCCGCCCTCTTCAGTACTGGACGTGAAGAAAACCCAGGTGCGTATGGGTGCAGTTCAGTGGCAGATGCGGGAGTTCACCTCGGTTGAGGAAGTGCTCAAGCAGGTAGAGTACTTCGTCGACGCCCTGTCGGACTACAAAAGCGATTTCGCCCTGTTCCCCGAGTTTTTCAACGCCCCGCTGATGGGCCTGACCGACCAGATGGACCAGACCCGCGCCATTCGCTTCCTGGCCGGCTTTACCGAACAGTTCCGTAACGAGATGTCGGAAATGGCCGTCAGCTATAACATCAACATCATCACCGGCTCCATGCCGCTGATCGAGAACGACCGGGTGTACAACGTCTCCTATCTTTGTCATCGCGACGGTCGGGTAGACGAGCAGCGCAAGATTCACATTACCCCACACGAACGCCGGGACTGGGTGATTGAAGGCGGTAATGAGTTCAAGGTATTTGATACCGACGCGGGCCGGGTTGCCATTCTGATCTGCTACGACATCGAATTCCCGGAACTGGGCCGTATTGCAGCCAGCCAGAACGTCGATATTATCTGTGTGCCCTTCTGGACAGACACGAAGAACGGCTACCTGCGGGTGCGCCACTGCGCCCAGGCGCGAGCCATTGAAAACGAATGCTATGTGGTGATCACCGGCAGCGTGGGTAACTTGCCCAAGGTGGAAAACCTGGACGTTCAGTACGCCCAGTCATCCGTGTTCTCGCCTTCGGACTTCGCCTTCCCCCACGATGCCGTGATGGCCGAAACCACGCCCAATACCGAGATGATCATGTTCTCGGATATGGACCTGGAAAAGCTGAAACTGGTGCGTAACGAAGGTTCTGTCACTAATCTTAAAGATCGCCGTGTTGATATGTACGAAATCAAAACCCGTTCACGGTAACGGATCTGGCCCGGAATCACCGGCCAGGCTCTTGAACCATTCCCTGAAAGGGTTACCGTAGACGGCTGACAGCATTGCCATAATTGCTTTCGCCGTCTATTGTTTGATCTATATACACATTCTGATGTACTGAAAAACGCAGAGATACAGGTTAATGAACGACCCACTACCGGATCTGGTTGCCCGCTTCCGTGTTCGCAAGGGACTGTTTCGTAAAGAAACCGTCGAGGCCCGCGTGTACGAGCTGGACAGCTATGGCTGCGTGATGAAAACCGACAAGGTTTTCGAGCCGGGCGATACTCTGGTTCTGGAGCTGGTAATGGATATGCCGTTTGAGGAAATCCGGGCCGAGGGTGTCTCCGGCCTGGTCACCGAAAAGAGAAAGCACTGTAGCAATTTCTTCTATTCGATTGATTTTTCTGACCTTAACACCAAAGACGCTTCTCCCCTGTCAGAAAAACTCCGGCGCATTCACGAAGTACTTCTGAAAAAACAAAGCCTCAAATCCCGCCGTGACCCGGGCCCCGTCGGGAGCATGAGGCAACTGGCCTGATACCCCGTAGTACTTACCAAGCATCCGTCTGCAAGGAGACGTCCCCATGGCAAAGAAAGCCAAACCGAGCGTAGATAAGATCGTCAAGAAGGTGAACAAGGAGTTCGAGAAAACCTCTGCCCAGATCGAGGGGCTGATTAGCGATGCCCTGCAACAGTTCGACCACCTGCAGCACCAGATTCAGGACCCCGTGCGCAAGCTGCTCAAAGACATGGACGAGCTGCGTGACCGGGAAATGAAGCGCTTTAACGAAGAGTTCGAGCGCCGGATGAACGAGTTCCACGAATTGCAGGCCACCCTGCTGGAGCGTGTGGGTATTGCCTCCAAGGAAGCCCGCAAAGCGGCGGACGAAACAGCCAGCAAGGCCAAGTCTGCGGCCAAATCCGCTACGGGCAGCAAGCCGGCTGCAAAGAAGGCGCCTGCCAAAAAGCCTGCCGCCAGGAAAACTGCTACTCCGAAGGCGGCCAAGCCCGCGGACAAGTCTGATCTTACCCGCGTGAAGGGTATCGGGCCGGCGACTGCGAAAAAGATGAAAGAAGCCGGTATCACTTCCATCGAGCAGATTGCCAACCCGAGCGCCGAAGACAAGCAGAAGCTGGAAGCCTTCAAGAGCATGAAAGGCTACAGCCAGCTGACTGCCGAGGCGAAAAAATTACTGTAAAACGTACCTTAGCCTCGGATGTCGACTACCCGCGCCAGAGCCTCCTCCAGGCTCTGGCGTTCTTTTTCAGGGGTGAAGGTTTCAGCGAGCGCCGACACAGCCGCTCTCAGTTTTGCCAGGTACTCCGGTTCCCGCTCTGCCCGGTACATCAACTGGGCCAGTGCCTTGTCATCCCCAACCGGGAAATAGCCCGGATAATCCTCACCCAACAGCCCCTTATTGCCCGGAATATCCGACGCCAGAATGGGCAAACCTGCCCTGCAGGCTTCAGAGACCACATTCGCGCCACCTTCCATCACAGAGCTGATGACCATCACACTGCTCACGGCCATCAGGTTTTCCAGGCCCGGTTTATCCAGCTCCCCTAACCAGTGAAAGCGCGGGTTATCCTTGCTTTCTGCCAGCGCTTTCTCGCGCCATTCCTCGGTGTGCTGGCGGCCGGCACAATTAACGACAATGCTGGAATCTTCCGGTAGATGCCGCGCGGCAAGGGCAGCCCGCAGGCTGTCTTTTTCATCACGCAGGTGGCCGATCACACAGATATTGAACTGCCCCGGTTCCGGCCGGGAGCCGCCGCGCACGGCAGGCTGCGCTGCAGACTGACGAAGGGTAACGAGTTTGTCGCGGAATGATTCGGGAATATCCCGGGCTACCAGGTCGTGCAGGCCTATCAGCAAATCCGCCGCGTCCATCGAAGCCAGGGTAACCCCGGGATATTTATGCTGGTGATGATAGATATCAGTACCCGTCAGCACGACAATTAACGGCTTGTCCGGATTTTGCTCTCTCCATGCCGCTACCGCACCGGCACTGCGCCATGCGTGGAGGGCGAGCATCAGATCAGCCGTTTCTCCATCATACCCGGTCAATACCTGGACCTGATGGCCGGATTGCTCCAGCAGTACCTGCCAGCGCAGGGCTGTGGCTCGATTACCGGCCTTGGAGTCCGGGCCGGCAGGAGTGATGATCAGAAGATGCATAAAGGGTGTCCGATAAATTTACCGAAATTCTGCATGCGCCAGTGCTCCGGGTAAAGGATACCTGCGTATACCGGTTCAGACTTGTGGTAATTCACGGTATCCTGAGGCTGCCTTCGGCGCTGGCCGGACCACCCAAAAGCTCCCCCGACTAAAAGGAATGAATCATCATGGTCATCAAACATCTACGGAAATGGCTGGTTTCCGGCCTTCTGTCTTTTTCTGCCGTCACTGCCGTACAGGCACAAACCTTCGTGTTTACGGCTATTCCTGATGAGGATGAAACGAAGCTGGTAGAGCGCTTTCGCGGCGTGGCCGATTACCTTTCCGAGCAGCTCGACGTAGACGTTCGTTATATCCCGGTAAAATCCTATGCGGCAGCGGTATCCGCCTTCCGCAACAACCAGGTGCAGCTGGCCTGGTTTGGCGGGCTGTCCGGTGTGCAGGCGCGGCGCCTGGTGCCGGGTTCTGAGGCCATCGCCCAGGGCGTGGAAGACGAAGCCTTCGTCACCTACTTCATCGCCAACACCAGCACCGAAATCGAGCCGGCAGACAGCCTGGCGGACCTTGAGGACAACCTGCGTGGCAAAACCTTTACCTTTGGTTCCAAGGGTTCCACCTCCGGCCGCCTGATGCCCGAGTTCCACCTGCGCGACACCTTTGGTGAGGCACCGGAATCTGTATTTTCCCGTGTTGGTTTCAGCGGTAACCATACCCGTACTCTTCGCCTGGTAGAGGCTGGCACCTATGAAGTGGGCGCGCTCAACTTCCAGGTCTGGGAAAAAGAGCTGGCAGATGGAAACATCGATACCGATGCCGTTCAGGTTATCTGGAAAACCCCGGCGTACCCGGATTACCAGTGGACCATCCGGGGTGATGTGAATGAACGCTTCGGTGAAGGATTCAAGGACAAGGTGACCAAGGCCTTGCTGGAACTGGACGATCCGAAACTGCTGGAAAGCTTCCCCCGTTCCGGCTTTATTCCGGCGTCTAACGATGATTACGAGCCCATTCGCAAGACCGCTGAAAACATCGGAATTCTCGATTGATGTCAGGATTTGATTTTCATGGCCTGACAGCCAGCTTTAACGGGGAGCGGGTAATTGGCCCGCTCTCCCTTCACGTAAATGAAGGCGAGCATGTGGCACTGGTCGGCCAAAGTGGCGCCGGCAAGTCTACGCTGATCCGTTTGCTTTACGACCGGCTTGAGAGTGAGGCATCCCTGATTCCGCAAGGCCTGGGGCTGGTGAACGCGCTGCCGGTGTTCCATAACGTGTTTATGGGACAGCTGGACCGACATCCCGGCTGGTATAACGCCCTGACCCTGATTCGCCCGTTCCGTCGCGACCGCGACACCATAAAGGCCTTGCTCAAAGAACTGGAAATTTCCGAGAAACAGTGGATACCGGCGGCTGCACTGTCTGGCGGACAACGCCAGCGGGTGGCCATTGCCCGGGCCATCTACCGGCAGGCCCCTGTCCTGTTGGCGGATGAGCCCATTTCGGCACTGGATGGCCCCATGGCGCACCTGGTCATGAAAACCCTCACCAACCGGTTCTCCACCTCGATTATTGCCTTGCACGATGTGGACATGGCACTGCGTTACTGTAACCGGATCATCGGCATTCAGGACGGCCAGATAGCGCTGGACGAAGCGGCTTCCTCGCTTGTCGCATCCGACATCATGTCGCTGTATTAACGGGCCAGAACCAGTTTATGTTTTCCTACCCCACCGTCAGAGCCAGTTTCATCTTCCTTGCCATTGCGCTCGGAGGTTTGCTGGTGGCCGATATTGCTATCACCACCGCCAACCCCTGGCAGGATCTCGGCCGGTTCTTTCTGGGCGTAGCTACCCCCAACTTTTTCAGCACCGAAGGCCTGATGACCGCCCTGCTGCGCACGGTGGCGTTCGCCTTCGTAGGTGTAACCATCGGCAGCCTGGCAGGATTTCTGCTGGCGCTGGGTTATCGGTTTCTGCCGGTTCGAATCTTCTGTGCCTTCATCCGTTCGATTCATGAGCTGTTCTGGGCGCTGATCTTTCTGCAGTTCTTCGGTTTCCACCCACTGACGGGCGTGCTGGCCATTGCCATCCCCTATTCGGGTATCTTCGCCAAGGTGTACTCGGAGATCTTTGAAGAGTCTGATCCGGAGCCCGGCCGCCTGCTGCCTCCTGGCACTGGTTCGATGTCAGCCTTTCTGTATGCCCGTATTCCGGATTGCTGGGAACAGATCCGCACCTACACTTCTTACCGCCTGGAATGCGGCCTGCGCTCCTCGGCCATTCTTGGTTTTGTGGGTTTGCCTACGCTGGGGTTCTACCTGGAATCGTCGTTCTCCCAGGGCATGTATTCCGATGCCGGCGCCATGCTGATTCTGTTCTATATCCTGATTGCCACCCTGCCCCTGTGGGTTCGTCCGAAATTGCTGCCGTTCTACATTCTGGCCGCTCCGTTCTTTCTGGGAGACGGGTTCCCCATTGTCTGGGGCAATGTGGAGCGGTTCTTCACCGAAGACATCATCCCGGCTCCGCTGCGTGATGGCGAGGGGCTTGCCGGCCTGTCTGCCTGGTTCGGGGATGTAATGGTCACCGAGGCACTGCCGGGCATCTGGAACACCATCGTCCTTACCCAGATTGCCCTGGTGGCTACGGGTATTATTTCCCTGCTGGCCTTCCCGCTGATTTCCAACCACTTTGGTGGCCCGGTGCGCCGTACCTCCGGCCATGTGTTGCTGGTGATTGCCCGCTCTACGCCGGAATACATCCTGGCCTATATCCTGTTGCAACTCTGGGGGCCGTCCATGCTGCCGGCGGTGGTGGCACTGGCCCTGCACAATGGGGGCATTATCGGCCACCTGATCGGGCGCCAGACCAACACCATTCGGTTGCGCCCGGATGCGCCCATCGGCTTCACCCGGTACAGCTGGGAACTGGTTCCCCGGGTTTACCGGTCGTTCCTGGCGTTTCTGTTCTACCGTTGGGAAATCATCATGCGGGAAACAGCCATCCTCGGCATCCTGGGCATCTACACGCTGGGCTTCTATGTCGACAGCGCCATACAGAACATCCGTTTCGACCGGGCCATGGTGCTGATACTGATCACCGCGCTGCTGAACATCGGCGTTGATGCACTGGGGCGCTACATTCGCCGGAAACTGGCCCTGCAGACCATGCAAACCTGCTGATCAGCTGAGACCAGCATCACAATTCCCGCGCCTGAAATGCCGGTACTGCCAGAATTGGGAAGCCGGTTACCTTGCCGCTCGTTACATATCGTTACAATGCCTTATCGTTCTAACTTCAGGAATGCGAGGCAAGAAACCCTTCATGGTCAACGGACTGGTCACAGTTACTGAGCTCGGCTTGCTGGCTCTGGTCGGCATTCTGGCAATCCGGATGGTTGCCCTGTCCCGGGGAGAAGCACTTCAACTGGCAGGTGGTATAGCAGAACCGGAAATACCCGGCCCGGTGGCAAGGCGCACGGCGCGTACCGGCAAGCAGGTGAAAATTGCCTCTGCCCATGGCACCGAACTGCGCACCCAGCTGCACATTCTGGCCGGGCTCCAGGAGCGGGATTGTCGGGATAAGGGGCTTTTGCTGGCCGATGCGCCAGAGGCGGTGCGGCTGTACGCAGCCGCCTGGTTGTATGGGGCCGGTTGTGCACTGAGCCGCCAACCGGTGCGCCATTCCGATGCCCTGGCAGGCATGGTGGCACGCATTGTCAGCCGTAAAACAGGCATTCGCCAACCGGAAGCATTGCAGGCTATCAGCACCCTCACCTCCAGTTCCGTGTTACTGGCCTGCTACCGGGCCGGCCTTGAAGGCGCTGAACACTGGCAGCAACATCAGTATGTGCCGGCTCACTCCAGCCTTTATGATGCAGCCACCAGCAACGCGTTTATCTGACGGCTTCAACTTCCCAATTACTACCAAGGTTAATCGCTGTGGTGCCGGTTTCATCCTCTGCAGGCACTCCGGCGATCACCGGCCGGGTAAATCCGCCGTCGTCAGTGTGCTGCATGGAGTCGACATCCACAGACCGTACCAGCCATGATTTCCCGCCTGCGTTCACACGCGCCCGGTGGGTGAGCCCGAAGACAAAGCGGCAGTAATCGAGTTTCAGCTGAAGCAAATCCTGTTCTGCCTTGAGAATCTTTCTGAGCAGAACCTTTTGAACACTTTCCCCGTAATCCATCACATTTCCCTGGAGATTGTTGTATTTTCCAGGAATTTAACTACTTCTCCGCACGAAAGACCAGTGTTGACGGCACATTTTCGATTAAATCCTGGCCATCCTGAAAATCGATTCTCCAGATCATTTCACTGCCCGTGGTACAGAACGGCGCGGTAAACCTGGCCCGGTATTCCAGCGATTCTTCCCGTACCAGCGGCACCGGGTACTCGCCCATGTACATGTTTTCGCCCCTGAGTACCGCCAGAAAGCGATCCGGCGCTTCCGGCACGGTCACCTGGAGCCGGTACTCCACGCCCTGGTCTCCCTCCGGGCCGGGGGTCAGCTTGACCTGCCACTGGCCTTGATCCGTTTGCCAGCTGCAAGGGCCTGCAAGCAGGTCGCAAGGTGGTTTCTTCTCCTCGTTGCTGGCTTCGTTCAGGTAGTCGGGAGCAAATGCCAGTATCGCTACAGCAGCAATCAGTAAACCCCCTGTTACGACGGCTCGTATCATATCAGCAGCCTCTCATCCCCTTTTTGAAGGGGGCATTATGGGCATAAATGCCGACATGGCAAAGGTTTCTAAACCGCGGCTAGCATGAGAAAATGCCCGGCTTTCTGGCTTGAATCACCCAAGAAACAGGATACCGCTGTGCAACCGGACATCTCCGTAAAGCACCTGAACAAGATCTACGAAGACGGCTTCCAGGCCCTGAAAGACGTTAACCTGGAAATCTACCCGGGAGAGATCTTCGCCCTGCTTGGCCCCAATGGTGCGGGCAAAACCACGATGATTTCCATCATCTGCGGGATAGTGAACAAGAGCAACGGTGAAGTAACCGCTGCCGGCCACGATATCGTTAAAAACTACCGCAAGGCCCGCGAAGCCATCGGCCTGGTACCCCAGGAGTTGAATACCGATTCCTTTGAAACCGTATGGGATGCGGTGTCGTTCAGCCGTGGCCTGTTCGGCAAGGCCCCGAAACCGGCCCACATAGAGAAGGTACTGAAAGACCTCTCCCTGTGGGACAAGCGCAACAACCGCATCATGTCGCTGTCTGGCGGCATGAAACGCCGGGTGATGATTGCCAAGGCCCTGTCCCACGAGCCTCGCATCCTGTTTCTGGACGAGCCCACGGCCGGCGTGGATGTAGAGCTTCGCCGCGACATGTGGGAGATGGTCCGGAAACTCCGCGAGAACGGCACCACCATTATCCTGACCACCCATTACATCGAAGAAGCCGAGGAAATGGCGGACCGCATCGGGGTAATTCGCCAGGGCCAGATTATCCTGGTGGAAGACAAGGACACCCTGATGTCCAAGCTGGGTAAAAAAGAACTGCGTCTGCAGCTGCAGCACAAACTCGACAAGGTGCCAGGCGAACTCACCCTGGAGCCCATCGAGCTTTCGGAAGACGGCTACGAGCTGATCTACACCTTTGACTCCCAGCAACAGCAAGCCGGCGTCGCCCGCTTACTTCGGACCCTTGGGGATCTGGGCATCGAGTACCGGGACCTGCAAACCCGGGAAAGCTCCCTGGAAGAGATTTTTGTGGGCCTGGTGCACGAATAAGCCGCCCGAACGGAGAGAGCAGAATGAATCTTTACGGTGTAAAAGCCATCTACAAGTTCGAAATGGCGCGCATGAAGCGGACCATCATGCAAAGCGTGCTGTCGCCGGTGATCTCAACCTGCCTGTACTTCGTGGTATTCGGTTCTGCCATCGGCTCCCGCATGGGCGATATCGACGGCATCGACTACGGCGCCTACATCATCCCGGGCTTGCTGATGCTGTCCCTGCTGATGCAGAGCATCTCCAACGCCTCTTTCGGCATCTATATGCCAAAGTTTTCCGGCACCATCTATGAAGTGCTGTCTGCGCCTGTGTCCTATGCCGAGATTGTTCTGGGCTACGTCGGCGCTGCGGCCACCAAGGCGGTTATTCTGGGGCTGATTATCCTGGCGACCGCACGGCTGTTTGTCGACTACTCGGTACTGCATCCCGTGTCGATGCTGGCCTTCCTGGTGCTGACGGCGGTGACCTTCAGCCTGTTCGGGTTCATCATTGGCATCTGGGCTGACGGTTTCGAGAAATTGCAGATCGTGCCCATGATGATCGTAACCCCGCTGGTGTTTCTTGGCGGAACCTTCTATTCCATCGATATGCTGCCCCAGGTCTGGCAGACCATCAGCCTGTTCAATCCGGTGGTGTATTTGATCAGTGGCTTCCGCTGGGCTTTCTATGGCGTATCTGATGTGCACGTGGGCATCAGCGTTGCCATGACCCTGGTATTCCTGGCCATGTGCATGACCACCGTCTGGTGGATCTTCAAAACCGGATACCGGCTGCGTTCGTGATGTTTCGTGTATTGCTGGCGGCCTGCGCCCTGGTGGCGCTGGCCGCCTGCGGCGCGGCAGACGCCCGGGACGAACAACCCTTGCCGGTGATTCAAGCCTGTTTTGTAACCGCTGATCGCTCGTACCCGGTCATGCTTGAAGTGGCCAGTGAACCGGAGCAGCGGCGCCGGGGCCTGATGGGCCGGGAACACCTGCAGGATAACGCCGGCATGCTGTTCGAGTACCAACAGCTGCGACCGGCCGACCACGGATTCTGGATGTACCAGACCCTGATCCCACTCGACATCGCCTATCTAGGTGCACAGGGCGAGATAGTAAGCCTGCGGCAAATGCACCCCTGTGCATCCTCCCGCAGCAGCGACTGCCCGGCTTATCCGGCCGGCAAGCCCTTCCTGAGTGCGGTTGAAATGAATGCCGGCTACTTCCATGAACGCGGCATTGGCACCGGTGACCGGCTGGTATGGCCAGCCAACGGTGCCTGCAAGCCCTGAAACCACTCCGGCTATTTGTGCTGCCAGTTCGGATCCCGCTTATCCAGGAACGCTGAAATACCTTCCTGTGCATCTTCAGCTGTCATATTGGTGGCCATCACCCTGGCGGTGTAATCGTAGGCATCGGCCAGGGGCATTTCCAGCTGCCGATAAAACGCCTCTTTACCGATCTTCAGGGTGTGGCCAGATTTACCGGCAATGGTTGCGGCCATGTTGTAGACAGTCTCATCCAGGGCTTCCGGTTCCACTACCCGGTTCACCAGCCCGATATGCTCAGCGGTTTCCGCATCAATCATTTCTCCGGTCAACAACATTTCCATAGCATGTTTGCGGGAAACATTGCGCGACAGCGCCACCATTGGCGTGGAGCAGAACAGACCGATGTTCACACCCGGCGTGGCAAACCGGCTGCCCCGCTCCGCTACCGCCAGGTCACAGCTGGCCACCAGCTGACACCCTGCAGCCGTTGCCACACCGGCTACCCGGGCGATCACCGGCTTCGGCAGGTTCACAATCTGTTGCATCACCTTGCTGCACTGCTGGAACAGAGCCAGCTGAAATTCGTGGCTGTCGAATTTATCCCGCATCTCCCGCAGGTCGTGGCCGGCGCAAAACACATGGCCGGCGGAAGCCAGCACCACTACCCGGCTGCTGTCATCCCGGGCAATTTTCTCAAGGGCTGAAGACAACCCTTCCAGCATGGCCATCGACAGGCTGTTCCGGCGTTCCGGCTGGTTCAGGGTCAGCGTGGTAATACCATTTTCTGTACGGACTCGCACTGGGCGTTCTTGCGCGGCGGACATAATTCAGAACTCCTTGATGGCTATCGTCCCAGTATTGCCAACAGCTGCCAGCCTGTCGAACAGACTTTGGGCGTATACAAATAGTTGCAATATGCGGCTATTACCGAGTATTCGCAGGCAACCCCGACCGGTACGATGAATGTTTAAAACAAGCAAGTCTGAAGCGTCTTAAAACATCGAACAGGTAAACGCAGTATGAAGCAAGTCCGCCACTCACTGGCCTCCAGGTTTGTTCTGTTTCTGGCGGGCCTTCTTGTACTGGCCATGATCGCCCTGCTTCTGATCGAAAAAGTTGTATTCCAGCCGGTCCTCATGAAAGCCGAGAACCAGCAAGCCGGCCAGGAACTCGCGCGCATCGAAAATTCACTGACGCAGAACCACAATGCGCTGACCGCCCAAACCCGGGACTGGGCGCACTGGGATGACACTTACCAGTTCTTCCAGGATGCAAACAGCGACTACGCCACCAGTAACTTCAGCCGGGAGATGCTCGAAGACCTGCACGACCAGGCCATGATCTTCATCAGTGAAGACCAGCAACCAATGTGGATTGCCGGCATTGATCCGGGCACGAACACCTACGGCACCTGCACCTCGGCAACGGGCGACTGCAGCTGGGCGGCACCGCTCATCGCTGAGGTTCAGCCGTTTCTGGGCGAGGTAGAAGCATCGGGGCTGCCACTGAACCTTGCCTCCCCGTGGCCTGCAATCGCTGCGATAGCACCCATACTTCAAACCGACAGGACAGGCCCATCCCGGGGCTGGCTTATCAAGCTTCGGCTGATTGACGAACGGCTGACGGATTTGCTCGAGGATCAGACAGGGCTATCGGTGCAGATTTCCACACGTCCAGCAGCCCCGGCCGATACGGAACGGAAGATGGCTCTTCAGCGAGAGCCAGACCTGCTGCATGCCGCCAAGCCCCTGTTAACCCATTCCCGTGGGCCCGAGCTGGTGTTGAGTACTGAAATTCCGAGAGACCGCGTAAAAAGGGCGTCGCGAAATTTTCGCTATTCACTCGCCTGGACGGCCGTTTTGCTGGCCGTTGTGATCGGGGTGGTACTGGCACTGCTGTATGGTCTGGTACTGAAGCCACTGGGCCAGCTCACCCGCTTTGTTACCGGGAAACAGGGAGAGAATTCCCTTGGCCAACGCGAAAACCTGGCGGACGTACCAGACAGCCTGTTGCAGCGGAGAGACGAGTTTGGCACCCTCGCTCGCCACGCCCAGAGGTTGATCAGCCAGCAACGGGAACAGTCAAAAATGTTGCTGGACCTGTCCCATCACGATCCGCTGACAGGCCTGGCCAATCGCCGACTGTTCGATGCCAGCTTGCAACAAAGCCTGTCGGATGAACCGGAAAAGCCGACCTCCGTGTTGATGCTGGATATCGACCATTTCAAACTTTATAACGACCGCTATGGCCATCCGGAAGGTGACCGGTGTCTCGCCAGCGTTGCGGAGTGCATGGAGCAAAACGTCAAGCCCCATGGCTTTCTGGTTGCCCGTACCGGGGGTGAGGAATTCAGTGTGCTGATGCCCGAAACAGGGTTGGAACAAGCCAGAACCTGTGCCGAAGAACTTCGCAAAGCCATCGCAGGCCTGAAACTGCCCCACGCAGACTCTCCGGTCAGCGATGTCGTCACCGTGAGTGTCGGTGTTGCCAGTAGTGTAAACGTGGACAATGTTTCCGGCTCCACACTCATGCGCAGCGCAGACCTGGCGTTGTATGAGGCGAAGGATCAGGGACGAAACCGGGTTGCCTGCTTTGGTGAGGATGCGGCAAACATTTTGGTTCATCGCGCTTTACCGGGAAATGCTGCTTTTATCTTCAGAAAGAAGTAGTCGTTATCCCGGTAGCCGTAGGCCACCCGCTTGATCACCTTGATCTTGTTGTTCATTCCCTCCAACAC